>Ga0209160_1002451_pt1 | contig 15451 bp, 16 predicted proteins | sample GraSoiAngelo_153_FD_186167 | JGI IMG/M metagenome (GOLD analysis project Ga0209160, IMG submission 186167) | Grasslands soil microbial communities from the Angelo Coastal Reserve, California, USA - 14_1009_12_40cm (SPAdes) (version 2) | ecosystem: Environmental > Terrestrial > Soil > Grasslands ... | reverse complement strand
CGCGACCCCGCCGATCAGCGTCGTGCCCGAGCGCTTCGACTCCCCGTGGCCGGTCGCGACGCCCAGGATCTCGGCGGTCGTCGTGCTCACGATGCGGGCGTCGATGTTGACCACCGCCTTGGCCGTCTTGCGGCCGAGGCCGCCGAGGCCGATCCCCCCCACGTGCACGCCGCCGCCGACGGCGCCGAGGCCGAGCTTCTTGTCGTCGCGGCCGAACTGCGTGATGCTCCCGATGATGATCGCGTCGACGCCGAGGAGGCGCGCCAGCTGCACCGCGCTCGTCGGATCGGCCCGCCCGCTCTGCTGGAAGTTCTGCTCCTGCAGCACGCGGTCGAGCTGCTTGCGCTCGATCACCGAGTAGGCGCCGTTGCGGACCAGGTCGGTCACCAGCATGTCCGCGATGCCCTTGCCGATGTCCTCGTCGTGCCCGAACAGGTCCAGCACGTACTCGTGGACCGTCGCGTAATCGAAATCGAGCACCGCGACGCGGCGCTTGGGAGCCTGGGCCACCAGCGCCGGCACGACCGCGGCCGCGAGCGCCAGGAGGGAAATCGCGCGCTTCATGAACGGACTCCGTCGGGAGACAGGGAGCGCAAAAACTACCCGCGGGGCGCCCTCGTGCAACGTGGCGTCGTGTCGTCGTGCGGCGTAGGTTCACCCCATGTCCCGCCCCGACTTCCCCAACCTCACGCTGCTGACGCACCCGCTGATCCAGCACAAGCTCACGCTGCTGCGCGACAAGCGCACGCCCACCAAGGACTTCAAGCAGCTCGCCGGCGAGATCGCGATGCTCATGGCCTACGAGGTGACCAACGACCTCCCCCTCGAGGCCGTCGAGATCGACACCCCGCTCGAGCACACCCGCGGCGTGCAGGTGGCGGGCAAGAAGCTCACGCTCGTGCCGATCCTGCGGGCCGGGCTGGGGATGGTCGAGGGCATCGCCCAGCTGATCCCCTCGGCGCGGGTCGGGCACATCGGCCTGTACCGCGATCACGACACCCTGCAGCCCGTGGACTACTACTTCAAGATCCCCTCGGGCGAGCAGGACCGGGCGTTCTTCGTGCTGGACCCGATGCTCGCGACCGGCGGATCGGCCGTCGCCGCGGTGAAAGCGCTCAAGAAGGCGGGGGCCGCGCGGGTGCGCTTCCTGTGCCTCGTCGCCGCCCCCGAGGGCGTGAAGGCCATGCTCGCCGCGCACTCGGATGTCCCCGTGTACGCCGCCGCCCTCGACCGCCAGCTCAACGAGCACGGCTACATCCTCCCCGGGCTGGGGGACGCGGGGGACCGGCTGTTCGGCACGCGCTGAGCTGACGGATAACGTCAAATTGACTGATATTGACATATTACGTCAGTATCGGATAATTTGACGTAAAATGACAACTCACTACACCGCCCTCATCGCCGACGTGGCGGCCTCCCGGGCCCTCGCGCCGCCGGCCCGCGCCCGCCTCCAGGCCCGCATCCGCGACGCCGCGCGCGAGCTCAACGCGCGCTACCGCCCGCACCTCGCGGCGCGGTTCGCCCTCACCCTCGGCGACGAGCTCCAAGGGCTCTTCAAGACCGCGACCCCGGTGTGGGAGGTCAGCCACCGCCTGCGCCTCGCGTTCCCCGACGTAGACTGGGTCGTGGCCTGCGGGCGCGGGACGCTCTCCACCCCGCTGCGCCGGGGCGCCACCGCCCCCGAGCTCGACGGCCCCTGCTTTCACGCGGCCCGGGCCGCGCTCGAGCACGCCAAACGCCACCGCTTGGTCCTCGCCTTCGAGGGCTTCGACCCGTCGCTCGCCGCCTGTGCCGACTACTACTCGGCGCTGTACTGGGGCTGGACGCGGCGCCAACGGGCTGTGGCGACCGCGCAGCGCGTCTGGCGCGAGGCTCACCTTGACGACCTTGCTAAGCGGTTGAAGGTTGGGCCCAGCGCCATCTCTCACGTGCGCCGTCGCATGGCTTGGCCCCTCGTGGCCGCGGGTGACAAGGTCTTTCAGGAGCTACTCGCGCGATGAACCCGATTCCCGCCGTGGTGCTGCTCGCCTTCGCCGTCGGCGTCGGATTTACGCAATGGCGGCGGGCCGGGTGGACCACGCCGGGCCGTGCCCTGCTGCTCGAGGCTGGCGCCCTCGTCGTTGCCGTGGTGATCGCGTGGCTCACTCGCGACGTCGCCCACTCCACGCGCGCCGGCATGTTTTGGGGGCGCCTGGCGCTGTTCGCCGCGGGGTACTGGTACGCCTGCGCCGGCGGCGCGGTGCTGATCCGCCGCGTCCTGGACTTGGTCCCCGTGGGCGAGTCGCCCGGCAAGGGCGGCATCACCGTGCCCGCGTCCGAGCTGTCCCGCGGCATGGTGATCGGCGTGCTGGAGCGCGCTATCACCCTGACCCTGGTCTTTCTCGGCCAATTCGGGGCTCTGGGGCTCGTCCTCGCCGCCAAGGCGCTGACCCGGTTCCGGGCCCTGGACGACCGCGACTTCGCTGAATACGTGCTCATTGGGACCCTGGCCTCCATCCTGTTTGCTCTCCTCGTCGGGATCGCCCTTCGGTTCGTGATGTTTTGGGGATAAGGGCGCCGCGCAACCCTTCCGGATTACCGTGTGTCGGAAGTATGACCGTCGCCCCGGTGAGCTCCGTGGACGAACGTGAACTCATCGCCCGCGTCCGCGCCGGGGATGGCCTGGCCGAGCGGGCGCTGTACGACGCCCACGTAGACCGTGTCTTCCGGCTGGCGTATCGCCTGGCGGGGGACGACGACCTCGCCCGGGACTTCACGCAGGAGACGTTCATCCGCGCCTTCGAGCGGCTGGACAGCTTCCGCGGCGAGGCGGCGCTGTCGACGTGGCTGTACACGATCGCGACGACCGTCACGCTGAACGGGCTGCGTAAGCTGAAGCGGCGCGGGCGTGAGATCGAGCTGGATCACGCCGCCGAGGTGGCGGGAGGCGCCCGCCGGGCCGAGCCGGACTTGAAGACCCGGCTGTACGCGGCGATCGACGCGCTGTCGGAGAAGTACCGCACGGTGTTCGTAATGCACGATGTCGAGGGGTACACGCACGCGGAGATCGCGACGGCGCTGAACGTCGAAGTCGGGACGTCGAAGGCGCAGCTGTCGCGGGCGCGGGCCAAGCTGCGCGAGGCCCTCGCGGACTTCGCGGGAGAGTGGGTGTCATGACGGACGATCGCATCGATCAACGGCTGCGGGAGCTCGCCCGGGACTATCACCGCCCGCCGGCCGTGCCGCGCGAGGAGCTGTGGGCGCGGATCGCGGCGGAGCGGGCGCGCCGGCGCGCCGCGCCGCGCGTGCTCGCGTTGCGGCCGTGGTTGCGCTGGGGCTTGGCCGCGGCGGCCGTGTTGGTTCTGGGCATCGCGCTGGGCCGGCTCACGGCGCCGGTGGGGCAGCTCGCCACGCCGCCGGACAGCGCCGGCGTCGTGGCCTACCGGGTCGCGGCGACGCAGTACCTGACGCGCACCGAGGCGCTGCTCGCCTCCTTCCGCGCCGAGGCGCGGACCGGCCGCCTCGACGCCCAGTTCGCGGGGCAGGCGCGCGACCTCCTCACGACGACCCGGCTCATGATGGACTCGCCCGCCGCCCGGGACCCACATCTCAAGTCGCTGCTCGAGGACCTCGAGGTCGTGCTGGCGCAGATCGCCCAGGTGCCCGCGGGGCGCGCGGGCGAGGATGTGGACCTGATCACCCAAGGCATCGAACAACGGAGCGTGTTGCTGCGGTTGCAGACGGCGGTCCCCGCCGGCCCCGGCGCGCGCGTGCAAGGAGCACTGTGATGAACGCGTTGTCTCTCCTCGTCACCGCCGCCGTCATCACCCAGCAGCCGGCGACGCCACGCCCGCCGAGCGTCGCCCAGTTGTCCGCGCAGCTGTCGCAATTGGCCGTCGGTCTCGGCGCGTGGGGCGACGACCAGCAAGACCTCGCCGATTCGTTGTGGCGCGCGGCGCGCCGCGCGTTCAACCGCGGCGACTACACGAGCGCGGCGAATCTCTTCGGCGACCTTACCCGGCGCTACGCGGAGTCGCGCTACGCCGGCGACGCGCACTACTGGGGCGCCTTCGCGCTGTACCGCAGCGGCGACGACCAGAGCCTGCGGCGCGCGCTCACCGTCCTCGACGCGCAGCAGCGCCGCTACCCGCAGGCAGGAACCGCGCGGGACGCCGCAACGCTGCGAGTGCGGATCCTCACCGCGCTGGCGCGGGCGGGAGACCAGTCGGCGGCGCAGGAGCTGTCCCAGCGGGCTCAGCCCCCGCAACCGGCGCAACCTGTTCAGCCGCCGTCGGTCGGCAACGACACGGGCCGCACCTCGCCGACCCGCTGTCCCAGCGGCGACGATGACGACGATCTCCGCCTCCAGGCGTTGAACGGCCTGCTGCAGATGGACGCGGCCAACGCCGTTCCGATCCTGAAGCGCGTGCTCGCCAAGCGCGACCCCTGCTCGGCCGGGCTGCGCCGCAAGGCCGTGTTCATCCTCTCGCAGAAGCGCACCGAAGACGTCGAAAACATCCTGCTCGACGTGGCGCGCAACGATCCGGACCAGGAGGTCCGCGAGCAGGCGGTGTTCTGGCTCTCCCAGGTGCCGAGCGAACGGGCGGTGGACATGCTGGACTCGATCCTGCGCACGAGTCCCGACGAGGAGATCCAGAAGAAGGCGGTGTTCGCGCTGTCCCAGCAGCACAACGCCCGCGCGGGAGAGATTCTGCGGGCGTACGTCGAACGTCCCGGCATATCCCCTGAGGTGCGTGGCCAGATCATTTTCTGGCTGGGCCAGCGCCGCGGCTCAGAAAACGCCGCGTTCCTGCGCGGTCTCTACGCGAAGCTCACCGACGACGATCTGAAGGAGAGGGTGATCTTCTCCCTGGCCCAGCAGGGTGGGAACGAGAACGGCCGCTGGCTGATGGACCTCGCGCTGAACGAGCGGGAACCGATCGAGATGCGCAAGAAGGCGCTGTTCTGGGTCGGTCAGAGCGGCAACAGCTCGGTCGCGACGATCACCGAGCTCGTGGGTCTTTACGACCACATCCAGAGCCACGAGATGAAGGCGCAGCTCATCTTCGTCTACTCGCAGCGCCATGAGCCCGAAGCGCTCGACAAGCTCATCGACATCGTGCGCCACGAGCAGGACCGGGAGCTGCGCAAGAAGGCGCTGTTCTGGGTCGGCCAGTCCCACGACCCGCGCGCGGCGCGGGTGCTCGAGGAGATCATCAACCAATGATCCGCTCTCTCGTGGTCACCGGCCTGCTGTGCGGGATCGCCGCCGCCGTCACCCCCGCCGCGGCGCAGGACCTGGGGCGCCAGATCGCCCGCGCGCCGGACGGCGAGGTGCGGGTCGCCTTTGCGGCGCGGCCCGGTGTCTACGGGGACGGCCGCAACGTCATCGCCTGGGACTGCGGCACCGGGCGCTGCCGGCAGGTGCAGGGCAACTACTCCGACGACTGGGACAACGACTGGCGCAGCTCGTGCGACTCCGGTCCCGTCCGCGTCGTGCTGGCGGTGCGCGGCGGGACGGTGACCCGCGCCAAGGTGCACGTCGGTGGCCGCTGGCCGGCCGCGGCAGCCGGCGTGACCGACCTCGGCACCGTGTCGACCCAGGTGGCGACGGCCTACCTCCTGGGACTCGCCGGCACCGCCACCGGCGAGGTGGGCAGCGCGGCCGTGTTTGCGGCGACGCTCGCCGACAGCGTCACGGTATGGCCGGACCTGCTGCGCCTGGCGCGCTCGCCACAGGTCGTCGAGCACACGCGACGCTCCGCCGTGTTCTGGCTCGGCCAGGCCGCTGGCGAAGCGGCGACCCGTGGCCTCGCCGACCTCGTCGACGACAGCACCGGAAGCCGCGAGGTCCGGAATGCCGCCGTGTTCGCGCTGTCGCAGCGGCCGCGGGACGAGGGCGTCCCGGCCCTGATCCGCGTCGTGCGGACCAACCGCGATCCCGACGTGCGCCGCAAGGCCCTCTTCTGGCTCGGCCAGTCCGGCGACCCAAGGGCGCTGGCGCTGTTCGAGGAGCTTCTTATCAAGTAGCGCTTCTATATTTGCTGCATGGCGATCTGGACCCTGCGCCGCAAGTTCGCGGCCCTGGGCGTTCTCCTCGTGCTGCTGGTGCTCGGCTGGGGGGTCGTGGTCGTGGCGGTGGCGGTCAGCGGCGCCCGGGAACAGGCCGCGACCGCCGACGCGATCGCGGTGCTCGGCGCGGCGCAGTACAACGGCCGGCCCTCCCCGGTCTTCAAGGCGCGCCTGGATCACGCGGCGACCCTGTACCTGCGCGGCTACGCCCCCGTCGTGCTCGTCACTGGCGGCGTGGGCGCACGCGACTCGCTGAGCGAGGCTGAAGTCGGGCGTCGCTACCTGCGCAACCTCGGCGTTCCGCCGGAGGCGGCCATCGCCCTCCCCATCGCCGCCACGAGCTACGAATCGATCGACCGCGTGGCCGACTGGTTCGCGGGCAAGAGCAGCCGCCGCGTCATCCTTGTGAGCGACGGGTTTCACATGTTGCGGCTCCGGATCGTCGCCACGCGCAAAGGCCTGATCCCCTACACGTCGCCCGCCCCGGGCTCCCCGATCCGCGCCAGCCCGCGACGCAACGCCGGCTTCATTCTCGCCGAGGGCATCAAGGTCCCCATCGCCTGGCTGTTCCAACACTGACGGAGGCTCGATGCGCGTGTACAGCGGCCGCGTGATCACGCTCGACGTGGACACGGTGCGCTTCCCCGACGGCTCGACCGGAGAGCTGGAGATCGTCCGTCACCCGGGCGCGGCCGCCGTCGTGCCGGTGCTCTCCGATCCCGCTGCAACGGACCCGACCATCCTGATGTTGCGCCAGTTCCGCTATGCGACGGGCGGCACCCTGTGGGAGGTGCCGGCGGGGACGCTCGCCCCCGGGGAGGAGCCGGAGGCCTGCGCGCGGCGCGAGTTGGAGGAAGAGGCCGGCGTCCGGGCGGGGCAGCTCGAGCGGCTCACCTCCATCTGGACCACCCCCGGCTTCACGACCGAGACCATCCATCTCTTTTGGGCGGCGGAGCTGACCGCCACCCAGTCGGCTCACGAGCGCGACGAATTCATCGAGGTAGTGCCACGCCCCCTCTCCGCGGTGCTCGACGACATCCGCCGCGGGGAAATCCGCGACGCCAAATCGATCGTGGCGCTCCTGTATCTGGCGGGGTTCGTGCTGGCCGAGCGGAACAGCTCTGGGCGTGTGTGACGTTTCTCATCTGAGCGTCATCTAATAGCAATGCAGCGCCCTAGCGGGGCACGATGACGATCTGTACCATAGTGTGTCACCCCCGGTGGACAACGGTGGCGTCGCGGCGACACGGGTGTCGGACGAAGCGTCGGCGGCGCAATGCGTTGCGAAAAGTGGTTCCGACGGTACGGTTCATGCCAAAACGTCGGGTAGAGGGAGGCAGCGCCTAGCCGTCCACGTTTCCGTGCGAACCCGGAGTGCCTTATGAGAGCAGTCCTCAAGCTCACCACGAAGACCGGCGTGCGGGCCCTGGAGCGGCAGACCCTCCACGAGCTCGCCGACGCCCAGGTGGTGCAGCGGCATCTCGCCAGCGATCCCCAGGCGTTCGGCGCCCTCGTCGACCGCTACCAGAGCCGGCTGCTCAACTTCGTGAACCGCACGATCGGCGATCGCGAGCGCGCGGAGGACCTCGTGCAGGAGGTCTTCATCCGGGTGTTCCGGCACCTGCACCGCTTCGACCAGACCAAGAAGTTCTCGACGTGGATCTACACGATCGCCTCGAACCTCGCGAAGAACGAGCTGCGCAACCGCAGCCGCAACCCGCTGGTGCTGTTCCAGACGATCAAGAAGAACTGGGAGAGCGACCACCGGCCGCTGCAGTTCGAGGACATGAGCGCCCGCCCCGACGACCTGTATCGCAAGCGCTTCCTCAAGGACGCCGTGGAGCAGTGCGTCTGCCACCTCCCGGAGCATCACCGGGTCGTGTTCGTGCTGCGCGAGCTCGAAGGGAAGAGCTACCAGGAGATCGCGGAGATCACGGGCTGCAACCTGGGCACGGTGAAGAGCCGCCTGAACCGCGCCAGGAACAGCTTCGCCCAGTTGATCGGGCCGATGGTGGAATAGCCCCACAGCCCACATTCCGCGCCGCAATGCGTGGGGAGTGGGAGGTGGGAAGTGGGCGGTTCGGAACTCTCCCCGGGTTCCAGTGGTATCACTCCACCGACCTATGGACTGTCTCGAGTTGCGCGAGCGCTACGCCGACATCCGCGACGGGCTGATCACAGCTCCGCGGGAGCGGCGCCGGTTCCAGCGGCATCTGGCGCAGTGCGCCACGTGCCGGGAGTGGGAAGCGGCGCTGCAGCGGGGCGTCCGCGCCCTGCAGGCGACCCTCATCGAGCCGAGCCCGGAATTCCGGAGCCGCCTCGAAGCGCGGCTCGTTCTCGAGCGGCAGCGGCTGGCCGAGCCGAAAATCGGGGTGCGGGCAGGGCTGGCGGCCGCGCTATTCATCGCGGCCGCACTCGCCCTGATCGCCGTCGAGGGGGTGCGCCCGCACGCACAGCGAGCCCTCGCCGCGCTGCCGCCGGTTCCGTTTCCGAAGCCGGTCGCGCATGCCGGTGTCCCCAATGTCACATTCCAGGATCCCCGCGCCAGCGTTGTCGCCGGCAACCCCAATCCCTACGGCACCGCGCTGGTCCAGCCCGCAAGTCGCGTCGAGCCCGTCACCGCCGGCCGCTGAACCGGCTTCGGCCCTGTCATCCCCCGTCACCCGGGGGTAATTTCCGCCCGGTATGGCGGCCCTCACGTTCGATACGCTTCTCAAGGGTCTGAAGCAGGGAGCCGCGCCCGGCCCGGTGTACTATCTCCATGGCGAGGAGGACGTGCTGAAGGAGGAAGCCGTGCGGGCGCTGCTCGAGCGCGCCGTGGATCCGGCGGCGCGAGACTTCAACGTGGACGCCCGCGCCGCCGCTGAGTTGGACCCGGAGGCGCTCCGGGCGCTCGTGGACACCCCCCCCATGGTCGCCGAGCGCCGCGCGGTGGTGCTGCGCGGCATCGAGCAGATGAAGGCGAAGGGCAAAGCCCGCGACGAGCTCATCCGCTACCTCGACAATCCCAATCCCACCACCGTGCTGATTCTCGTGCAGGGCGACGGTGACGCCGCTGCGGATCTCGCCACGCGCGCCACGGCGGTGCAGGTGGACCGCCTGAGCCCCGACCGGGTCGGCCGCTGGGCGGCGCACCACGCGGGCCGGCTGGGCCTGACGATCGAGCCCGAGGCGGTGGAGCTGCTCGTTGCCGCCGTGGGGAGCGACCTCGGAGCGCTGGCCCAGGAGCTCGAGAAGCTGGCGGCGCTCGCGCACGGGCGGGCGGCCACGCGCGCCGACGTGACGGCGGCGGTGGGGGTGCGTCAAGGCGCGACGGTCTTCGACCTCGTGGACGCCGCGCTGGAGCGCCGCGGCGCCGACGCCGCCCGGCTCGCCGGTCTCGCCCTCGAGCAGGCGGGGATGACCGGCGTCCGCGTCGTCACCGCTCTGGGTACGGCACTGCTCGGCACCGCGCTGGCGCGCGCCGAGCTGGACCGCGGCACCCCGCATGCGCGGCTCGAAGACGCCCTGCTCCGCCACCTGCGGGCCGCCCGGCCGTACGGCTTGCGCGACTGGCGCGAGGAGGCGACGCGCTTCGCACGCTGGGCGGGAGGCTGGACGCGCGCCGATCTCGGGCGCGCCTTGCGCCGCACTCTCGCGGCCGACCGCGCGCTGAAGGGCACGGGGACGTCGGACGAGCGGGGGATCATCGTGCAGCTGGTGGTGGAGTTCGCGGTGCCCGCCCGGGAGGCTGCGTGAAGTCAGCCGGACTGATCGCTGCCATCGCCGTCCTGTCCATCGGTCCGACGGTCCGACTGTCCGGCCAAGGCGGCGGCGATCCCCGCCTCCAGACGGCCGTCCAGCTCGCGCAGTCCGGCCGCACCGACTCGGCGCGCGCCGTGGTGCGGCGGTTGCTCGCGACCCTCTCGCCCCAGGACTCCGCGTACCCGCAGGCGCTCTACACGCAGGGCATCCTCGCGCCCGACGCCGCCACGGCGGCGACGAGCCTGCAGCGCGTCGTGGTCGAGTACGGCTGGTCGCCGTGGGCGGACGACGCGCTGCTGCGCCTCACGCAATTGTATTGGGCCCAGGGGGACGTCGCGGCGACGGCGCAGGCGGCCGAACGCCTGCGGCGCGACTACCCGGACTCGCCGGTCAAGGCGAAAGCCGACTTCGTGGGCGCGCGCGCCTACTTCGAGCTGAAGGACGAAACGCACGGCTGCCAGCTGATTCAGGAGGCGCTGGCCGGCGCCGGGGACGACGTCGAATTCCGCAACCAGGTGAGCTTTTACGCGGCCCGCTGCGCGACGCCCCCCGCGGTCGCCGGCACGCCGCCGCCGGCCGACTCGGCGGCCCCAGCGGTGCCCGCGACGCCGAGCTTCGCCGTGCAAGTGCTCGCCGTGAAGAGCGCATCCCAGGTGGACGAGATGCTGACGCGTCTCAAGGTGATGGGATTCGACGCGCGGGTCGTGCGCGACACGAGCGGCCTCTTCAAGGTGCGCGTCGGGCGTTACCCGACCCGCGAGGAGGCGCAGCGCGCCTTGTCGCGACTCCGCACCAAGCTCGGAGGACAGCCGTTCATCGTGGAGGAGTCGTGACGCCTCCACCGCCGCCCTCCCGCGTCACCGAGCCCGACGCGCCCGACACGCCCCTGATGCAGCAGTACCGCGAGATCAAGGCGCGCTATCCGCAGACCATCGTGTTCTTCCGGATGGGCGACTTCTACGAAATGTTCGAGGACGACGCGAAGCTCGCGGCGCGCGAGCTCGGGCTCACGCTCACGTCGCGCAACAACGGCGGCGCCGCCGAGGTCCCGCTCGCCGGCGTGCCGGTCAAGGCCGCCACCGAGTACCTGCGCCGGCTCATCGCCAAGGGGCACCGCGTCGCGATCTGCGAGCAGATGGAGGACCCCAAGCTCGCCAAGGGACTCGTGCGCCGCGCGGTGGTGGAGACCGTCACGCCGGGAACCGTGCTCGCCGAGGATTGGCTGGCGCGCGAGCGCAACAACTTCCTCGTCGCTTGCGCGCCCCGGGGCGACACCGCAGGCCTCGCCGCCCTGGACCTGACGACCGGCGAATTCGTCTGGGAGTCCGTCCCCGCCGCCGACCTCGCCCTCGCCCTCGCGCGCTTCGAGCCGCCGGAGCTCGTCGTGCCCGCGGGGAGCGCGGCGGCGGACCTCGGCCTGTCTGCGGCCGACGCCTTGACGGTCACCGAGCGCGAGGCGTGGGAGTTCGACGCCGAACTGGCGCGGGCAGATCTGAGCCGCGCCTATGGCCTCGCCTCCCTCGACGGATTCGGCGTCGAAGCCGGGGACAGTGCGGCCCTGGGGGCCGCGGGAGCGCTGCTGCGCTACGCCAAGGAGCTCAAGCCGGGCGGCCTCCCGCACCTCGCCCGCCCGCGCCTCGTGCGCCGCGGCGACGTCCTCCCGCTCGACGAAATGACGCGGCGTAATCTGGAGCTCCTCGAGCCGCTGCGTGCCGGCGCGCCCGGCACGACGCTCCTCGAAGTGCTGGACCGGACGCGCACGGCGATGGGCGCGCGGCTGCTGCGACGCTGGCTGCTCGCCCCGCTCGTGGATGCGGCGGCGATCGGCGCGCGCCTCGATGCCGTCGAGGTGCTCGCCCAGGACCCACGCGGCCGGGACCGCCTGCGCGAGGCGCTCGACGGCGTGCGCGACCTCGAGCGCCTGGCCGGCCGCGCCGCGCTGGGACGCGCCACGCCGCGCGAGCTCGGCGCGTTGCGCGATTCGATCCAGCGCCTCCCCGACGGCCACGCCGCCCTCGACGGCCTGGAGCGCCGCGAGCGCTCCGCCCTGCTCGAGACGGCGGCCGGGTTCGACCTGCTCGCCGATCTGGGCGACGAGTTGGCCCGCGCGCTCGTCGACCGGCCGCCCGCCCAGCTCGGCGACAGCGACGCGATCCGGCCGGGCCACGACCGCGGCCTCGACGAGCTGCGCGACGCGCGCGACGGCGGCAAGTCCTACATCGCGGGGCTGCAGACGCGCGAGCGGCAACGCACCGGGATCGGCTCGCTCAAGGTCGGCTTCAACAAAGTGTTCGGCTACTACATCGAGGTGACACGCCCGCATCTGGAGCACGTGCCGGCCGACTACGAGCGCCGCCAGACCCTGGCCGGCGCGGAGCGGTTCGTGACGCCGGAGCTCAAGGAGTACGAGGCCCGGGTACTCGGCGCCGAGGAGCGCATCGGGACGCGCGAGGCTGAGCTGTTGAATGCCCTGCGCCGCCGGGTCGCGGAGGCCATCGGGCGCGTGCAGCACACCGCCCAGCGCATCGCCGAGCTCGACGTATGGGCCGCCCTCGCCGACTTGGCCCACCGCGAGAACTACGTGCGGCCGGAGGTCACCGACGGCTTCGGCATCCAGCTGGAAGGGAGCCGCCACCCCGTGGTCGAGCGGATGATGCCGCGCGAGGCGTTTATCCCCAACGACGTCACGCTCGACGAGGCTGGCCGGGTGATCCTCCTGACCGGGCCCAACATGGCGGGGAAGTCCACGCTGCTGCGCCAGGTGGGGCTGTGCGTCGTGCTCGCGCAGATGGGCGCGTTCGTCCCCGCCCGGCGCGCGGTCGTGGGCGTGGTGGACCGGTTGTTCACGCGGGTCGGCGCCTCGGACAACCTGGCGCGCGGCCAGTCCACGTTCATGGTGGAGATGAGCGAGACGAGCGCGATCCTCCACGGGGCGAGCGCGCGCAGCCTCGTGCTCCTCGACGAGATCGGCCGCGGCACCTCGACCTACGACGGCGTGGCCATCGCCTGGGCGGTGACCGAGTTCCTGCACAACCGCATCGGTTGCAAAACGGTCTTCGCCACGCACTACCACGAGCTCACCCAGCTCACCGAGGAATTGGCCCACGCGCGCAACTTCAACGTCGCGGTGCGCGAGGTCGGCGACGAGGTCGTCTTCCTGCACCGGCTCGAACCGGGCGGGGCGGACCGGTCCTACGGGATCCACGTCGGCCGGCTGGCGGGGCTTCCCGCAGCGGTGGTGAGCCGCGCCTGGCAGGTGCTGGCGTTGCTCGAAGCGGGACACCACGTGGCCGACCGGCAGGCCCCGGCACCGCCCGACGCCGCGCAGCTCGCCTTGTTCGGGGCTGCGCCGCCGCCCCACCCGTTGCTCGCCGAGCTCGGGGAGCTGGACGTAGACGCGCTGTCGCCGCTCGAAGCGCTGAACCGTCTCGCCGCCTGGAAGAAGCGCCTCGAGGAGCAGCCGTGAGACACGGGGCGGTCGGGCTGCTGGTGGCGGCTACGGTCTGGGCGTGCGGAAAGGCAGGGCCGCCCCCGGACGGCGCGGCCAGCGATACACCGCCGTCTGAAGAGCCGCCGGTGGCGCTGAACCCCGCTCCCCCGATCCAGTACCCGCCCCGACTCTTCGACCAACGGGTGGAAGGGGAAGTGGTCCTGCGCCTGTTCATCGACTCCACCGGACGGCTGCGGCCGGAGTCCACGAAAGTGGCGGAGTCGAGCGGCTACTCGGGCCTGGACTCGGCGGCGGTGGCCGGGGCGCCGCGGCTGCGCTATGCGCCGGCGAAGCGCCACGGCATCGCCATCTCCACGCTGTTCCTCCAGCCGATCCAGTTCCGGCATTCGCAGTCGTCCCAGCCGGGGGCCCCCGCGGCGCCTGCCGTTACGGTTCCCGAGCCACAGCCCATCACTCGCCCGCCCGTGCGCCGTGCGACACCGTCCACCGATACGTCGCGCCGGGACACGACGATGCGCCGCGACACGACCAAGCGCCGCGACACGACCCCTCCACCTCCCAAGCCGGTGACGGACACCGGTGGTCCTCGCCCCGGTGCCGCCGCACGCTAGACCGTACGCCACCGTCCTCGAGACGATCGGCTGGACGCCACTGATCCGGCTGAACCGGGTGGCGGCCGGCCTCAAGACGCCGATCTGGGCGAAGGCGGAGTTCTTCAATCCCGGTGGGTCGGTGAAGGATCGGATCGGCGTGGCAATGATCGAAGCCGCCGAGCGGGAGGGGAAGCTCAAGCCCGGCGGCCTCATCGTCGAGGCGACGAGCGGCAACACCGGGGTGGGGCTCGCGATCGCGGCGGCGGTGAAGGGCTACCGCTGCGTGTTCACGATGCCCGACAAGATGTCGCAGGAGAAGGCGCGGCTGCTGCGCGCCCTCGGCGCCGAAGTGATCATCACCCCCAGCGCCGTCGCGCCCGACCATCCCGACAACTACATCATGAAAGGCCGCGCCATCGCGGCGGCGCACGACAATGCGATCTTCGCCGACCAGCACTACAACCCCGTCAACCCGGAAGCCCACTACCGCACGACGGGCCCCGAGATCTGGGAGCAGACCGAGGGCCGGGTCACGCACTTCGTGTGCGCGCCCGGCACCGGGGGGACGGTGAGCGGCGCCGGACGGTTCCTCAAGGAAAAAAACCCCGCGGTCCGCGTGATCGCCGGCGACCCCGCGGGCTCGATCTACGCCGAATACGCCCGCACGCACCGCAAGACCGAGGGGGCGCCGTACAAGGTCGAGGGGATCGGCGGGGACAAGATCCCGTCGGCGCTGCAGTTCGACGTCGTGGACGAGTGGATCACCGTGGGCGACAAGGAGGCGATGCTGATGGCGCGGCGGCTGGCGCGAGAGGAAGGGCTGTTCGTGGGGGGCTCGACGGGCGTGAACGTCGTCGCCGCGCTCGACGTCGCGCGCCGGGTGAGCGACCCGCGGGCGCTGGTCGTCACCGTGCTGTGCGACACCGGCGAGCGCTACCTGTCCAAGGTGTTCAACGACGAATGGCTGCGCGAGAACCAGATCCTCGACGCCGAGCGCGCGACGGTGGCGCAGCTGCTCACCGCGAAGGCGAACGGCGGCGGCGCGCCGCCGGTCGTCTCGGTCGGCCCGCAGGCCACGGTGCGGCAGGCGCTGAACCTGATGAGCACCTATAACGTGTCCCAGCTCCCCGTGCTCGACGGCGACAACGACATCGGCGCGGTGGCCGAGCAGAGCCTCATGGCGCGAGCGCTCGGGGACCCGGCGGTCCTGGATCGCCCGGTGCGCGACGTCATGGACCCGCCGTTCCCCGTCGTCGACGAGCACTGGCCGCTCGAGCGGCTCACGGCACTCTTGAAGCGCGAGACCCCGGCGGTGTTGGTGCGGCTCGACGGCCGGATTGCCGGGATCGTGACGCGCTACGATCTGCTCCACCAGCTCGCGGGGATCCGCTGATGAGGGTCACCGTCCTGACCGGCGGCGCAACCGCCGAACGCGTCGTGGCGTTCGCGGGCGCCGCGCAGGTCGTCGCCGCCCTGCGCGAGCGACAGCATGAGGTGCGCGTCGTCGACACCGTCAGCGGGCTCCTCACGGCGGAGGACGAGCGGCGGCTGCTGACCGGCGAGGTGGGCCGATCGCTGCCGAACCTCGAGGATCTCGACGAGCGGGAGCGGC
>Ga0209160_1002448_pt1 | contig 15459 bp, 14 predicted proteins | sample GraSoiAngelo_153_FD_186167 | JGI IMG/M metagenome (GOLD analysis project Ga0209160, IMG submission 186167) | Grasslands soil microbial communities from the Angelo Coastal Reserve, California, USA - 14_1009_12_40cm (SPAdes) (version 2) | ecosystem: Environmental > Terrestrial > Soil > Grasslands ... | reverse complement strand
TGGACGGCGAACATTTTCTATCTTGTGACCGGCTGGTTCGTTTTGACGTTAGGGATTGCATGCTTGGCATTGGGCTTCTCCGGCTACAGCCGCTGGGACAGGCCGCCGGTTCCCAAGGTAAGGTGTCGACATTGCTACATGTTGAACTATGAGTCGGCAATTCACTGTCGAAAGTGCGGCTCGAACATGTTCTAGACCCTTCGACTGCAGGTCTTCCTCTCTATTTTCCATATATGCTGGGCTTATGCCGAGCGGGCGGGTCCCCATCTCGAATCACATATGCGGGTACGCGAATTCTTGGGGGAAGCCAGTGCTCGGAAGTGAGGGAAACCGAATGGGCAGAAATGGGAATCCTGAGAAAGAAATGTATACCTCGATTCTTGGACATGGCTAACAGCAACCGATCTTTTGCTTATCCCTGTCGAATGTACACTAATGCAAGACGGTTTCTCCATTCTGATTCATCTTCTTTAATGTCCGGTTAGCATAATCGAACAGCTCTCCTATGTCTGCATCCTTGAGCAAGAACCTGTGTCCGAAGTGTCACAATCCCATTCGGCTCCCGGAGGAGGATGTGGTCGTTGTGAAGATGAAGACAGGTCTGAAGGGCAGGCAAGAGGATCGCATGGTACACAAAGTCTGTCTGGGGATTGGTGGACCCTCTGGTCAGATCGCGGGACAAGAGTACTGCTCAAGTTGCACACATCCTGCGACGATTCACTCTCCGCGATGCGAGTATTCGGGGTACGGGTACAAGTGCGACTGCAAACAGTTCAAGAAGTAATCCAGTTCTAGGATGGCTGGCGTGAGGCCTCCATTTCTTTACATTAGGATAGGAACCTACGGTCAGACCAACTCGTCCCAAGAGCTGTGCACCAAAACATAAAGAAGGTTTCAATCCTCCTCACCATTTGGCAGCGATGACCTCATCCGAAGGTAATGAGACTCTTGGCCTGGGCAAAAACAGAATCGAAGCTCTCACGGATGGTATTTTCGCAACTGTCATGACAATCCTAGTTCTCAGTCTCACCATTCCGGTGATCACACAACCCTCCGGAAGTGAACCACCTACTCAACTACTGATCGATGAACTGGGCCAATTGTCGGGCCTGCTTCCAGCAGTGCTAACCTACATAATCAGTTTTGTAATCCTTGGCGTTTATTGGGTCGGTCATCACAACCTATTCCATTATGTTCGACGGACTGATCGGATACTTCTCTGGATCAACATAGCCTTCTTGATATCCGTCGGCTTGCTCCCATTCACCACGGCCCTTCTAGGCAGAAACCTGACCGATCAGGCGGCAGTGATTCTGTACGGAGGTAATCTCATGCTTTGCAGTATCTTACTTCGTACAATCTGGTGGTACGTTACCTCCGGGCACCGACTCGTTGACCGTGACTTGGACCAGCACATTGTGAGCATAGCTGGCAGGAGAATAATCACCGGTCCGATCATCTTCACGGCTGCCCTAGTTTTGTCCTTCGTCAGCACATGGCTGAGCATGGTTCTCTACGCCTCCGCGGCGGTCTATTTCATCATCCCGAGCCATCTCGATGTTCATTTCACTCGCAGAAACGTCAGACACTAGTTTCGGAGAAGAACTGTTTGAGAGGTTTTGTAATGAGTAAAGCGATGGTACCAACATGCAGGAGAATACTGACTGGCACTACAATTAGTGCGGTTTGAAGATCGGTCATTATTGTCGGATCGAGCCCTCCATATGAAGCCACCGTGGAAGCGAACAGGAGATCCGTTAGTCCAACCGAGTTCCACGCGATCACAAGGGCGTACTTTCTAGTTCCTCCAGTACTGAGCATGTAGGCTATTGGTAGCGCGAACAGTCCGATGAACAGATCGCCTATCCCAAAAGGATACGCGAAGTAGCTTGGGAATATTCCAGCTTGTCCTTTTATGAACAACTGGATCCCTGCAAGTCTTATGACTTGGATTGCCGTGATGATGCGAACGATTTTGATGCTGGACGACGCCGAATTCTGAAGATTCGGTCTCTGTTGTACCGTAGACATTGCGTTACCTCACGCAGCGCAATTGATTCTGAGAATTTGTAGCTATCGCGCGTAGAGAGAATAAAGACAGAAGGGAGGGGGTTTGGAGATGATGTCCTTCTACATTCCGCGACCTGAGGACTGGAAGAGTGCGAAGGTATTGCCGTCGGGGTCGTTTAGGATCGAGAACCATCCGACGTTTGGAATCTCTTGCTTGTCCATTACGACCTTGGCGCCGAGGCTGGTGGCTTGCTTCGTGGAGTCTTCAACAGATTTGACGGAGAAGTAGTTGACGAATTGCTGGTTCGGTGCTTGGCGGATGAATAGACCGCCCATTGTATCATTTTCGTCGGTTGCGTCCTTATGCTGAATGAGCCAGTAAGGCATCTCTGAGCCTTCCCATTTGTTGAACTTCCAACCGAATAGCTGGCTGTAGAACTTGCTGACTTTTGCGGCGTCTGTGGCCGGTATCTCGAAGTGTACTAAAGTACCAAGTTTTGGCATTGGTCTTTGCTCTTGTTGAGTTGTTGACATTTTTTCTCTTGCCGAGCGAGGAAACAGCAACGTATACTTAAAGGTGAGTGCTTCAAGATTTCCGATTGCTCGGTCCGGTCCTGAACGAGGCAATACTTCCGGCCTTGGCCTCGTACCAATCTAATCTTCGCAATCTTACACAGTATGCGCGCCTCTAGAGCTAATCGAATAAGGTCGGGTAGCCGGGTGTTTGGGCGGTCAGCTAGTGTCCATCTGTTAGTATTCAGATTTTCTGTCGAAGAGTCCGAGCCTCTTCGCCCGGAGCTCGGCCTTTCGGTATACAGCATAGGCGAATATTCCTATTCCGATTGTCGTGACGAACAAGTATCCTAGGTCGAGAAGAGCGCTCCCTGTGGTTCCTAATCCAAAGCTATCGCGGACTGCGTCCAGGAAATATGTGATAGGTAATATTGCGCTCAACGGTTGCACCTGCGATGGTAGAGCAGTAACTGGGAAAATCACGCCTCCTAAGAGGAAGAATATGCCAGCCAGCGATTCGCCGAGTATGAACTCTAATCTGTTGGATACGATGTTGATCGCGCTCAGCATGTAGCCTACGGCGATGAGGCCCGACACGCCTAGGAGGACCGTTGGTACTAAGAGTAACAGGTTCACCGAGAGTAGGTTGATTGGGATTCCGAGGTTGAGAATCCCATTGAATACTGCGATGCTGAAGAGTAGCGTGACAATAACGGAAATTGTTGCATTTACGACGGATACTAGTCCGCGTCCAATGATGTAGGGATGCAATGTTCCTGGAGAGATGTAGATGTTCTTCAGTACCTCGTATCTGGAGCGGTCGGTGTGAACCAGCCAGCCCATGTTCGTGGTAATCTGGGCGACGTATACGAAGAAGGCTGTGCTTACGATCAACCTTGCCAGATAGTCTCTCTGGAGTCCCGCGCCTGTGCTAGCCCCTATTATGACAATGAATGCCACGATTAGCAGCGACGCTAAGGGTTGGACTATTCGATAGGTTGCGAAGAGTACTGGATCGGCCCAGTTGCTCTCGACCTTCCAGCCTACCCAGAAGGATTCCCGCGCTGATTTTATGAAATCGGCTACTGCCATCTTAGTGTTAGCCTTCCTTCCCGTTTCCCAAGGTTCTCCATGTAGTTTAGGGCCATTCTAGCTACTGGGATGAGAATGGCGATGAATACTATCAGTGCTAGTATGTGTGGCCAGACGGCCATAAGCCCTTGACCTTGTATCGTCACTCTTCGTATCGCGTCGAGTCCGACCGTCATGGGGATCAAAGTAGCGGTGACTTGTAGCCAGACTGGGATTACGGAGACGTAGATCGTTGGAAAGTAGGATCCTGAGAGAAAGAACACCGGCTCTTGAAGTAGCATGTTAGTGTGCCATGCTTCTCGGCCGTATAGCATGTAGAGTGATGCGAAGACCATTCCGAGCCCATAGAGCGAGATAACTGTGAGGAGGAAGACGAGTCCTGCGACAAGTAGGTCGTGAACTTGGAACGGTACTTGGAATACGAAGACTCCTAGGAGTATTATCCCGGTTGCACGGAGTGAAGTATTGATTGCTCCGCCCATTGCCATCCCGAGGAGCACCGACATTCTTGAGACGGGGGCAACCATGTACATTTCGAGGTTTCCCATCTCTTTTTCCCAGAACCATTGCGCAGACATGTTCCAGAGGATGTTCGTCCAGAAGGCAATCATAGCTCCTCCAATGATAACGGCGGCCCCTAGGCTCGACGGTAAACCGAGCGTTTTGTAAAGGATGACATAAGCTCCTATCGTTAGTACTGGGAGGACTACCTCTGCGATATAGTGGGTTAGCTCACGGTTTCCTCCTTTGATGCGGACCCACATCCTCGCCTTGGCGGCTCGCATATTGGCGGTGATCTCGTCGCGAAGAGTGGGACTAACCAACGTCATTGTAATCCTTTACCTACGAGATTGATGTATACGTCTTCGAGTGTTGGCTCCGACTTGCCCATGTTCAATACTCTGGAACCGTTCTTGCTGATAGTACTGAGAAGGTCTGACATTACTGACTCATCCTCAAGGACGAGTTTCAGCGTGCTGGTTCCAGTCTCGATGTTACTTACCTCGGAGATTCCAATGACTCCAGGAACCGTCTTGAGTGTATCTAGTTCCTGAATGTTTGGAGTGACTTCGATCTTCCATGAGGGTCGACTTGCGATCTTCGCCTTGAGCCTTTGCGGGGTGTCGCATGCAAGTATCCTGCCTTGATCGATGATGCCGACTCGGTTGCACATTTCGTCTGCCTCCGCCATGTAATGTGTGGTTAACAGGACGGTCTTGGTGCCGTCGGTCATCCAGGACTTGATCATGGTCCGTAGTTGTTTCGCGGAGAGTACGTCAAGTCCTAGGGTGGGTTCGTCGAGGAATACGACGGCTGGATTGTTAATGAATCCTCTGGCGAGGTTGAGCCTTTGTTTGAACCCGGTGGATAATTTGCTCATTCTTGTATCGATATAATTGTCTAGACCTAGTTGTGTCACGAGGCCCTTGATCCTGTCATTAGCGGCCTGTCTTGATAGTCCGTAGAGTTGTGAAAAGAACCAGAGGTTCTCTTTGACGCTGAGTATACCGTAACCGGGTGTCTCGCCTCCTGAGACGAGGTTGATTACTTTGCGGACCTTGGACGCGTTCTTGGACACTTCCAATCCCTTGACATACGCCTCTCCACTAGTCGGGAGGAGTAAAGTGGCGAGTATCTTGATCATTGTCGTCTTCCCTGCGCCGTTTGGTCCTAAGAGTCCGAAGATCTCTCCATCTTCTATGGCAAGGTCGACACTGTCCAGTGCAACAACGTCCCCTGCTCCAGGAATTCCTTTGAATACCCGCCGTAAAGTACGAGTCTCGATGGAGAGGTCTCGTTTCACAGAATTCTAGAGCCGTAGGTCTTTCAGATAAGATTTGTTCGAGCGTCGGCAAACCTAGTTAATGCGATTGGAAAAAAGAAGGAGGATGATGTCTTGCTTAGCCTAGTTCGAGTGTGGTTATGGTCCCGAGCTTACCCATTTGACTGAGAAGCTCGTGCCGTCCGTGGAGAGTGCTGATGGTTGTGCTTTGACTGCGCCGGAACTTGTCGAAGGTTTCTGTCCAGGAATGTTAAGCAATAGGATTCTTCCGCCAACGGTGGATCCGGACCTTAAGGTCCATAGACTGCTCGGAAGGCTGGCCAGTCTAATTGCCTCCTCCCTAACGGCGTCGCTGTTATGACGCAAGAAGTCTGCTCTGGGCAAGTCTTAACATAGCACTTTGGCTCATAGGACATCATGTTGAGTCAGAGGACTCTATACCTAGAAATCAGAGACTTCGAACCGGCGGACTATGAAAGGTTAGTGGAAGTCTACAACGCCAATTTCCCGGATTACACAAGGAGTGTAGCAGAGACACGAAGCAGGGATGAGAGTCTAGACACAACAAAATATCATCTTAAGCGATACTCCTTCGTTGACAAGAACACAGAATCGATTGTAGCATTCGGAGAAGTGTCCCACATTACAGACATGTATCATCCGAAAAAATTTGCCCTCAACATATACGTTCAACCTACCTGGCATAGGCTAGGTGTTGGACGCGAGGTGTATCGGAAGCTAACTGACCACTTGAAGGAGTTGGATGCCGTCACTGCATGGGTCCAGGTGAAGGAGGACTTGCCAGAACAGATCGGCTTCTTCGAGAGACGAGGTTTCAAAGGGACGATGAGGGTGTGGGAATCTCGCCTGCCGGTTTCATCTGTCAATAGTGCACAGTTCAAGGAGTATCTTGGCAGAGTTGCGAGCCGCGGTATCACGATTAGTACCCTTGCCGAGGAACGGCGCATAGACCCCGATTCAACCAAGAAGCTCCATGAAATTGTCCAAGTCATTGCGGAAGATATTCCACAGCCTGCACCATACACCCGAGTATCCTATGATCAATGGGAAGCATTTGAATTGAAGAACCCAAGTCTGTTGCCGGACGCATACTTCATTGCCAGAGATGGTGATCGATACGTGGGTTTGAGCGTGGTGTGGAAGAGCGATACCGAGCCCAAGAGCCTCTACCAAGGGAACACAGGTGTAATCAGAGATTACCGCGGGAAGGGCATAGCCGTGGCCCTGAAGTTGAGAGTGATCGAGTATGCGCGGAAGCATGGGTATGAGAAGGTAAAGACATGGAATGCTTCGAACAATGCGGCTATGCTTGCGGTTAACACAAAGCTTGGATTCAAGCGGCAAGTAGGCTGGATAGTCCTAGAGAAAGACCTTGCATAGCAAAGCAAAGCACGAATCCAATGATCAATTGCCTATCCTTCGTTTGAAAGGGGCTCCACATGAGATGGGGATCGAGCATGGACGGAAGATGCGCAATGAGATAGACCACAATCTTACGGTCTACTTCAGACGGTTTAGGAATGAGACGAAGCTCTCTAGGGAACAGGTGCTCCAGAGGGCGGCGAAATATCTCCCAGTCATCGAGCGAGTTGCTCCTGACTACTCGGAAGAGATGAAGGGCGTCGCCAAAGGCTCCGGATCAGATCTTCTCGACATCACAGCGTTGAATGTCCGTTACGAATTGATGTACAGCCAGTACTCCAAGCTCGGGGTCCCTGCAATCTCATCAAGAACCGATGGTTGCACTGCCTTCGCCGTGGAACCGGGCATGTCTGAGAACGGGCATGCGTTGATGGCCCAAAACTGGGACTGGATCCCGGAAGTCGAGGGGCTCTTCCAGAGAAGGGCGAACGACAATGAACCCGAAGTAATCAGTTTCACTGAAGCAGGAGTTGTAGGTGGAAAGATCGGGATTAATTCGGCGGGACTCGGTCTATTGATTAACGGACTAGTCTCGAACATGGATGACTGGTCCCGATTGGAGAAGCCATTCCATGTTCAATGTTGGGAGATCCTCCGATCTAAGAGCCTTGAGGATGCTATCAGAATAGTCTCTGAGGGTCAAAGATCCTGTTCAGCTAACTTCCTCCTGGGACAGCAGAAGAGTCTTGAGAAAGCGACTATAGTCAACGTGGAGTCGGCCCCCCAGGCCGTGAACAGGCTTTCTCCTGAGAGCGGGGTAATCGCCCATACCAACCACTTTTGCAACCCAGCATCCGTTGGCATCAGCCAGGTTATCGATGAAGAGTGGAGGTCAACCTTGACACGGTACGAGCGCATCTACAACCTACTGAATGATCATATTGCCGAACATGAGAAGCTCAGCTTAGAGACAGCAAAGTCGATGCTCCGAGATCATTATGGACGTCCAGACTCGCTTTGCCGGCATCCGAATCCGGCACTTGCGGAAGATGACCGTTACAAGTCTGTGGTTTCCGTGGTGATGGACTTGGAGGATAGAAAGTTGTGGGCAACGGACGGCTCGCCTTGCGAGGACGATTATCGACTGATTGGGTTCTAGCATTACCGTACCGGAATGTCCGATGTCAAGGGCGCTTTCTGGCTAGGCTCGGTTCTGTGCTTCCATTCGCCGACGTAGTTCATCGGTAGACACATCTTCCTTGTGTGTTGCAATCCACCATTGATTACCCACTGGATCAGCGACTCCTCCTGCCCGGTCGCCGTAGAATTCGTCCTTCAACTCCCTGACTGATTTTGCTCCTGCTTGGAGTGCACGGGTGTACACCGCGTCAACGTCTTCCACGTATACGTAGAGCATGGTTGGCATGGGCTTCGACTGGGCATTGGCTTCACCCATCATTACTACTGAGTCCCCAATTCGTACTTCTGCGTGGCTGATCGTTCCGTCTGGCCGCGGCACTCGTTCCAACTCTGTAGAGTTGAAGGTTTGTTTCAAGAACTCGAGCAGTTTTGGCACTCCTTGAACCACAAGGTAAGGAGTGACTGAGTGATAACGGTCAGGGACAGGCTTCACTTTGCTCGTAGCTGGTTTCATCATAGTCTACCCACCAAGAACTGGCGGGATAAAAGCATAGACCCGGAGGAAAATGTGAAAGCGAAACGGGAATCGCTCGTGATTTCCCATTAGTACCGGCCACGACGTGATCCCTGCATCCTCCAATCGGCCCGATGCTTTCCCTGTCTCGGTCGATAGCCTCGATGCTCGCCTGGAGGTCCACTCCTCTGAGGCTCGGGAGCCTGTTCTCTACTCACGTCATTCCGCTCTCCTTCGTCATGCCTGAATTCTCGCGGTCGGTAGCCTTCGCGTGGTCTAAGGTCTCTTGAACCGCGACGATCCCGCGGTCGGAACTCTCTCGGCCTCTCACCTTGGGGTCTGAACTCGCGTGGCCGCTGATCTCTTTGACGGAATTCTGGTCGTGGCGCTCCCCGTTCCATATAGTTGAACCCAGAAAGTCGCTCTCTTGAGAAGGAATAGCCCAGGTCACTCTCGATATTCTTTAGATCCTTTGTCTCTCTTGGACCTACGAGACTGATCGCTTCACCCGCCTCCTCGACCCTTGCTGTCCTACCTACACGATGTATGTAACTGGTGGACGTGTCGGGTACGTCATAGTTTACAATGTGAGTTATTCCTTGGATGTCGAGTCCACGGGCTGCGACGTCCGTCGCGACAAGGATTCTTTGGCGTCCGGCTCGGAATCCTGCCAGCGCCGACTCGCGCATGGACTGGGTTTTTCCTCCATGTATCAGGCCGACCTTCAAACCCACTTGTCCCAGCTCGTCCGCCAACTTATCAGCCCGCCACTTTGTTCTTGTAAATACGAGCACTGATTTCATCTCTGGACGTCGGATCAATTCCGTTAACAATTTGCTCTTCAGATGATCCGGCACCTGATAGACCGTATGACGTATTGTCTCAGGAGGTTGATCTTGTCGGCCAACGCTGAAGCGTACGGGATCGTGCATGATCTCTCTGGCAAGACGTTCTACCTCTCGGGGAATTGTTGCGGAGAAGAGGAGTGTTTGGCGTCTCTTGGGTAGGATGCTGATGATCTGCTTGACATCGGGTAGAAAGCCCATGTCCAACATTCGATCTGCCTCATCCAGAACTAGCACATCTAGGTCCTTGAGGTCGATGGTCCCCCTGCGAATATGGTCCAATAGTCGTCCCGGCGTAGCGACGATAATATCGATCCTTCCCCGCAGGGCTCGACGCTGTGCCTGAAGGCTTACGCCACCATATACTACAAATCCTCTTACTCTTGTTCCTCGAGCAAGATCCTGTAGCATCGACTCTGTCTGCACAGCCAACTCTCTGGTAGGAGCGAGTACTAGGACATGCGTCCCAGGATAGGCGGGTCGACTTAAGAGGTTCTGGATTATTGGAAGCAGGAAGGCGGCTGTCTTTCCGGATCCGGTTCTTGCCGAGCCTATCACGTCGCGACCTGCTAGGATAGCGGGAATGGTCTCTGCCTGTACTGGTGTCGGGGAAGCGTAGCCGAGTTGTTGGACTGTCCTCAGTGATGGAGGGTTCAGTCCAATATGATTCCATCCAACGGTCTGCTGCATATTATCTCTGCAATGATCCCCAAGAGGAGTACTACAAGAACTATCCACTCAGTGAAAAAGTAGGATCCTGCTCGATAGCGGACATACTCAATCGGCAACAAGTGCTGCGACTTTCCGGCGTTTCAAGTCTAGCAGGTATTGGACGCGAGCACGTCAGCCTGAGTTAGGCGAGGAAGGTCGAGTGATGCAATTCTGGGAGACACTTTTTGGACAGATTGGCTTCGATGATATCGGATGGATTATCTGACTTCCTGACCCTCGTCAAGAAGAACCGTCAGTTCGTTCGGAACTTCACGTCTCCGGTCTCTGCTAAGACCCGGAAAGCGTTCAAAGTTACCCACTTGCTAGCCTCGCCAATCTCCTCAACTTTGACAGGTGGCATTCTCCGCTCTGGTGGCTTGTCTACTTCTCTAAACCAGTCGCCCTCTAGGTTCCATCGACCATCCGGCCTAAGCTTCGACAATAACAAGTGGACTGCACTCCTAGTCCTCTCATCATCGGCATAGCCCAGCCTTGTCAAGACACGTAACCCGTGGAGAACATCGTAATAGTAGTACATTGGAAAGTGTAGGTGTGTAAAGAAGGGGTACGTGTCCCGCCAGTGATGATTGTCCGACTTGTATAGATGGTGCATTAACAAAAACTCTGCACCATTTTCTATCGACCTCTTTATTTTCCGCGTCCACTTGCTGCGCGGAATTTCCGAATAGGCCCATAACGGCTCGATAGTGCTCATGAACGAGCTGTGCTTCACCTTCTTTTCCGGGAAATCACAGTTCCAACCACCATCCTCCAACTGCTGGACAGGGAGCCAATCAATCGCTCTCCTCAATCTGCGATCATTCGCATAACCTAGTCTGATCAGAGTGCGAATCATGTTGCCCGTCAAACATGGTTCGTCCCATCGTTTTCCGCGCTCCTCAAGCTTGCTAGGACATGCGAAAGAACCCGACTCCAACTGGTGCAGATCCAGGAATCTTTCAACCTCAGCCTTGATCCTATCATCAACCGGCACAGCCAGCTCGGCCAAAAGCATCAACGGCCAGACCGCGGAGGTCCATTTGGGACGATAACACGTTTCCTTAGGCGGCCAGAATCCTTCTCTTTGCTGTCTCATGATCTTCCGGACAAGAAGAGAACCTGGAATTTTTTTCCTAGCAGCCAGCACGACTACATCTTTCGCTCCTCGATGAAGCAGTTCGGTCAGCGCTAGGTATCGCACTGATGGATTACTAGGCTCGAGTAACCATTGCAGCGTCGTGTCCTTCGCGGTCGTCAAGGTTTGCTAGTCGCCAGGTTTCGTGGGCAGAGGTGGCAGGCGTGGTTTCTCTGTGCCCTCATAGACGATGAGATTCTTGGCCTCAAGAATTTCCTGCAGCTTGGTCACCGCGATGTAAACTTGGATCTCCTTCTTGGCGCCGGTACAAACGAGCTTGCCGCTCGTGAATACGAGAATCACGACCCTCGGTTCATCCATGCGGTAGATTAGTCCTGGAAACTGCTCAGGCTCGTACATCGTCTTCTTCAATCCATAAACCGCTTTCTCCAGGTCAATGTGTCCTCCCAGTCCACAAGACGCGACAATATTCTGGATCACAATCTCAGGTCTGCCAATAATCACGATGCCGCCTCGCTTCAATTCGTCAACCACTTTCAACACTGCCTTACGGGCTTGGCGCTCAGATTTTGCCCCCGTGCAAACCATCTTTCCAGAACTGAAGATTAGAGTCGCGGTCTTTGGCTGCTTTAGCCGAAAGACGAGTCCTGGAAACTGCTCGGGACGGTACTCGACCCCTGGAAATATCCGGACGATCGCGTTGAGGTCTATGCGCTGCTTTAGCGTCGCAGAAGCGACAACATTCTCGATATTGATGAATGCCTTACCCTGGTCAGACAATACCTGTCAGGTTCCACCTTGAACGTTCAAGTCGTCCCGTCCGCCGGAGTATAATAGACCTCCTTATAGACTCGGTCACGTTTTCCGAGCTATTGCGTCGGCAGCCCCTTGTTGAGGCAAGAACTCTCCAAGACCGCAGTGGGCGAGTCTGCGACATCCTTGACGTGGAAGTGCTGCCTGGCTATTTCTCTACCCAAAAAGCTCCGTCTTCTGCACTAACTATGGACAGGTCCGTGGAGTTGCGACTCATTTTCTGGTGCGGCTGCCGGGATTCGAACCCGGGTTCCCGGCTGGCTCCGCCCTTTTGATGGGGCTTGGGAAGCCGGTGTCATAGACCAGATAGTCCCATACACCCTGCCTAGAGAAGCCAGGGGATAGTCTGGACCACAGCCGCACTCAACTTGCAGTCCAAGCCTCGACTCCTATTTCTATCCATCACGTCCAACCATTTTCCGAGCCTAGAGGCCCGACCGAAAGTATTGCTCCAAACTGAACCAGTCAGAGGCCCAGAAACTTATCGCGCCATTTTTGACGAGAAAATAAGTCAAAACGACCGATTTTCCTTCAAAATCCGATCTTTCCCTCGTGAAATCTGAGCACGAGAGGGGGGGAGGGTACCAGTCTAGAATGAATTTTTTTGAGAGTGGAAAAGACTCGATTCGAACTTCAGAGGATCCCTAGTATATAAGAGTCCAAAAAGTGAAACTACTCACTATCGTTGTGAGAGACGTTATTCTGCGAAGTCCGCTGCCTTCGGGGGCTCCAGCGACAATCCTTTCCGCTTCCTTATCGACTCCACCACAGTCTGTAACAACGACAAGGGCACAGGCGACCATCTGGCGAATTCTAATCCCCAGAACGCTCGTCCAGCGGTCTGACCCCGCATAACCTCCGATAGGTCGAAGGTCTCGACGGTCGGTATTTCTCCAGTTACATAGACCAAATTCGCTTTTTGATCCACGGAGACCACCTTGCCCCGTTTCTGAGTAATCACGCTAGTGACCGCGCCCAACAGATCATTCGGGACCTTCGTCGTAATCTTCTGGATAGGCTCCAAGAGTGTGGGTGCGGCACTAAGGAAGGCAGCGAATATGGCTCGTCGAACCATTGGCATCATCTGTGCGGGTCCACGGTGAACTGGGTCCTCATGCAATTTTACGTCGGTAATTTTGACTTTCAAGCCTCGTATTTGCTCGTAAGCGATCGGACCTTCCTTCAAGCCCCACCGATACCCGGCGAGTATCATGTCCTTCGCTTCCTGAACGTATTGCGCTCCCTTCGTCTGGTCGATGATCATATTGTAGGGCTCGTCGATGCTCCAGACTCCGCGTGCCTCATCAGGTTCCCAGCCAACACTACGCAGTGTCTTCGCCATCTCCGCCTTGTCCGTATATTCGGTCACCTTGCCCGCCTTGATCAAATCCATAACCTCCTGCTCCAGAGGCTCGACTTTGATGTCGATCTTGTTGTGCTTGTTGGGAGACTTGCCCTCAACTGGCCCAGCGGGTGTCCGGATTGCTTCTCGATAGATGACGATAGGCTTGGTAGTAATGATCTCCAAACCAGTCTTTGTGATCAGCGTAGTCGCAATTTCCAAGTGAAGAGTTCCCATGCCGCTGATCAAGTACTCACCTGTCTCCTCGTTGATCGAGGTGACGAGATTAGGATCTTCCAATGACAATTTCCTCATGGTATCAACTAGCTTCGGTAGTTCTCTGCTGTACTTTGGCTCGACCGCGATCGTCACAACCGGCTCGGTAACATAGTGGACTGCCTCGAAAGGAGTAACTCCCTTCAAAGAGGAGATTGTCTCTCCAGCCTTCACGTTCTCCAATCCCAATACCGCGGGAATGTTTCCAGCACTTAGGTTCCCAACAATCTCTCTGTTGGGACCCATATAGATCGCGACCTGTTGGATACGTCCCTGCGCGTTGGAATTGATTAGGTACACTGGGGAGCCTTCCCTGACGGTCCCGGAGAATAATCGGCCGGTGGCCACAATCCCGGCCTGTGGATCGACGTTGATGTTGACCACCGACATGAGGACTGGTCCATTGTCATCACACTTGATCATGGCCTGGCCCCACTCGCTCTCTATGTCTCCATGCCAGATTTTCTCAATGCGATACGTCTGCGCGACGTGCGGTGGAGGCATGGCCTCGACAGCCATGTTCAATATTGCTTCATGAATCGGCGCACGCGTCCGTAACTCTTCGAGCTTGTTGTTATTGTAAGCATCAATAACATCCTGGAATTTTACACCTTTCCTCTTTGCAACGTCGGAGGTGAATCCCCATCGATCCTTCGCCGAACCCATTGCGACGGTATTGGTTGCGAAGCTGACCTTCCACTTCTCCCGGAACTGAGGCTCCGCATACAACTCGATTAATCCGTTAAAGTCGCGGATGATCCTCCCGATACGTTCCATGATCCCTTCAGGTGTAAGCTTCAACTCCTTGATCAAACGGTCGATCTTGTTAATGTACAGGACTGGCCGGACACGTTCCTCCACCGCCTGTCTAGTAACCGTCTCAGTTTGGACCATCACCTCTTCTACGCTGTCGACCACGACAACAGCCCCATCAATGGCTCGGAGGGATCGGGTCACTCTACCGGAGAAGTCTACGTGACCTGGAGTATCGATCAGATTCATGACGTAAGAAGTGCCGTCCTTCTCATGCAGTAGACTGACATTCGCGGCTTTGATCGTCATCTGCCGCTTCTGCTCCTCCTCCATGAAATCCATTGCAAGGGCCGTGCCTGCAAGGTTGGGAGACAATAAGCCGGCGGCGGCGAGCAAGCTGTCGGTCATCGTTGTCTTACCATGATCCACGTGGGCGATGATGCCTAGGTTGCGGATCTGGTCCTTGTTGGAGACGATCTTGAGAATGTCTCCAGATGTCTTGAATCGTGGCAACTGTTGCTTACCGTTCTATCTTGAAACGGAGATAGCGGCTTCCTAGATTCTCTAATATATATTCCCCCAAACTCGCTCGATCCAACGCTAGTCGGCCAACAATGACGGGAGAATCAGATTTCTAGATTGACTGCTTCCCTGAAAACTGCATTCTAGTCAACGAGTATCTTCGAGAATCATCTTCATACCCTCGATCTGATTGGCTACCGGTGCTTTTCCGTCTGGACTGAGCGCCACAACAAGGTACGCGACTCCAATCTCATTGAGTGTTTGAAGTATCTGCTTATTTTGAGCGCGATTCCCTGAGAGAAGTACTCTACGCTCGCCTTGCGGTGATCGATATTCTGACGTTTCAGCCTGGGGATTCAGTCCGACCCGGACGGTTATCATCTTGGTCTTCGCTTCGGGAAAGCTCTCACGAAAATCAGCCACCCTCTTGCGGAATACATCGAGTGGGAAGAGGTTGGGATGCCAGCCATCGCCTAACCTGATGGCTCTCTTCATCGCCGCTTTGCTGTTTCCGGCGATCCAAATTGGAATGTGCTTCTGAATCGGCCGCGGCTCGAAGACAACAACCTCAAAGTGCTGATTGAGAATCTTGCTTGTGAAACTTGTCTCACCATTCCATAATGCACGGATCATCCTGATCGACTCATTGAGTCGTCTTCCCCGGTT
>Ga0209160_1002446_pt1 | contig 15471 bp, 17 predicted proteins | sample GraSoiAngelo_153_FD_186167 | JGI IMG/M metagenome (GOLD analysis project Ga0209160, IMG submission 186167) | Grasslands soil microbial communities from the Angelo Coastal Reserve, California, USA - 14_1009_12_40cm (SPAdes) (version 2) | ecosystem: Environmental > Terrestrial > Soil > Grasslands ... | reverse complement strand
CCGTTCTTCTTTGCGGCGACCAATCCAAGTCGGCCCTGGGTCACGCTCAAGCTGGCACTGTCGAGCGACGGGAAGATGAATGATCCGTCCGGCGAACACCGGTGGATCAGCAACGAACAATCACGCGCCGAGGTTCAGCGACTGCGGGCGAATGTCGATGCGATTGCTGTCGGGTTGGGGACAGTGAGAGCCGATGATCCACAGCTTACCGCCCGTGGACCGATCCGACCCAGAATTGCGCCACTGCGGGTGGTGTTCGACCGCGACGCCGAGACTCCGCTCGAATCGAACCTCGTTCGCACTGCCCGGCAAACTCCGACGGCGATTTTTGCGCATCATCCGGCGATCACGCGTCTCGCCGCGCTGCATAACGCCGGTGTCGATGTTTTCGAGGCGGAGGACCTGCCCGACGCGCTCGAGGCGCTCCACGGTTTCGAGCTACAGCATCTGCTGGTTGAGGGGGGCGCTCGTGTGGCGCAGGAGTTCCTCAAGAGAAAGCTGGTCGACCGACTGATTATCTTTCATTCACCCATCACACTCGGAACAAATGCTTTGAGCCCCTTTGACGGCTTCCAGAGTGACTTCCGGGAGTGGCTGGCGAGTCTGCCAATCATCAGACGTGCGGAGCTCGGGGAGGACGTGATGTCGGTTTTTGCGATGCGTGAGGCGTAATGTTCACTGGATTGATTGAACAAGTTGGCGAGGTGGAGAGCGTGCGGCAGACGGATGCCGGACGCGAGCTACGCATCCACGCGCCGTTCAACGATCTCACGGCTGGGGAGAGCATCGCCATCAATGGCGCCTGCCTGACGGTCCGTGAATTCGGCGCCGACTGGTTCGACGCGGCGGCCGTCACCACGACGCTCGAGCGCACCACCATCGGCGACTGGAAGAAAGGAACGAAAGTCAACCTGGAACGAGCGCTGCGCGCCAGCGATCGACTGGGTGGCCACATCGTGCAGGGACACGTCGATTGTGTGGGTATTGTGGCGGCTGTTGAGCGCGAGGGTGACGCACTGCTCGTCGACATCTCTCTTCCGACGGCGTTCGAGCCGCTGTTCGTCCTGCACGGATCCGTTGCCATCGATGGCGTGAGTCTCACCGTCAACGATCTCAAGCCCCGCGGCCTGCAGGTCTCGTTGATCGAGTACACGCTGCGACATACGAACCTTGGCGATCTAAAGCCAGGTTCCAGGGTTCAAGTGGAGGCCGATATCATCGCTAAACATGTGCGGCGCCTGCTCGAACCCTATCTGAGGGAGGCTTCGGCGCTAAATTCTCTCACCGATTTCTCGTTGGAGCACTAGACCCAGTATGCAGTTTGGAACCGTCGACCAGGCAATCGCCGACATAAAAGCGGGCAAGCTGATCATCGTCGCCGACGACGAGGATCGCGAGAACGAGGGCGACCTTATTTGCGCCGCCGAGCTCGTCACGCCGGAGATGATCAACTTCATGATCCGCAAAGCCGGCGGCTGGATTTGTCTCGCCCTTACCAGCGAGCGTGCTGACCAGCTCGAGCTGGCTCCGCAAAGCGAAGTGAACACCGACGAATACCGGACGGCGTTCACCATCAGCATCGATGCCGACGAGCGTTTCGGCGTCACGACTGGCGTCAGTGCCCAGGACCGCGCCAGGACGATCCGCATCGCCGTCGATCCCAATACAGTTCCGTCGGACCTGCGACGCCCGGGCCACGTGCCACCGCTGCGTGCCCGTGACGGCGGTGTGCTACAGCGTGTTGGCCACACCGAGACCGCCGTCGACCTGGCGAGACTGGCAGGACTCGCCCCCGCGGGGGTGATCTGCGAGATCCTGAGCGAAGATGGTTCGAGCGCTCGTCGTCCGGAGCTCGAGGTCTTCGCGCAGAAGCACGGGCTGACTTTTATCACCGTCGCTCAGCTCGTCGCTTATCGTCTGCAAACGGAGCGGCTGGTCCATCGAGTCGCTGAGGCGCGTCTCCCGACCGAAATGGGCACCTGGCGCGTTGTCGGTTATCGCAACGATGTCGACAAGCATGAGCACATTGCGCTCGTATATGGTGATGTCGGGCCTCAAGACAGCGTCCTGGTGAGAATGCATTCGAAGTGTCTTACCGGCGATGTGTTCCACTCGCTTCGCTGCGATTGCGGCTGGCAGCTGGAGACGGCGATGAAAATGATCGCCAAGGAAGGGAAAGGCGTCGTTGTCTATCTCGATCAGGAAGGCCGCGGCATCGGACTCTTGAACAAGCTCAAGGCCTACGAGCTCCAGGATCAGGGAATCGACACCGTCGAAGCCAACGAGCGCCTCGGTTTCAAGCCTGACCTGCGCAACTACGGCATCGGCGCACAGATTCTCCTCGACCTCGGCCTCAGGACAATCCGTCCCATCACCAACAATCCGCGCAAACTGGTTGGGCTTGAAGGTTACGCTCTGACCATCGACGAGCGGGTCCCGATCATCTCGATCGCGCACGACGAGAACTCAAGCTACCTCGAAGCCAAAAGGGCAAAGCTGGGACACCTCTTCGCTTCTTAAATGCCCGAGTTCCACGGATTGCCAAGCGGCGTCGGGCGGCGCATTGTGGTCGTCGCCAGTCGCTTCAATGAGCCCATCGTAAAGAAACTCGTCGATGGCGCGCTCGAGGCCCTCGTCAAATACGGTGTTGCCTTCGAGGATATCGATGTCGTTTGGGTTCCCGGAGCGTGGGAGCTGCCGATCGCAGCCCGCTGGCTACTGGCGAGCGAGCGTTACGATGGACTGGTCGCAGTGGGTGCGGTCATTCGCGGTGAGACCGCGCACTTCGACTACATCGCTGGTGAGGCATCCAGGGGACTCGCCGCCGCGAGCGCCGACGCAGAAACTCCGATCGGCTTCGGGGTTCTCACTTGCGACACCGACGAACAGGCTGAAGCTCGCGCCGGGGGCGCGCACGGCAACAAGGGCTTTGACGCGGCGGTGGCAACACTCGAGATGGTCGATCTTCTGAATCGGCTCGACCCGGACGATGCGGATTGAATCGCGCGCCCGCGCCCGCGCGCTGCAGGCGCTCTACGCGTGGGAGATGCGAGGCGGGGAGGCGGGGGCGGGGGCGGGCAAGAATCTCGATCGTGTTGCCACCCAGGTCTGGGATGACCTGGCGGTCACACCCGAGGAGCGTCGCCTGGCGGGGGTGCTGGTAAGAGACGTCTCGAACGCGGGAAGCGAGCTCGATTCGCGCCTCGCCGACCTGACGACGAACTGGCGGCTCGAGCGCCTCGGCGCGATCGAGCGATCTGTGCTTCGATTGGGCGCCGCCGAGCTGATGAAAGGCGACACACCGCCTCGGGTCGCCATTCAGGAGGCGGTGCGGTTGGCGGAGCGATTCGGTACGTCCGCCAGCGCCAAATTCGTCAACGGAGTGCTTGACGCTTTCGCACGACAGGCCGGCATGATCTAGTGCGGATACTCGTTCTCAACTGGCAGGATTTCACGAATCCGCAGGCGGGAGGCGCCGAGCTTCACTTACAGGAAATTTTCAGCCGTATCGTCGACCGCGGCCACAGCGTTGATTTGCTTTGCAGCGGCTGGTTCAACGCCCCACGACGGGCCAACCTTGGCGGGATCGAAGTTTACCGCACCGGGACTCGTCATACCTATCCGTTCGTCGCTCAGCGCTACTACCGTCGACATCTCGCCGGCAACGATTACGACGTGGTCATCGAGGACCTGAACAAAGTGCCTCTGTACACGCCGCTGTGGGGTCTGCACAAGCTCGTCGTGCTCGTTCACCATCTCTTTGGGGGGACGGTTTTTCGCGAGGCATCGCCGCCCGTTGCCGCGGCGGTGTGGCTCTCTGAGCGTCCGTTGGGCGCGTTTTACCGCGGTGTTCCCTTCGAGGCAGTCAGCGTTAGTACCGCGGACGATCTGGCGGCACGCGGTATTCCGCGCAAGTCGATCCGGGTGATATACAATGGAGTCGACTCGAATCGACTCACTCCAGACGCCGGTGAGAGATCCGAACAGCCGCTGTTCATTTATCTCGGCCGACTCAAGAAGTACAAGCGTGTCGACATCGTCATCAAGGCTTTCGCTGGACTGAACGTGCCCGAAGCAAGACTGGAGATCGCCGGCACCGGCGACTATCGCGCCGCGCTCGAAGGTCTGGTAAAATCACTCGACCTTGAAGAACGGGTGCGTTTTCTCGGCTTTATCCCGGAGGATGAAAAGGTTCATCTCTTGCGCCGTGCGTGGGCGTCGGTTCTGGCGTCGCCGAAAGAAGGGTGGGGGATCAGCAACCTGGAAGCTGCTGCGTGTGGAACTCCCGTGATCGCCGCCAACTCGCCCGGGATTCGCGAGTCCGTGATCGATGGCGAGACCGGTTTTCTGGTCCCACAGAACGATCCCGAGGCAATGACAGCGGCAATGAGGGGAATCGTTCAGTCTCCGGATCTGGTGGACGTGCTGGGGAAGGCGGCAAGAAAATTCGCCGAGGGCTTCGGCTGGGATCGCGCCGCCAACGAAACGCTTTCGCATCTGGAGGAAGTTGTCGCGCAATGATTCCAAGTTCGAAGCAAATGGGGCAGGAATGCCGAATCAGCAGGTAACCGTCGGTCAGCTCCTCGACCGGTTGCGCGGGACACTGCAGCTGGAAGAGCTCGAGCCGGGCACGGGCGTGGATCGCGTGATTGGCAACGCGGAGGTCTCCAGCCCCGGTCTCGCCCTCGCCGGATACGTCGAGCGTTTTTCGGCAGAGAGACTGCAGGTATTGGGTGAAACGGAAATCACCTATCTCGAATCGCTGGCGCCCGCCGCGCGTAAGAAGATTCTCGACCTCTTTTTTTCTTTCCCAATTCCGGCGGTCTTCGTAACGAAAGGGCAGAAACTGCCGAGTGGACTCAAGGAGTCTGCAGCCGCGACGGGAGTTCCTCTGATTCGTACGAAGCTCAAGACGGCAGAATTCTACCGCCGCCTCAAGCCGGTGCTGGAGATGGAATTTGCGCCAACCGTCTCACTCCATGGATCCCTGGCCGACGTTTTCGGCGTCGGACTCTTTTTCACGGGCAAGAGCGGCATCGGAAAATCAGAGTGCGTGCTCGACCTGGTGGAGCGCGGTCATCGACTCGTCGCCGACGATCTCGTCATCACCAGCAAGCGTGGTAACGATGTCCTCATCGGACGCGGCCACGAGATGCAGCGCCACTATATGGAGATTCGCGGCATCGGACTCATCGACATTCCGGCGATCTTCGGAATCCGAGCGGTTCGCCAGCAGAAGCGCATCGAAGTCGTCGTCCAGCTCGAAGAGTGGGATCAGCACGCGGTGGTGGAGCGCACCGGACTCGACATGGAGACAACGACGATTCTTGATGTCGAGCTGCCAAAAGTCACCGTCTTCCTGAACCCCGGTAAGAACATCACAGTGGTGGCAGAGGTCATCGCGATGAACCATCTCCTTCGTTACTCTGGGATCAACGCAGCGGAAGCCTTCAACGAGCGGCTGGTGCGTCGTATGAAAACGGCAGCCGCAAACAATATTCGCGAGTACCTCCAGGAAGACCATGAATGAGCAGGCGGGCGGCGGCCCGGAAAAACCGCGCGCCATCGTCGTCGGCCACGGCGAGTTTGCCGGTGGGTTGGTCTCGGCGGTCGGTCAGATCTGCGGTATGGCCGACAAACTGGTCGTGCTGTCGATGATGGGCATGACCCCCGAAGATATCGAAGGAAGCATTCGCGACCAGCTCGCCCGAACCGGTGCCCGAGTGATCTTCACTGACCTCCCGGCGGGTAGCGCCACCATCGCCGCCAGGCGAATCGTGAAGGACAATCCGGAAATCGTGCTGGTGAGTGGTGTGAACCTGGCAACTCTTCTCGATTTCGTCTTCAACACCAGTGTATCGCCAACCGATGCCGCTCGCGCGGCAGCTGAAAGAGGAAAAGCATCGCTGATTGTGGTCGGGCGCTGATGGGCATCCACCTCTATCGGATCGATGACCGGCTCATACACGGCCAGGTCGTCGTCGGTTGGGGTCAGCCACTCAACATTCGCGTGCTCATCCTCGTCGACGATGCCGTCGCCGCGAGCGACTGGGAAAAGGAGCTGTACCGCATGGCAGTGCCTCCGGAGATGGAGGTCTACTTTGCGGACGTCGCCACCGCGATCCGCGAGCACGCCAAATACGCCGGCGATCCGCGCCCCGGACTGCTGATCACCGGCGACATCGAGAGCATGTACCGGCTGGTCAAGGGTGTTAAGGCAATCGGCAACGTCAACCTCGGCGGAATCCATCACCGCGCCGGACGATCCGAGAAGCTCCGCTACATCTTTCTGACTCCGGACGAGGAGCAGCAGCTCAAGCAGCTCGAATCTGCCGGAGTGGAAGTGACGGCGCAGGATGTCCCGTCCGCGCGCGCCGTTCCGCTGCCCGAAGTCCTCGAAGGTGCGGCGCGATGAGTCTGCTCGAGGTACTGCCGATCGCCCTGCTGGGGGCGCTGCTCGGGCTCGACGTCGTCAGCTTTCCCCAGGCGATGATCTCGCGGCCGATCGTCGCCGCCACTGCAGCGGGCGCGTTCATCGGAAACCCGCCCGGAGGCCTGCTGATCGGCGTCGTGCTGGAGATGATAGCCCTCGACACTCTTCCCTTCGGTGCCTCGCGCTATCCCGAGTGGGGCTCGGCCGGTGTCGTCGGCGGCGCTCTATTCGCTTCTCAGCCCGGCGGCATGCCTGGCGCGCTGCCCGCATGTCTGCTCGCGGCGCTACTTACGGCGAGCATCAGCGGCTGGAGCATGGTAATGCTGCGGCGCATGATTGCCGGCCGGCTCGCCCGGACGCGGGATCAACTCGAAGCCGGCTCGCGCGACGCGCTTCTCTTGTTGCACCTCTCGGGAATGTCGCTCGATCTTCTCCGCGGCGCGCTGGTGACGATCGTGGCGATGGCGATCTTTGCCCCGCTCGTCAGAGCAATCGTCGCGGTGTGGGGAAGCGAATCTGCCGCGTCGCACGCGGTCGTCGTCGTGATCGCCGCGATCGTTGCCGGTGGGGCGCTGTGGAAGGTGTTTCACTCTGTCCGCCACGTCCTCTGGTTCTTCGCTGCTGGCCTGTTGGTGTGGTCCGCCTTGCTGATCACGAGATGACGACGGTTTCGCCCGCCCGCGATCTACCGCTCCGCGTCAAGCTCGGGATGTACTTTCGCTTGTTCGCGCTCCAGGGATCGTGGAACTACGAGACTTTGAACGGCACCGGAGTCGGGTTCGCGATCGAGCCGGCGCTCCGGTTGCTGCCTGGCGGCCTTAATGGACAACAGTATCGCGCGGCGCTGGCTCGCGAATCGCGCTACTTCAATGCGCATCCGTATCTCGCCGGAGTCGCCGTCGGGGCGCTCACACTGGATGGCGTCGAGGCTTCGAGAATAGAGCGCTTCCGCACCGCGCTGGCTGGTCCGCTCGGAAGCGTCGGCGACAGGCTGGTCTGGGCGAGCTGGCTGCCGTTCTGCTCGCTGGTGGCGATCGGCGTTTACGGCGCCGGCGGGACCGCACTGGCAGTGGTTGGTACATTTCTCTTGCTGTACAACGCCGGACACTTTCTTCTCCGAGCATGGGGACTTCGGATTGGTCTCTCTCGCGGTCTCAACGTCGCTTCAGCACTGGGCAATCCGGTGCTGCGGCAGGGACCCGTCTATATCGGTCGCGCGGCGGCTCTGGTCGGAGGAGTTGCATTGCCGCTGGCGCTGCAGCGGATCGTAGGTCCTGGCCGCGTACTGGTTGGTGGGATCATCGTGGCGGCGTTCATTGGGATTGTTCTGCTCGCTCTTCTCCGCGAGCGGGCAGAGGGTTGGCGGATCGCTCTCGGTGTGCTCGCGGTGTTCGTTCTTTACTCGGTTCTGACCTGATGCCAGAGCGCGAAGTAAAGATCGTCAACAAGCTGGGGATACATGCTCGTCCCGCCGCAGAGATCGTGAAGACGGCCGGGAAATTCAGGAGCAATATTGTCATTGTGCGCGACGATCTTGAGGTGAATGCGAAGAGCATCATGGGCGTGATGATGCTGGCCGCCGAATTCGGGGCCACCATCGTTCTGCGCGCGATTGGTGAGGACGCGGATGCCGCGCTCGACGCGCTGGCGGTGGTGATCGCCAACAAGTTCGGGGAGAGTTGATGGCCAAAGGCATCGCCGGAATGCCAGCCTCGCCCGGAATCGTTGATGGGCAAGTCCATCTGCTTAGATGGGAGGTACCCGACGTCCGTCATCGCATCATTCACGACGACGCGATTCCGGGAGAGATCAAGCGGTTTCATGCCGCGCTGGAGCAGGCACGGGAGCGTCTGCATCAGGTACGTGCGCGCGCCGAAAAGCACGCCGGTCCCGAAGAAGCAGCGATCTTCGACGTTCAGCTGTCGATCCTCGAAGACGGCGAGCTGCTCAGACAAGTCGAAGAGCTGATTCAGCAAAGTCTCGGCGCCGAAAAGGCGTTCGATCTCGTGCTGTTCGAGTGGCGTCAGCAGTTCGCCAGCCACGTACGGCCGATGCTTCGCGAACGAGTCGGAGATCTGATCGACGTCCACATCCGGGTCCTCACCATTCTGCTCGGACTTCCCGATCACGACCCGGTCGACCTTCCGAAGGGATCGAACAAAATCCTCGTCACGCACGACCTCACGCCGAGCCTCACCGTCCAGCTCGATCGCGAAGCGATCATCGGCATTGCTACTGATGCGGGGACGCGCACGTCTCACGTAGCGATACTGGCGAGATCGCTCGGCTTACCGGCGGTGGTCGGACTTCGCGACGCAACGGAGCAGCTGAACGGAAACGAGCACGTGATTCTCGACGGTACCTCGGGAGTGCTCGTTATCGATCCGACGCCCAGTCAGGTAAAGGCATATCGCGACCGCAGAGCGGTGCAGGCGCTCGAGGACAAAGAGCTGCAGGCGCTTGCCGCCGCCGAATCGGTGACTCTCGACGGCCACTGGGTGACGCTGCGCGCGAACGTCGATCTGCCGGAGGAAGCCCAGTACGCCGCTCACAGCGGGGCGGAAGGCGTTGGGCTAATGCGCACCGAGTTTCTCGTTGTCGGTCGCGCGACGATGCCCGACGAGGAAGAGCAGTACCGTGCCTACCGGCACGTGGTGGAGGCATTTGGTGGACGTCCGGTTGTGATTCGCACGTTCGACGTTGGCGGTGACAAGCTCCCCGTTGGTGGCTATCCGACGGATCCGAATCCATTCCTTGGCTGGCGCGCGATCAGGATGTGCCTCGACGAGCCGGAATTGTTCAAGACCCAACTGCGGGCGCTGCTCAGAGCGGCGATGCACGGCGACGTGCGGATAATGTTCCCGCTCATCATCACCCTCGACGAGGTCAAGCAGGCGAAACACCTCCTGAATGAGGCCGCGGCCGAGCTAGATGCCCGGGGCGTGCCGTATCGCCACGATCTTCCGCTCGGCGTGATGGTGGAGACGCCGGCTGCTGCCCTGTCGGTCCACACCCTGGTTGATGACGTGTCGTTTTTCAGCATCGGCACCAACGACCTGGTGCAGTACACATTGGCGGTTGACCGCGGCAGCGCCAACCTCGCCTCGCGGTTCACGCCGCTTCATCCGGCGGTCCTGACGCTGATCAAGCGAATCGTCGATGTCGGTGTGGCGCATCGGCTCGAGGTCGCTGTCTGCGGTGAGATGGCGTCGCAGCCACTGATGGCGTTCGCTCTGATTGGTCTCGGCGTTCGGTCGTTGAGCGTGGCGGGCAGGGCGGTGCCACTCGTCAAGAGGATCGTGCGCGGGGTCAGCGTCGCAGTAGCGGCTGAAGCGGCAAACGCGGCGCTCGAGTCCAGGACCGCGCGCGAAGCCGAAGGCGAGCTCAGACGGCGACTGATGACCGCGTTCGGCGACGCTCCATTCTTGCGCGACGGGTTGCCGGACTTCGCCGATGGAAATATCTTCGAGGGCTCCGGTGGGCTGAAAACATCCTCGGCGCGCGAATAGTACGGCGCGCGACCGTTGCCACCGCTCATCCTCACATATGGTTAGAGGAATTTCGTGCTCGATCGACATCTGTTCACATCCGAATCCGTCACCGAGGGTCACCCCGACAAGGTTGCGGACGCGATCTCGGACGCCATCCTCGACGCAATAATCAGAGACGACCCGCCGGCGCGCGTAGCGTGTGAGACGCTGGTTACGACCGGCCTTGCCTGCGTCGCCGGCGAAATCACTACCAAGACCTACGTCAACGTTCCGGAGATCGTGCGTTCCACGATCGACCGCATCGGCTATAACGACACCGCGTTCGGCTTCGACTCCAAGACGTGCGCCGTCATCAGCACCATCGACAAGCAGTCACCCGACATCGCTCAGGGTGTCGACACCGGCGGTGCCGGCGATCAGGGAATGATGTTCGGCTACGCAACGGACGAGACAGAGGAGCTGATGCCGATGCCGATTCAGCTCGCCCACCGCCTCACTGAGAGATTGGCCGCGTTCCGCCGCTCGAAGGACGGATCGTGGGTGCGGCCTGATGGAAAAGCGCAAGTCACCGTTCTCTACGAGGACGCTCTGCCAGTAGGCGTCGAGACCGTCGTCGTCTCGACCCAGCACTCGGAAGGAATTTCCGCGAAGAGACTTCGCGAGGCGGTGATCTCGGAAGTCATCGAGCCGGTCATCCCGCAACACCTCCGTGACAAGAGCATCAAGTTCCACATCAATCCCACCGGCCGCTTCGTTATCGGCGGGCCGCAGGGCGATGCCGGCTTGACTGGCCGCAAAATCATCGGCGACACGTACGGTGGCATGGGACGCCACGGCGGTGGCGCGTTCAGCGGCAAGGATCCATCAAAAGTTGATCGCTCAGCCTGCTACGCGGCGCGCTGGGTCGCCAAGAACATCGTCGGCGCCAAGCTCGCTCGCCGCTGCGAAGTCCAGGTCGCTTACGCGATCGGAGTTGCCGAGCCGGTGTCGGTGAACGTCGATACCTTCGGCACCAATACCGTCCCCGAGAAGGCGATCATGAAAGCGATAATGAAAGTCTTCGACCTGACGCCCAAGGGCATCATCAACGCGCTCGACCTCAGGAAACCCATCTACAGCCCGACCTCAGCCTACGGACATTTTGGGCGAGCTCCCAAGAAGAATGGGAAGGGCACGCTGTTTACCTGGGAGCGCCTGGACCGCGTCGCCGAGCTGAGGAAAGCCGTCGACGGACGTTAGCGCGCTTCGTTAATTTGTTTTTATGCAGCTCGTCGAAGTCGAGGTGATGCGGCTGGGACTGGACCGTTCCACCAACTCCTATGTGGTGATTCTACAGGAGAAGGGCGGAGCACGGCTGCTTCCCATCTGGATCGGGCAGCCAGAGGCTGAATCGATCGTCATCGAGATGAACAAGCTCAAACGCGAGCGGCCGCTCACCCACGACCTGTGCAAGAATCTCATTATTGGGATGGGCGGCACGCTGCGGCGCGTCAACATCACCAAGGTCGAGAACCGGACCTTCTACGCGGAGCTCCACATCGCGCGCAATTCCGGCGCGGTGCACATCGACGCGCGTCCATCGGACAGCATTGCCATCGCACTGCGCTTCGAGGCGCCGATCTTCGCGCAGGAGAATCTTCTCACCGCGCTCCTGCTGGAAGAGGGCCAGACGCCGCCGGAGACTCTGGCCGAGCCGTCGGAGGAAATGTCTGCCGAGCAGCTGAAGGAATACCTGGAGAATCTGCGGCCCGAAGATTTTGGGAAGTTCAACATGTAGTCTCGCGGTCCTGCTGCTGCTGCAGGCCGCTCTTCCATCTGCTCCACAACAGGTATCGGGGCACATTGTGCGGCCGGGCGTGCACAGGATGGATGCGGTTCCCGGCGCGTGGGTCGTTCTGCACCGCGTGGGACCAGACCGTGCCGGACCACTCGACTCAGTGTTGTCGGATTCCCGCGGTCGCTACTCATTCAAGTACACTCGGACCGGCAGCGATGCGGCGATCTATTTCGTGTCAGCGTCCCACGACGGCATCGCCTACTTCACGCCGCCGCTGGCGGAAGGAAAAGTCAGCGGCGATGACGGCGAGATCACCGTCTTTGACACCACATCGCATCGCGTGCCGCTGAGCCTGCGCGGTCATCATGTCGTCATATCATCTGCCGACGCGAACGCGCGCCGTTCGATCGTGGAAGTCTACGATCTCTCCAACGACACCTCGGTCACCAGAGTAGCAGGCGGTGAAACGCCGGATGCAGCGACCTGGCAAACACACATCTCTCCCGGCGCGAGTGATTTCAAGGTCGGCCAGGGCGACATATCCGCTGGGGCGGTTTCATTTGCGAATGGAGTTGTGAGTGTGTTCGCGCCCCTCGCGCCGGGCATCAAGCAAATGTCGTTCTCTTACTCGTTGCCCGCGAAGTCCTTTCCACTCAAGCTGCCGCTGGAGAAAGAGACCGGCATTTACGAGATAATGATCGAGGAGAAGGCAGGCAGCGTTACCGGGCCACACCTGCGCGAAGTCGATCCTGTCACCGTCGACGATCGAAATTTCCGGCGCTTTCTCGCCTCCGACATGCCGTAGAATTCAGTTGCCCTCATCGATCTTCCGGCGCCACCTACATCGCGAGCGATCGATCCACGATTCCTGGTTGCCATTACACTGGTGATCGGCGGCTCGATGGTGCTGGCGCTTGCGCAGGCGCTTCGCCGTAGATAGCTTCGCCAAACAATCGATCGCGGACGGGAGCCACGGAAACCGGTTCAACGCCGGTGCGGCCCCGCCACTGTATCGGGCAATAAACGCCGACTCGTAACGCCACTGGCTGCAGGAGCAGCTGGGAAGGTGAGTTGGACGGCCCGGAGCCAGGAGACGACTCATCGTCCGCGCCACTTTCGCAGAACCTCGGGGGAGGTCCTGGTGGCGGTCAGGCGCTTTGGCGCGTGCTCGTTGCGGGCATTCCTCTGGGAGGAGTGTCCGTTTTGTTTTCTCGTTCGCGTACCCGGCGGTTGTCTCTTTGCTTCGCGTTCGCGCTCGCAGCATGCGAGAAGACCGGCCGCGAACCAAGCGCGGCACGCGATGACTTCGGCGATCCGATCCGTATAGGGGTGGCGCCGACGAGGATCGTTTCCCTCAATCCCGCCACCACCGAGATCCTTTTCACCCTCGGCGCCGGATCGAGGGTGATTGGCCGCACTCAGTACGACTTGTGGCCGGACTCAGCCCGGCTCGTGCCCGCGATGGGCGGCGGGATCAGCGTCAACGTCGAGGCGGTGCTTGGTACCCATCCCGACTTGGTGCTTCTCTACGCCAGCCAGGACAACAGATCGGCGGCGGATCGTTTGCGGGCCGCGGGCATCAACACCGTCTCGCTCAAAGTGGATCACATCTCAGATTTCCGCCGGACGACCCAGCTCCTCGGCGCGATCCTCCACGATTCGACGCGCGCGCGAATCGTAATCGATTCAGTGCAGCACACACTCGACAGCGTGCGCCTCGCGACCAGGGACGCCCCCAAACCGAGCGTTTTCTGGCACATCTGGGATGCGCCGCTCATCACTATCGGCTCGGGCAGCTTCATGAGCGAGCTGGTGGACATCGCCGGCGCGAAGAACGTGTACGCAGATATCACCGGACCGTCGGGACCGATCAATCTCGAGGACGTCGCGCGGCGCGATCCCGACTTCATTCTCGCCGGCCCCATCGGCGCGCGGCAGATCGAAAGCGATCCGCGCTGGCGAATAGTTCGCGCCGCGCGAGACGGGAGGGTCTTGATAGTCGACACCATGTTGGTCGCCCGGCCGTCAGTGCGACTGGGAGAGGCAGCGGTATCGCTGGCGAGACTCCTGCACCCGGCACAATCGCGATGAGACAGTTCAGAGGCTGGTACTGGATGGCTCTTGTCGTAGTGCTGCTGCTGATCGCGATGGTCGCGGTCGCGCGGGGCGCTGTCTCCGTTTCCTTCAGTGCCGTCATAGATGCTCTGCACGGACGTGGAGACCCGACCGCAGTCGCGATAGTACGCGATCTCAGACTTCCTCGCATTGTATTGGGCGCGCTCGTTGGCGCCGGACTCGGGGCCAGCGGCGCGGCGCTTCAAGGTGCGCTTCGAAATCCGCTGGCCGAGCCGTACCTGCTCGGAGTATCCGGAGGGGCGGCGGTGGGAGCGGTGATCGCCTACGCCCTTGGGGCCACCAGCGACGCGCTGATCACGCTGGCCGCTTTTGGAGGCGCCATCGCGGCGGTGTTTGTTGCGCTCGGCGTCGCGCGCGTCGGCGGAAGAAGTGCGCGGGCAGACCTGCGCACCCTGCTCATTGCCGGTGTGATTGTCGGTGCTTTTGCTAACGCCGCCATCATGGTCGCCCTCGCGAATACTTCGCCTAACAACATCCGGGGCGCGCTGTGGTGGATGATGGGCTCTGCTGTCGACGCAAACTGGCAGCGGGTCGCGTGGCTGGCGGTGAGTGTCCTCGTGGCGGGTGGCTCACTCGTGTATTGGGCGCGGGAAATCGATGTCCTCTCACTAGGGGAAGACACCGCCGCGTCACTGGGTGTGCACGTCGAGCGCGCGGGGCGGCGAGCGTTCCTCCTCGCCGCGCTTTTGGCCGCCGCCACAGTCTCGGCCGCAGGACTCATCGGATTTGTTGGACTGGTCGTTCCTCATATCGCGAGAGGAATGGGGCTGCGCACCAACCGCCCGTTGATAATCGCTGCCGGACTGATCGGTGCGACGCTGGTAGTTGCTGCCGATCTCGCCGCACGAACGGTCGCTGCGCCAACCGAGCTGCCGCTCGGCGCAATCACCGCCCTACTCGGCGTCCCGTTTTTCCTGATCCAGCTGCGGCGAATCTCGTGATCGAGATCAAGGATCTGGTCGTCTCGTATCCCGGCGCGCGGAGAAATGCCGTCGATGGCGTGAGTTTCGTCAGCGCGCGCGGGAAGTTGACGGCGCTGGCCGGACCGAACGGCTCCGGGAAAAGTTCCATCGTGAAGGCCGTGCTCAAACGGGCCGACATCCAGCGCGGATCGGTTTCCATTGACGGGCGCGACGTACGGCTGTTGTCCTACGGCGAGTTCGCCCGAAAGGTCGCCGTGGTTCCGCAAAGAGAGGATTCGGCATTCCCGGTGCAGGTCCGGGAATACGTGGCGCTCGGCCGCTATCCGCATCTCGGTTTGTGGAGGGCGCCCTCGCGCGAAGACGAGGCGGCGGTGGTCGAGGCGTTGGCGCAGGCCGGCGTCGATGATCTCGCTGATCGCGATACCGACGCGCTCTCCGGCGGAGAATGGCAGCGAGTGCGCATCGCTCGCGCTCTGGCGCAAAAGGCTCCCGCACTAGTGCTCGATGAGCCCACGACCTTTCTCGATGTCGCGCACGAAATGGCGATCTTCGAGCTGCTCGCATCGCTGGCGCGCTCGGGATTGGCCGTCCTCCTCGTCAGCCACCAGTTGAATCTCGTCGCGCGCTTCGCGGATAAGATCGTTTTGCTCGCTCATGGAAAGGTGGCTACGAGCGGGTCGCCAGTCGAAGTCATGAACGCGGAACGACTCG
>Ga0209160_1002443_pt1 | contig 15475 bp, 12 predicted proteins | sample GraSoiAngelo_153_FD_186167 | JGI IMG/M metagenome (GOLD analysis project Ga0209160, IMG submission 186167) | Grasslands soil microbial communities from the Angelo Coastal Reserve, California, USA - 14_1009_12_40cm (SPAdes) (version 2) | ecosystem: Environmental > Terrestrial > Soil > Grasslands ... | reverse complement strand
GAAGTGCGGAGGTGCACACGGGCCGCGGCAAAGTCGAGCGGTTTGAAACCTACGAGTATTTGCATCTGGGAATTGCCGTGAACTCGACAACCATCCTTGGACTCAAGCTGTCGTCCGGCCTCGCGATTCGCGACCATGCCTTGAGGCACGGCGCTCAACTTCGGTAGCCCGGGAGCGTGAGGGCACGTTCTCGACGGCGCCCGTCCGGAAATTGTTTTGTAATTTTCGTTCGTCGGGTGAGGCTCCTCCTGGCTCACGCTTGACGTGGTCGTGCTCGGGATGTTTTAAGGAACTTTCAGCTGCATGTTTTAGTCGCGTCGAGGTTGCGGGGTGCTGCTGATCTGTAACTGCATAACGGACTTGGCGAAAACGTGATCGCGACTCAAACACGGGTTCGAATCCCGTTGGGGCCACCACCGAACTTACGTAAATTAAGTTCGCGAAAGCTCTAGAGACCGAAGCGTCAGCACGCTGCGGCGCGGAGGGTGCGTCGGCCTGAGCAACGGCACCCACACTCCGCGGCAGTAGCGCGCAAGTGCGGAATCGGCGAGCCATGGGCCCGTGTAACGGACGTTCACCGAACGGCTCAGTTCGTCGAGCTGGAACCCCGTCACACCGCTCTCTCCATACGGGTACCCGAAGCGGCGCAGCGCTGCCGCCAACCGCACGGTAGCCGCGTGGGCACCGACCTCGTTGCGCATCCGAGCCGGTGTCACCTGGCCGCGCGCCACTATGGTTCCCCAATCGAATGTCTCGCTGACGATCGACCCGAAAAGAATCAAAGCGCGAAGTCGGGCGCCCTCGAAGTCTGAGAGGGCGCGCGCGACCAGGTAGGTGCCGAAGCTATGGGCGATGACGGACGGCGGACCGTGACGCGCGCGCACCCGGTCGTACAGCGTGAGGAAGCGCCGCACGAGTTCAGCCGCGGTCCCTCCGGTGGGGCGAAGGAACGCGGTCCAGGCCACTCGACGGGAGTAACCGAACCACACGGGCTGACTGCCGGCCGCACGAATCGCGCCCGCGCATCCAGCCGCCCACTGGAGCCAGGGATCCCGCCACAGCCAGAGCCCGGGCACCAAGATCACAGCGGTACACGGCGGCAGCCGACCCGATGGCGTCCCTCGCAACTTGCGGTGCATCGGCGGAGCCACCGTAGCGCGGCCCTGCCTACTCGTCAATTTCACACCTCTGATGCGCGTCTAGGTCGGAGCGGTGGCAAGGGCGACAAGCCTGCTGATCTTCCCGTGGAGCAGCCCACTCGGTTCAAGCTGATCGTCAACATGAAGACCGCGAAGGCGCTCGGGCTGATGATGCTGCAGTTGCTGCTGCATACCCGTTGGGGTGGTTCTCCTTTTGACGGGCAGGTGGTCAGTAAGTGACGAAAAACTCGAAGGTCAGCGTTCGCTTCCACAATTCAAAGCGGGCCCCCGCAACCATGGACGACGAGGGGTTAGCGGACGCAGCAACCGCTAACCCCTTTTCGTTTCCCCAGACCTCACCCAGGAATTGGTTCTCCTGGTGGGTCATGGGAGCGCTTGGTACTCCTGGTCCTGCCGCTGCTCCTGCGGCAAGCTGCTCTGAGCCGGCGGACTGGCTCAGAGCGTCAGCGCGACGACGAGATCGTGCCCGCCTCCCGGGGCACGCCGGCTTCCACGCCCTCCTCAACGACTTGATAGGTGTGCCATAGCGGTAGAAGCCCGACTACGCTGAGTCCTATGGCATAGCAGCCGCCGCATTCTTGATCGCCTGGCGGATGCGGCCGTAGGTCGCGCAGCGGCATATGTTCTCGATCGCGTCGATGTCGGCGTCGCTCGGGTTTCTCTTGGTCTTCAGTAGCGCGACGGCGTTCATGATCTGCCCCGGCTGGCAGAAGCCGCATTGCGGCACATCGAGATCGAGCCACGCCTGCTGGACCGGGTGCAGCGTGTCGCCGTCGGCGAGGCCCTCGATCGTGACCACACGCTTGCCGGCGACCGACGAAACCGGGGTCACGCAGGTCTGCACCGCCTTGTTGTTGACCAGGCAGGTGCAGGCTTTGCAGACGTTGACCCCGCAGCCGTACTTTGGGCCGGTGATGCCGAGCTTGTCGCGCAGGACCCAGAGCAGTGCGAGGTCGGCCGGGGCGTCGACGCTCACCGGCTCGCCGTTCACCTGGAAGTTGTACGTGGGCATACGTGCTCCTTAGACGGTCGGCGGGACCGGCAGCTGCCCGGGCGGCGTCGGTGTGAAGGCAGGGCGCGCGTTGAGCGGGAACTTGCGCGGCTTGATGCTCGTCGCGCGCGCGTAGGCGTTGGCGATGGCACCGGCGGGCGCCGACATCGCCACTTCGCCCATGCCGGCGATCGGGTCGCCGACGTTCGGCATGATGATGATCTCGACCGCCTTCGGGAAATCCGCCATCCTCGCGAAGGTGTACTGGTTGTAGCTTCCCTCGAGAACGCCGCCGTCCCGGATCGTCAGCCCCGTCTTGAGCACCAGCGAGATCGCCTCGGCGATGCCGCCGTGGCACTGCTGCTCGATGCCCGAGGGATTGACCGGCTTGCCGACATCGATCGCCAGCGTGACGCGCGTGACTTTGCAGTTCAGCGGGTCGCGCGCATCGAGCTCGACGATCGCGGCGGAGAAGGAGCGCGACTCCATGTGCACGCCGACGCCCTGCGCGAAGCCCGGCGCCATCGCCTTGCCCCACTGCGCTGCGCCGGCGACGCGCTGCAAGACCGCTTTCGCGCGCGGCAGCCGAAGGAATTCGAGCCGGAAGTCCACCGGATCGCGATGGAGCGCCGCCGCGATTTCGTCGACGATGATCTCCTCGCAGGTGCGCGCCGGCATGATATGCACCGAGCGGTACGACACCGTGTTGATCTCGAGCGCCACCGGGTAGATCGCTTTGTCGTTGGCGCCGAAGTTGTACGGCGACGAAACCATGGTGTCGAAGAACGCCTCCTCGTACTCCTGGTTGACAGGCGTCTGAATCGCGTCCGGCGGCGTCCCGGCAGGCACCGCGCTCCCCTTGTTGCCGAAGCCGTGGCGCGCGTCGAGCCGCACGATGCCGATGTGCTGCTGGTAGGACAGCACGTTGCCCGGCGTGAGCGGGGTCGGCGGGTTGAGCGCCGCGCGGATCTTGTGGTACTGGGGCGGACGCAGGCGGGTGTGGCGGATGTCGTCGCTGCGGTGATACATCAGCTTGCAGATGCGGCCGGTCAGCCTCGACACCTGCGCCGCGACCTGTACCGGATCCCAGAACAGCCGCCGGCCGAACGAGCCGCCGCTCGGGATGCAGTGCACCGTGACCGAGCTTTCCGGCAGACTCAGCTCAGCGGCGGTCGACTGCAAGGTGATGATCGGGCTCTGCAACCCCGCCCAGATTTCAGCGCTGCCGGGCCGCACGTCGGCGATCGCGCATTCGACCTCGAGCGGACAGGCGGTCGCGGCCGGCCACTCGAACTCGCCCTCGACGGTCATCGTCCCCGGCGGGGAATCAACGAGCGGCGCGATCGCGGCCTTGAGCTGCGCCTGGATCGTCGCGTCCGACTGCCCCCGCATGTTGCCGTCGCCCCACGTGATGTCGAGCGCGCGGCAAGCGTCGTAGGCTTGGCCGAACGTCTCGGCCATCACCGCGACGGCGGGCGGGATCTTCACGACGAAGCCGCCGGCCGGGACGACGACGACGTCGAGCACGCCCGGCATCTTCCGCACCGCGTCGAGGTTGTTGACGCTCACTACGGTCCCGCGGATCTGCGACGGCATGCGGCACATGGTCGGGACGGCGCCCGGCACATCCTGGTCCATCGTGAATCTCTTCTTGCCGGTCACGATGTCGCGCGCATCGAGCTTGCGATAGCGTTTGCCGATCACCTGGTACTGAGCCGGGTCCGCCGGCGCGCCCGCTTGCGGCGGCAGGCCGGCGGCGGCCCGCGCCCTCAGCACCATTTCCTTGATGTACGGGTCGAAGGCGCGCAGGGTGCACGAACCGCCGGTGATCTGGCCCGCTTCGAGATTCGGCTGCGCGTCGGCCGAGTGGACCTTGACCTTGTCGAGCGTCACGCCGGCCTCCTCGGCGATCATCATCGCGAGCGCGGTCGCGATGCCCGTGCCCTGCTCGAGGCGCGGCATCTCGAAGGTGTAGACGCCGTCCGGGCCGAGCTTCAGCCGGACGTTCGCTATCGTCGGCGCACTCGCCTGGATGATCGAGTCGCCGACGTCTTCGTAGTCGACCGAATCGGGCGGCGTCAGGGGCAGCGGAGCCGCTTCGGCCGTCGATGGAGTCGCCAGGCCGGCGGCGGTGATGACGGGCGCGGAAGCGGCAGCGCGCAACAGCCGCCGACGGCCGATCGCAACGGACGTTGCGGTTCCGGTCAGAAAGGTTCGTCGATTCACGGAGACACCCCCTTCGGTGTCGATGCCCGCCCCGATTCGCGGAAGAACGCAGCTACCAGATCTCGCTCTTGGCGACTGGCCGTGAAGACGATCGCGGCCGGTCGAGGGCTCGCGGATCGGTGCAAGCACTTTGCCACCATCGGTTCCCAACAAATCCACGCCGTTCGGGTCGGAGGTCGGGCAGCGGCATTCCGCTTCTGAGCAATCAATTCGTTATGATGGGCTCCCCGCGCCCCGCGCGCTGCGGGGAGTAGGTTAGACGTCGCCGCGCTGTACGTGAGGCGCGGGCGAGAACCTACGCGGGGGACGCGAGGGCGGTCAGGAACTCATGAGGCCCCGGTCCTTGGTGAGCCTGTAGATCTGCAGCGTCAGGCGCCGCTCTACGCAGCTCGTGTTCCGGAGCTCGGTCCTGAAATTCGAGGCGTTCAAATCTTGGCGAGCGCTTCTCGTTCCCTTACTGACCTTGGTGACCGTCGCCGTTACAGGGTGGATGCAGTCGTCACAACTCGCCCGGACAGGGGAGGCAAACGACGAGAAACCGCGAAGATGGTGCTCGACCAGCTGAATACGAAACAATCGACACGGATCAAGCTACGGGAGCGCGTGACACGGGCGCCAGCACCAATCTCGCGCGTATCCGGATGATCGTCCACCACCAGGATCGTGAGGCCGGCCCCGAGCTGACGTAGTGTCGCAGGCGCTCGACCGTCGCGGGAGGATGCCCGCTGATGTCGTACGCCACTTCGGTCTCGTCTCCCGATGCTCGCCACAGCTGACGGCTGGATCTATGAGGAAAAAGTCGACGGCTGGCGCATCATCGGCGCCCGTGTTCGCGGCCACGGCCTTGGGCGTGTTCTGGACGTGAACTGGCCCCAATACCGCCCAAGAACACCGAAGCCGTCGTGTCGTAAACGCGAGGCAGGGGACGGTTGTAGTTGGGTGGCTTTGGCTGGAGTTACGTGCTAGGGCGGGCTCATAACCCAAACGTCGCTGGTTCGAATCCAGCCCCGCAACCAGCGGGATCAAGGGGTTGGCGGACACCGCGCCAGCCCCTTCGTCGTTTCTGCTCCCATTTTGCTACCGGCGCATCGCGTTAACGCTCGCGCTGTCGTCGTCGGATGTCGCCGGCCGACCGAGATCGAGCTGGTCCAGCTTCTTCGCCTCCGCTGCGTGAACGTCCGGCATCAGATGCCCGTAGCGATCGAGCGTCGTCTGGATGGAGGCGTGGCCGAGCTGCGCCTGGATGTACTTGGGATGGGCGCCCTGCGCGATGAGCAGGCTGGTGTACGTGTGGCGCAGGTCGTGGAAGCGGATCCGCCGGTCGCCCGAGCGATGTGGGGTGAGCCGTCCGCCATCAGGGTGGCGAGGTGCGCGAAATTTGGGCGGTCGATGAGCGCCATGGCTTCGGCGGACAATGGTGTGGGCATGGATACCCTCCTCGGCGTTTCGATGGGCTGCCGAAGAAAAGCAGATCTCAAACCAAAGCTCAAGGGTTCCTGTCGGACCCTCACTCCGCGAGAAAAAGAAGATCCGGCGGGCGGGCTGGATGAACTAATGGCGGTGCCACGGCGCTCACGTTGGGAGCCGACGCTCTCGGTCTTCCCGAACCAGCTCCGCGTCGGCGATCGGTTCACCGATGCGGAAGGCGAGTGGGAGGTCGCCTCCCGGCCCGTGGGTTTCAAGCAAGGGCATGAAGTGCGGGCGCGCTTTGGCAAAGGACAGGCCCCCGGCTTACGTCACGGCGCGCGGATCGGTGCCGAAGCGCTGCGCGATCAGGCTGCAGATTTCGTCGAACTTGATGCCCTTGCGGATCGGCTTCAGCGAGGGCAGGGCGATGATCGAGCTTCCCATGCCGGCGGGGTGCGAGTACTTCGTGTCTCCGTAATCGATGACTAGGTCTGCTTCGTCGCGCACTGCCTGCTCCACGTCGGCGAGCTTGTACTTGCTACCCGAGAGGGACTGGTTCGCTGAGGAGCCGAGCAGCGGGACGCCGCGAGACCAGGCGAGGCGCGCGATTTCGTCGTGCAGCGCGCCGGCGTTCAGCAGCATGTCTATCGTATCGCCGCGCGAGGAGCGCTCGCGGGTGAGCGGCGTGAGCCGCGAGAAGAACGGATGGCCGATCTTGTACGGCGTCACCACCGAGAGCGGCAGGCCGTGCTCGTGGATCACGGTGTCGACGATCTTGCGCTCGCGTTGCCCGACCTGCGCGAGAGCATCGAACATGTCCCAGTTGCTGAACATGCCGCAGGCCTTGTCGAAGTTGCGCTGCTTGCAGGCGAAAATGCGCGCGATCGCGGCTTCGCCGTTGCCGATGATGGCGTAGCCGACATCGGTGGCGAAGATTCCCACCCCGCCCTGCGCAACGGTGTTGAGCAGGCGGGCGGCATCGGACTTCACATCGCGGGTGGTCATGGGCTCAGATCCGCATCAGGTCGATGAGCGGATCGAGGCGCTCGGACGTCTCGAGCCGCCATATGGCGGCGGCAAGCTCGTTACGCGCAGGTTCGGGCAGGAAACGCCGGGTGAGCGCGTGGAACTTGGCGTTCAGGACCTCGTCGGGCGTCCCTTTTTCAATGTCGGCCAGCGCGAGCGAGCATTGCGCGACCATTGCCTCGTCGCTCTCGAGGCGCGCTTCGATGCGGCAGTGGCGCAGACCGGGTGTCTGGCGCGAGAAATCGGCGTTGATCTCGACTTTCATTCTGGCGATCAGGCCCAGGACATCGGTGTCCAGGAAGCGATGGTTCTCGAAGGTGTCGCTGGTCACCTCGCCATCGGCCAGCGCCGCGGCGATCGAGAACGGCATCGAATGATCGGCGGTCTCGCGCGTCTTCGGCGCCCAGAGCTCCGGATCGGCGACCGCGCCCAGGTGGGCCGACTTGTACGTGTCCACCTTGAGGCTCTTCGGCTGCCGGCCGGCCAGCTTCTTGCGCAGCTCGAGCGCCGTGTCGATCGGCAGCTGGCACGAGTCGCGCACCGGGTATTTCTTGATGTTGGTCTGGTTCAGGCCGAGCGGCGCGGCGAGCCTGCCCGCCGGCAGCTTGAACTCGCCGGGCTTGCCGAGCGTCTGCCTCCAGATCCCGAATATTCCCTCGTAAGCGCTGTAGGGCCCGGTGAGCCCCTCGCGCGCCAGTTGCGCCGCGAAGACACCGTGGCGGGCGCCGTTGGGGCCGGCGCAGCCTTTCCACATCGACAGCTCGCCCGAGCGCGTCTGATAGGTGCACAGGTGCGGTACGACCGACAGCGAGAGCGCGTGCGCGAGCTGCTCTGCGTCGAGCCCCATCATGCGGCCGACGGCGAGCGCGGCGGCTTGCGCACCGACCACCGGCTGGTCCCAGCCCGCCGCGTTGAACGGCACCGTGTCGGTGAAGCGGCACTGGATCTCATAGGAGATGAAAAGCGCGAGGATCAACTCGCGGCCGGAGCTGCCTAGCGCTTGGGCCGCCGCGACCAGCCCCGGCAGGTTGTCGGACGGGTGCGAGGCGTCCAGCGTGCGATACGCGTCGTTGAGGTCGAGATACCGCACCATCGTGCCGTTCACGAGCGCGGCATGGTCCGGAGTCGTCTTGTCGCGCGTGCCCCAAAGCGTGGCTGCCCAGGGCCCTTCGACACGCGGCGCGCACTTGCGAAGAATACGCACCGGGGGCGCGGCGTAGGCGGCCAGCCCGACCGCGGCAGAATCGAGCAGGCGCGCCTTCGCCGCGTGGACCGTGGAAGCGGGCAGGTCCTCGAAGCGGTAAGCGAGCGCGAAGTCGACGAGCCGGCGAGTGGTAGCGTCCATCGTGGGGGTCATGCGCGTTCTCCTAGTGTGGCTTCATGCAAACGCCGGGCGCTCCAGCTCGCGGCCGCGAAGAGCAAAGCCTCCGGACCGCCGACGAGTTGCACGCCGAGCGGCAGGCCGCGCATCCCGCGGCCGGCGGGCAGCGCGAAGCAAGCCAAGCCAAGCAGCGTCCAGAGGCGCGAGAACACCGCATTGCCTGTCGACGCGAGTCCGACCGGCGCTTCGCCAGCGGCGGACAAGGTGAGGATCAGCTCGCCTTTACCGAGAAGCGCGGGCAGCGCTCGCATGCAGGCTTCGACGTGCGCGCGCGCCGCTGCAACGGCTTCCGCGGAAACGGACAACCCCCGTTCGATGAACGAGGCCATGCTCGGGCTCAGCCGCTGCCGCGCCGTCCGCCATTCGTGGGCCATCGCGCGAGCGGTCTCGTGCGCCATGATTACGCGGTGCAGGTCGTTCAGCTCGCTGAACGGCGCCGGCAACTCGAGGTCACGGACATGCCCCCCGGCGTCTTCCAGCGTGCGCGCGACCAGGGCGAGACGCTCGAGCGTCTGCGGTTCGGCCTGCGCCGCGTAGGGCGTGCGGCACAGTGCGAAGCCCGGATGATCCGGCACGTGGACCGCGGCCGGAGATTCGCCGGCAAGGACCGCCGAGACGCGGGCGATGTCGTCCACGGTAGCGGCGATGACGCCGATCGTATCGAGCGACGGCGCGAGCGGCTTCATCCCCGCGCCCGGAAAGCGGTCGAACGTGGGCTTGTAGCCGAAGATGCCGCAGAAGGCCGCCGGCCGGATCGTCGAGCCGCCGGTCTGAGTAGCGAGCGCGACCGGCACCATGCCGTCGGCGACCGCCGCCGCCGAGCCGCTCGACGAGCCGCCCGGCGTGCACGCAAGATCGTGGGGGTTGCGGGTGCCGCCCGGCTGGACGAACGCGAACTCGGTGGTGACCGTTTTGCCGAGGATGATCGCCCCGGCGGCCTTGAGCCGCTGGACACAGGCCGCGTCCTGCCGCGGGCGGTTTCCGGCGTAGATCGGTGAGCCGTACTCGGTCGGCATGTCGGCGGTATCGATGATGTCCTTCACGCCGACGGCCAGACCGTGGAGGAGACCGCTGCGCAGACCAGTCTGGTCACCGCTGTCGAGCGCACGCGCGCGTGCGAGCGCGGCGTCGCGGTCGACATAAACCCAGGCGCCGACCTCGCGTTCGCGCGCGTCGATGCGCGTCAGGCTTGCGCGAATCAGCAATTCGCAGCTCATGTCGCTCGCAGTCGGTCGGTCGCCGCGCGATCGATCGCCCCGGTTGCCGGGTCGAGCACGACGCGGTACACCTCGCGCGCCGCTTCTACGCTGATCAGGCCGTCGGCAACGTCGGCGGCCACGCGCCCGGCCTCTCTGCGGCGCGGCTCGCCGTAACCGCCGGCGTTGGGCCCGACCACGCGGATGACGTCGCCCGACTTGAGCTTGCGGCCGGTGGATTTCGACGGCAGCACCTGCTCGTCGGCACGGCCGGGATTCTTGACGATCTGCGCGGGCAGGCCGTCGCCGCCGCCGAAAATGCCCTTCGGCGCTTCGAGCGTGCGGTCGCCGTTGCATGACAGGAAGCCGTCGACGAGAAAGCGCACGTCGCGCACCGCGCCGATGCCGCCGCGCCACTCGCCGGCGCCCGGCGCCTCCGGCCGCAGCTCGTAGCGCTCGACCCGCAACGGGAAGCGCATCTCGATCTCCTCGCACGGGACGTTGCGCGTGTTCGCCATCAGGTTGTCCACCGCGTCGAGGCCGTCTTTGGTGCGGCGAGCGCCATAGCTCCCCTCGTTCACCTCCACGCAGACCCAGTACTGCTGCTGCGCCGGGCTGTAGCCGCTGTAAGAGACGCTCATGACGTGCGCCGAATTTCCCGCGGTCGCCTGCTCCGGAAGCACCGGCGCGAGCGCCTGGATCACGCAGTCGAGCACGCGCTGCACCTGCGCCATGCGCGAGACGCACGCGCGGGGAAAGTTCGGGTTGAAGATGCAGCCTTTCGGCGCATGCACGCCGACGGGGCGGAACATGCCGGAGTTCTGCGGGATGAACTCCTCGGTCATCACCTCGTCGAGCAGCAGCGTGCGCACGATGTAGAAGCAGGCGACCTGGAGTGAGCCCTCGAACGGCACGTTACAGCCCGTCTCTACTTCGTCGGCCGAACCGGTGAGGTCTATCAGGATGGAATCGCCGCGCTTCCTTACGGTAACGTTGACCTTGAGCGGCTTGCCCCAGTTGCGTCCGTCGTCGTCCAGCCAGCTCTCGGCGTGGTAGTCGCCATCCGGGATTCTGGCGATTTCAGCGCGCAGGCGCCGCTCCGAGTAGTCCATCCAGTAGTTCGCCGCGCCCATCACCGCGCCGAGGTCATGCCTGTCGACGAGCTTGAGGAACCGGTCGGCTCCCGTGCGCACTGCGGCGATCATTGCTTCGATGTCGGCGGCGTTGGAATCCGGGGTTCGGACGCTGTCGCGCAGGATCGACCAGACCGCGTCGTTCCGCCGGCCGCGCTCGTACAGCTTGACGCTGTCGTAGAGCGTGCCCTCGGCGAACACGTCGATCAGGTCGACGTTCAGCCCCGGAGCCGCCGCGCCGACGTCGATCAGGTGAGCGGTTGCCGCGGCGAAGCCGACCAGCTCGCCGCGATGGAAGATGGGCGCAATCACGCCCATGTCGGGCGAGTGCGAGGCGCCGTGGTAGGGGTGGTTGTGGATGATGATGTCGCCTTCGTAGATCTGCCCGGCGAGCTTGCGCATGAACCCGCGGATGTAAGCCGGCAGCGACCCGATGTGCATAGGGGAGGATTCGCTCTCGCAGAGCTCGTTGCCGTGGGCGTCGTAGAGCCCGCAGCCCAGGTCCTCCGACTCGCGGATGATGCTCGAGTTGGACATGCGATAGAGCACTTGCGCCATCTCGCGCGCGATCGCGCTGAAAGCGCCACCGATGACGCGCAGGGTCACGCGGTCGATTGCTTCGTAAGGCCAGGCCTTGCTCATCATTTCTCCTGGAGCCGGACGACCAGGTTGCCGTGCCGGTCGACAGTTGCCACGACCTGCGGCGGAATCAGGGTCGTCGTATCCATCTGCTGCACGACCGCCGGTCCGGCAAGCCGGTTTCCCGCCTTGAGCGCCGCCCGCAGATAGACGCTCGCCTCGAGCGGAACGGGCTTACCGTCGACCTCGAAAACGACAGGGCGGGCTCCGGTGCGTGCCGGAGCGTCGGGCGTTTCGCTTCCCTCCGGGAGCGTCTTCGGCGTGACGGTGGGGATCCGGCCGACACCGACCACCCTGAGGTTCACCAGCTCGACCTCCTTCTCCGTGAAATGCCGCCCGTACTCGCGCTGATGCGCGGCATGGAACGAGCTCTTCAGCGCCTCGGCGAAGCCGGCGTCCACCGCGCCGCCCGGCGCGGCGGCGCGCAGCTCGTATCCCTGGCCGGCATAGCGGCACTCGGCGTGACGCACCAGCGTGACGCGATCGCCGCGGATTCGATCGCGCTCCAGCTGCTCGAGTGCCCGCGCCTCGAGCTCCGAGACCGTGGCAGCAAGCCGCTCGAAGTCGGGGTGCGAGAGATTCTGGATCTGGGTCGCGCTGAAGTCATACGCGATATCGCAGGTGAGCAGCCCGAGAGCCGAGGTCAGTCCCGGAGCGGGCGGCACGATCACCACCGGGATCGAGAGCTCGCGCGCGATGTCGCAGCCGACGAGGGGCCCCGCGCCGCCGAAGGCGACCAGCGCGAACTCGCGCGGGTCGTAGCCTCGGCGCACGCTGTTTAACTCGATCGCCTGCACCATGCCGTGGGTGAGGATCCGGATAGCCGCGAGCGCCGCTTCCTCGACGCTCATGCCGAGTGGGCGCGCGAGCTTCGCTTCGACCGCGCGGTGCGCGAGCGCCGCGTCGAGCTTCAGGCGCCCGCCGAGGAATCCGGCCGGGTCGATGCGACCGAGGACCAGCTCGCAATCGGTCGCGGTGGGCTCCCCGCCGCCCTTGCCGTAGCAGCAGGGCCCGGGATCCGCGCCGGCGCTGCGCGGACCGACCTGGAATTGCCCGCCCGAATCGACGTAGGCGATCGAGCCGCCGCCGGCGCCGATCGTGTCGACCTCGGCCATCGGCACCATGGCGTGATAGGCGCCGATGCGCGTGTCGAGCAGATGCTTGAAACGGATCTCGCCGCCGGGCGCGACCCCGATATCGGCCGAAGTGCCGCCCACGTCGAGGCTGATCACGCTGGGGAATCCGGCGCTTGCGCCGACCCAGATGCCGCCGAGCAGGCCGCCAACCGGCCCGGACATGAGCAAGGTCACCACCCGGCGCTTCGCGGCGTCCAGCGTGGCGCAGCCGCCGCTCGACTGCATGAGGTGCAGCCCGGCGGTCATGCCCACGTCGCGCAGCGCCCGGTCGAAGCTTTCGAGGTAGCGCACGCTCTTGGGTCCGACGTAGGCGTTGAGGCAGGTGGTCGAGAATCGCTCGTACTCGCGGTACAGCGGGACGACCTCGTGGCTGAGCGAGAGCGCGATCCCCGGGGCTTCCTCGGCGATGATCTCGGCCGCGCGCCGTTCGTGGGCCGGGTTCAGGAACGAGAACAGGAAACAGACCGCGATCGACTCGACGCCGGCCGCGCGCAGCTCGCGCGCGGCGCGGCGCACCGCGTCCTCGTCGAGCGGTACCAGCACGGCGCTGTCGCCGCCCGCGATGCGCTCGCGCACGGTCTTGCGGGCGCGGCGCGGCACCAACTCGTGCTTCTGCCACGGCAGATCGAGCTGCAGGCTGAAATTGTGCGGCCGCTTGTGGCGGGCGATGTGCAGCACGTCGCGGAAGCCCTCGGTCGTGATCAGGCCGCATTTCGCGCCGTTGTGCTCCAGGACGATGTTGGTGGCGATGGTGGTGCCGTGCATGAAATAGTCGATCTCGCCGGGCGCTATGGCGGCCTGCCGGCACAGCTCGAGCAGACCTTCCATTGCGCCTGTCGAGGGGTCGCGCGCCGGGGTCGGCACCTTGTGCACGACCATCTCGCCGCGCTTGTCGTCGATCAGCACGAAGTCGATATGCGTGCCGCCGACATCCACCCCGACCCGTGCCATGCGCTAGAACAGGTGGCCGCGCGCGCTGACGCCGCCGTCCACCGTGAGCACGGTGCCGGACACGTAAGACGCGCGGGGGGAGGCGGCGAAGACAACGAGATCGGCGACTTCCTCCGGAGTCGCCGCGCGGCCGAAGGGCAGCGGCGCGACGAGCTCGGTCCAGCGCCCGGCATCGCCGGTGCGGTCCTGCGCCTTCTTCTTCATCAGCATTTCGAGGCGCGCGGTCAGCGTCGGCCCGGGATTCACGCCGAGCACGCGCACGCCCTTGTCGGGGCTGACGGAGCCGAGCGCACGGGTGAACGCCATCAGCCCGGAATTGGTGATGGTCGCGACGATGATCTCAGGGTCGGGGCGCTCACCGCAGTTGCCGATCACGTTGACGATGACGCCGCGCTTGCGCGCGCACATGCGGAGGTAGAGCTCGCGGGTGAGGAGGGCTGTCGCGATCACCTTCAGCTCCAGCCCCTCGCGCCACTTGTCCTCGGTCGCCTCCTCGATCGGCCCGGTCGGCGTCGCGCCGGCGTTGTTGACCAGGATCTCGGCGTCGGCGAAGCGTTCGGCCAGCGCCGCAACCGAGCCGCGCTCCATCAGGTCGCAGGCGTGGATCGCGATGTCGCGGGAATGACGGGCGCGGATCTCGTCGCGGACCGCCTCCAGCGCCTCGCGCGAGCGCGCAGTCAGGTAGAGGTCGCAGCCCTGCTCGGCAAAGTGCACGGCAATCGTCTTGCCGATGCCGCGGGATGCGCCCGTGATGAGCGTTCGCTTGCCGGCGAGTCCGAGATCCATGTTTCCTCTATGTAACGTAGCCGGCGAGACGCGGCAGCGCGAGCGTGAGCTCCGGGACCGTCGCGATGACGAACAGGATCACGAACTCGAGCGCGAGGTACGGCAGCACAGCCAAGGATATGCGCTCGAGCGTCAACCGCGCAATCGGCGCCACGATGAACAGCACCAGCCCCACCGGCGGCGTCAGCACGCCGAGCAGCAGGCCGACCATGAGGAACATGCCGTACTGGATCGGATGCATCCCGAGCACCTGCACGCATAGCGGGTAGAGCAACGGGCCGAGGATCACCATGTTGGCCACCGCGTCCATGAACATGCCGACGATGATGAACAGCAGGATCACCAGGAGCAGCAGCGCGAGCTTGTCCTGCGTGATGGCGACCATCAGCTCGACCAGGGCCTGCGGCACGCGATGGAAGGTCATGATGCGGCCCAGCACGACGGCGGCGGCGACGATAATCAACGCCGAGGCGCTGACCCAGGCAGTCGCCTTGAGCGAATCGACGAGCTTCGTGACCGAGAGCGTTCGGTAGAAGAACATGCCGGCGACGATGGTATAGAGGACGGTGACAGTCCCGGCTTCCGTCGGGGAGAAGATTCCCGACATCATGCCGCCGAGCAGCAATATCGGGATCACCAGCACCGGCAGCGCGATCCAGGTGCTGCGAGCGAGCGGGCGAAACCCTTCGAAGCGGCGGATTGCTCCGAATCCGCCCAGGCGCGCAGCGACGTAGGAGGCGATCATCAGGGTGATTCCGACGACGATTCCGGGGAGCACGCCGCCGACCAGCAGCCCGCCGATCGAGATGCCGAGCTGCGCGCCGATGATCACGAGCGGTATCGACGGCGGGATGATCGCGCCGATGACCGACGCCGAGGCGACGAGCGCGCCGGCGAACTCGCGCGGGTACTTCTCCTTGATCATGCTCGGGATCATGATCGGCGCGATGGTCGCGGCATCCGACAGCGTCGAGCCCGTGATTCCGGACAGCAGCATGCTGGCGGTGACAGTGACGTGCGCCAGCCCGCCGCGGATCCAGCCCACGAGCCGCTGGCAGAACTCGATCAGCTTGTCGGTGAGCTCGCAGCGGTTGAGCAGCTCGCCGGCGAGCACGAAGGTCGGCAGCGCGAGCAGCGTGAAGGAATCGACCGCGCCGTACATCTCGCTCGCGAGCACCGTCGTCGGGATCCGCGTCCCGGAGAACAGGAGGAACAGGGCGCAGGCGAGCGAGATGCTGAACGCGATCGGCACGCCCAGCGCGAGCAGCAGCAGGAACGGCAGGAGCAGGTAGAACGCGACCAGGTCCACCGCAGGCCCTAGCTGATATGGAAGGACCAGCCGTCAAGCGGTTTGTGACGGCACCCTCGATCTCTTGGTCGATGCTGACGTCCGAGTATCTCTCGGGTCGGCATGGACGATTTCCCGAGGACGCCGGCGCGCGG
>Ga0209160_1002441_pt1 | contig 15479 bp, 17 predicted proteins | sample GraSoiAngelo_153_FD_186167 | JGI IMG/M metagenome (GOLD analysis project Ga0209160, IMG submission 186167) | Grasslands soil microbial communities from the Angelo Coastal Reserve, California, USA - 14_1009_12_40cm (SPAdes) (version 2) | ecosystem: Environmental > Terrestrial > Soil > Grasslands ... | reverse complement strand
CGCCGCGCGTACTGCGCGCAAAGTCAGGGCGTGTTGATCGATGGTCCTAGCGCCCGGGCTCCTCATGGGCCGTTAAGCAGGACGAGCCGACGGAACGGCGAGGAAGGAGGCGCAATTCGGCCGGAAGGCCGGCTCAATTGGGAAGGGGCGGAAAGGGTCCCGCATGCAGCGGATCTTGTCAGTTGTCGCGACTTGCGCGATCGCACTCATGCCTGCTCTCCTCACCGGAGGCGTCCTCGTCGCTCCGGCGCTCTCGACCAGCGGGAACGTAAGCAGCACCAGTACCGCGACAAAGACGACGACGACCACCGCGGTATCGGCAGCGTCCGTCACCACGACCGGCAACGGTGCGCCCAGTGGCTCGCACTACAACCTCAACATCATCGGCGTACCGAAGGACAAGACGGCCGACATGACAGGCAACGACGGGCACCGGATCTTCGTGCAGCTCACCGGCGGCGAAGACGCCGGGAGCCTCAACGGTAAGCTCTTCACTCAGCTGAACCGGGTCAACAAGATCTTCTTGCAGCCGGCACCGTTGGGCGAGAGCTTCCTCGTGCTCGACGCCAACGCGACCGACAGCAACGGAGCGCTCTTTCAGCTTCCAGCCGACGTCTCCAAGACGTGGACCGTCTGGGGGCGCGCGCTCGGCACGCCCGGCGGACACGCGGACATGACGACCTGCGCTACGACCGCGGGCGCCGATCTCATCCTTGGCACCGCCGACGACGAAGTGATCTGCTCCCTGAACACGCTCTCTCTGGACCGGAAGAGCGGCAAATCGACGTTCACGAATGTCTCGGCCGATCTGCTGTTCATCACGATCACGGTGGACCCGACGACGAACGCAACGCTGGCGAGCTGCCTCACCCTCACCGCCACCACACAAGTGACCTTGTCTCTCTTCAACGGTTGCCTTCAGAACTACTTCTGGAACTACGACAACCACGGCCTCAAGCTGCTCCAGCTCCGGTTCTACCCGCTCGCCTCGGGCACCCCGGGCACACCCTGATCGACGCCATCGTTTGGTAGCCCTCACGCGAGGCCGGGCGATCCGCCCGGCCTCGCCCCGTGTGACGTCTCCTGCAAGAAATGACGACACGCACCGCAAGAAATGAGGACACCAAAAGCACGTTCGGAGGACATACACGCACGCGAATTCGTGTCTAACTCTCCTGGATGGAGCGACACGAGCGTGCGTGGGCCGCCGGCTTCTTCGACGGGGACGGATGGGCTGGCTCCGTTCGTAACCGGAACGGGAGACGGCCTGCCGCGCGCGTGAACCAATCCGGTGAACACCTCCCGGTCGTGCTGGAACGCTTCCACCGCGCGGTCGAGGGCCGTGGGTCTCTCGGTGGACCGTACGAATCACGCGGGCGGAGGAACCTGTATTGCTGGGTGGCGTCGAGCGCGGTAGACGTGTCGGCGGTCGGCACATCCCTTTGGCCCTGGTTGACCGAGCGGCGGCGCCGGCAGTTCGAAGCGGCAGTGGGGGCGATCTGCCCATTCGAACTCGACGTCGACGAGGACGACTCGAAATGGTGGGCTGCCGGCCTCTTCGATGCCGAGGGTTCGGTGTCGCTGTCATCGCATCGAACCCACCAGGGTTACTTCATCGGCGAGGCGGCGGTGACGCAAGGATCTCCCGGTGGACTCCCCACAGAGCTGACGCGCTTCCAAGAGGCGATCGGTGGTGCCGGACGCATCTACGGCCCCTTTGTCCAAAAGGCCGCAAGACTGAGTATCTACCGCTGGAAAGCCCACCGACTGCAGGATCTGTGCGCCCTAGCGGGGGTGCTGCGTCCGCGGCTATCTGCGACGAAGGGCGAGCGTCTTGATGGGGCCCTCGCCGTTTTGAGCGCACAGCCGCGGCTCCCGCGAGGGAACCCGGCCTGGGGCGCGTACAAGACGCATTGCATCAATGGGCATGAATACGCGACCGCTCGGATTCGGAGATACGTGAGCAGGGGGGCGAACACGCCAGCGCGGGACTCGCATCAGTGCCTTGAATGCATGCGCGAACGAGCACGTGCCCGCCGTTGGCGTATTGGCGATGGCGCGGAAGACCGGCCGGGATAGTCCGAAGCGCGGGCGCGCTACTTATTGAAATAGTTCTTGTTGATCTCGATGTAGTTCTTCCACTTGTCTGGGACGGCGTCCTCAGGGAAGATCGCGCTTACAGGGCAGACTGATTCGCACGCGCCGCAGTCGATGCACTCATCGGGGTGGATGAAGTACATGTTGTCCGCATCCGTTGTATAGATGCAGTCCACCGGGCAGACGTCTACACAGGAGGCGTCTTTTACATCGATACAGGGTTCCGTGATCACGTACGCCATCTGCGGTCTGAATCCCCCGTCCTAGAGCTGCGGTCCCTCGCGGAAACGCTGAGCCTATCATCGCAAATCGTGACGGACATCGCCGAGTTCCCGCTTCCCGCCGACGTGAGCGAAGAGGAGCGCGCCACGGCGAAGGGGGAGATCGGTAGATACGCGGAGATCGTCGGCGACGAGCCGCGGGTCATCCGTTTCAAGGGGCGAACGATCGGCCAGACCGGTCCCGTCTGGCATCTGCAGTACACACGGATGTACGCGCTGGAGAACGGCTACCTCGTCGCGGCGCACGACCTCCACGAGGGCATCAAGGTCGTCCACGCCGACTCGCCGGAGAAGCTGCCCGGAGCCTTCGGGAACGAGACCGTCCGCGAATTCCTCGAGGACGAGCTCCGGTTCCGCAAGATCGTCGGCGCCGAAGCAAAAGCAGGGAGCGAACACGCCGGAGCGAGCTGACCGCACCCCGACCGCGCGCGAGCGCAAAGCCGCCCGGCCGCCCAAGCGCCAACCGCGGGGTGCACCGCAGGAGTCCGTCCGGGCGCGCTGCGACGACCCGCCGCCGGCCGAGCTGCGGCGCGGCGTCGAACAATTCAACGCTGGCGAGTTCTTCGAGCAGCACGAGACGCTCGAGCTCCTCTGGCGCGATACCGCTGCACCGGTCCGCGATCTCTACCACGGGATCCTGCAGATCGGTGTGGGCTTCCATCACTGGCGACGCGGCAATTTCCATGGCGCGAGCGTCCTTCTCGAAGAGGGGATCGCGCGCCTCGGACCGTTCGCGCCCTCGTGCCAGGGGATCGACGTCGCCGGCCTGCTCGCCGAGGCGATCGGAGCGCACGCCGAGCTGATCCGGCTCGGGCCAGAACGCATGTCGGAGTTCGACCTCGGACGCGCTCCGCGCGTACGCTTCGCGGCGTGAGCCGGCAGCGCGGCGCGACCGCCGTGAGCGCGCCGAACAGCCCCGCGGCGCGCGAGTGGGCGAAGCGGCTGGGCCGGGTCGGCATCTGGAGCATCGACGTCGAGCGGCTCGCGGCGTCCGATGCCCGCGCCTACGTCCGCGAGGTCGAGCGCCTCGGGTTCAGGACCCTCTGGATCCAGGAAGGTCTCGGAAGCAAGGAGATCTTCGCGCACGCGGCGTTGCTGCTCTCGGCGACCGAGCACCTGGTCATCGCCACGGGTATCGCGAACATGTGGGCGCGCGATGCCGTGGCGATGGCGAACGGCGGGCGCACGCTCGTCGACGCGTATCCGGACCGCTTCCTCCTCGGCATCGGGGTCAGCCACGCCCCGATCGTCCGCCTGCGCGGGCGGACCTATGAGCGCCCTGTCGAGCGGATGCGCGAGTACCTCGACGCCATGGACGCCGCGCCCCTCGTCGCGCCGACCCGCGACCCGGCGCCGCGCGTCCTGGCGGCGCTGGGGCCGCGGATGCTTCGCCTCGCCGCGGAGCGGAGCCTTGGAGCCCACCCGTACTTCGTGCCGGTCGAGCACACGAAGATCGCGCGCCACGAGCTCGGGCCCGACGCGCTCCTGGCGGTCGAGCAGGCCGTCGTCCTCTCGACCGACCCGTCCGTCGCGCGCGCGACCGCGCGCCGCCACATGAAGCGCTACCTCTCGCTCGAGAACTACGCCAACAACCTGCGCCGTCTCGGCTGGTCCGACGTGGACCTTGCGAATGACGGCAGCGACTCGCTCGTCGACGCGATCGTCGCCTGGGGTGATCGGGAGGCGATCCGCGCGCGGGTCGACGCGCATCTGGCGAACGGCGCGGACCACGTATGCCTGCAGCCGCTGCGGATCGACCTGGCTGCGCCCGCCACGAAAGAGCTCGCGGACCTCGCGAGGCTGCTCTAGCCGGGAGGCGAGCCCGCTCTTGCGGGGGCCGGCCGGCCCCTAGGCGCCGTCCTTCGCCACGGGCAGCTCGACCGGCTTGAACTCGGGCTGATCCCAGCCGAGCACGGTGTATGGCGGCAGGTTGATGGCCTCCACGCCGCGCAGCTCGGCGATCTCGTCACGGAGAAGACGCTCGAGGCCGCTCTTGAGCTGGAGCGACGCGACCAGCCGGCTCGGACCCGGTCGCGTGAACCACAGCCGGACGCGGGCGACGCCGTCCTCGACATCGACGAGCTCGACATGACCGCCGCTTCGCTCGAGGTACGGCTGCATCTCCGCGATCTTCTTCGCGACCAGCTCTGTGAGATCCGCCATGAGGGCGAGGATAGGGAAGGCACGACGCCCGCGCGCCCTGCCTCTGGCACGATGAGCGCAGCATGTGTCACCCGCCGGGCTCGCGCCCGCCGGAGATCCCTCGCGACCTCCTCCCGCCGATGTCGGGCGGCGCGGGCGGCGAGGACGCGATCCTCACGAGCGCGGACGGGACGAAGCTACGCGCGTATCTCGCGCGCGCGACCAGGAGCGCGGACGGCGCGGGCGTCGTCATCGCTCCCGACGTGCGGGGCCTGCACCCCTTCTACGAGGAGCTGGCGGAGCGCTTCGCGGCCGCCGGCGTCCAGGCGATCGCCTTCGATTACTTCGGTCGCACCGCGGGCACCGAGCGCCGAGGGGACGACGTCGACGTCATGCCGCACGTCCGCCAGACCACGCCCAAGGGCGTCTTCGCCGACATCGCGGCGTCGCTCGCACACCTCGAGAAGCAGACCGGTGCGCGGCGGCGATTCGTCCTCGGGTTCTGCTTCGGCGGCCGGGTCGCGTTCCTCTCCTCGGCGGAGCAGCCAGGGATCGCCGGTGTCGTGGGCTTCTACGGCCGGCTCTCCAAACGCGAGGGCGAGACATGGCCGGTCCCGGCCGAGGAAGCGAACCGAATGAGGGCGCCGGTGCTCGGTCTGATGGGTGGCGCGGATCCGGGCATCCCGCAGAGCGACGTCGACGCGTTCGACAAGGCGCTCCGCGAAGGCGGCGTCAAGCATCATCTGGAGGTGTATCCCGGCGCGCCGCACTCCTTCTTCGACCGCACGTTCGCCGACCACAAGGCTGCCTGCGACGACGCGTGGCGTCGCGTGCTCGCCTTTTTCCGGACGGGAGATCCCGCCGCGCGGTCGTGACGATCGACGGCTCGCTGCTCGCGTTCACGGGGATCGTCGCGCTCCTGACGGTCCTTCCCGGCGCAGATATGGCGCTCGTCGCGAAGGTCACGCTGAACGAGGGTCGGCGCGCCGCATTCCTCACGAGCCTTGGCATCACGGCCGGCCTGCCGATCCACGCGACCGCGTCGGCGCTCGGGCTCTCGATCGTCCTCGCGACGTCGGCCGAGGCCTTCACGGTGGTGAAGGTCGCGGGCGCCGGGTATCTCGCGTACCTCGGCATCCGAACGCTGCGCGATTCCTTCCGCCGCGACTTCGGCCCGTCCGCGACACCGCGGCGGACCAAGGCGGCTGGCGCGTTCGCGCAGGGCTTCCTCACCAACGTGCTGAACCCGAAGGTCGCGCTCTTCTATCTCACGTTCCTCCCACAGTTCATCGCGCCCGGTGACAGCGTGCTGGCGAAGTCTCTGCTCCTCGCCGGGATCCATGCGGGGCTCGGCCTCGTATGGCTGCCGCTCTACGCCCTCGCGATCGACCGTCTCGGCAGGCTCGTCGAGGGCGCGCGACGCTGGCTCGAGCGCGTCTCGGGAGGCGCGCTCATCGGACTTGGCGTTCGTCTCGCCTTCGAACGCCGCTGAAGGGCGAATGCGTCGCAGTTAGCGGAATGGGCCGACCGACGCGAGATACGCTCGGGCCATGACTATGTTCCTGCTCTTCGTGCTCGGTACCGTGGGGTTCGCGGCCATCACGTACTTCGAGCAATTCCCCGTGCTCGGCTGGCTGGGCGCGCTCGTGTCGGTGGTCGCCTGGATCGCGATCGCCCGCGCCTCGGCACGCGTGACGGACAAAGGCGCCGCCCGCGCGAAGGTCTGGGCCGCGATCCTCGGCGCCTGGACCGGCCTCGTGGGGGCGGTGACCGCATGGGCGCTCCAGACGGGCAACCTCTTCGGGCTATCGACCGACCCGCTCGCGCGCCTGGGCGCCGGTTTCGGCTTCGTGGGCGCGACGCTCGGGCTGTTCTACTGGCCCGTGATCGGAGCGGGCGTGTGCTTCGCGTTCGCGCTCTATTTCACCTCGCGTCGCTTCGCCTAATTCATCGCAGGGGGCGGACCCCCTGCAACCCCCCGTTGTTGGCGCCCTTCAGGCGCCAGGTGGAGATCGCACCAAGCGGTGGACCCCCTGCAACCCCCCGTTGTTGGCGCCCTTCGGGCGCCAGGTGGAGATCGCACCAAGCGGTGGACCCCTGCAACCCCCCGTTGTTGGCGCCCTTCAGGCGCCAGGTGGAGATCGCACCAAGCGGTGGACCCCCTGCAACCCCCCGTTGTTGGCGCCCTTCAGGCGCCAGGTGACCGCTGTTGCTTCGCTGAGTTAGGCCACCCGCCGCCGCTTGTGCGAGACGTAGTCGACGAGCACGTACTCGCCGAGACGCTCGGGCTCGACGTAGAACGCGCGCCCTGTGTTGAGCTTCGACATCTGGTTCACGAAGTCCACGAGGTAGTGCCCGCGGGCGAGCATGAACGTGTTGATGGTGATGCCCTCGCGCGTGCAACGGACGACCTCACGCAGCGTCTCCTCGAACGTCCGCCGCGTCGGTGGGTAGCTGAAGCGGGGGATCGGGTTCCCGGCCTCGAAGTGCGCGGTCGGCTCGCCGTCGGTGATGAGGATGATCTGCTTGTTCTTCCCGCGAGACCGTGAGAGCAGCTTGCGTGCGGTCTCGAAGGCGTGCTGCATGTTCGTGCCGTACACGTACTCGTTCCACGTGAGCCGCGGGAGGTCCGTCGGCCGCAGCTGCGTCGCGTACGCCGAGAACCCCACGATGTAGAGGTCGTCCTTGGGGAACGTCGAGCGGATGAGCGAGTCCAGCGCGAGCGTGACCTTCTTCGCCGCGAGGAAGCAGCCGCGGAAGAGCATCGACCGCGAGACGTCCACGAGGATCGCGGTGGCGGACTGCGTCACGAGCTCGGTCCGGTAGACGTCGAAGTCCTCGGCCGCGAGCTTCACCGAGGCCCGCTTGGGCTCGGGCGCCTCCAAGGAGTCGTCCTTCGAGGTGACCGCTTCCGTCGCGCGCTCCGGCGCGTCCTCCGTCCGCTCCGCGGCGCCGCGGATCACGGCGTTGCGCACCGTGCCAGGCAGGTCGAGGAGGAACGGGTCGCCGAACTCGTACGTCTTGAGCTCGTCCGTCGGGTCGCCCCCGCGCCCGCGCGCGCGCGAGCGGTGGCCGCCGAACGCGTCGCGCTTCAGCGTCGCGAAGATCTCCTCGAGCGAGCGCTGGCCGATCTTGCGGATCCCGCGCGGCGTGAGCTCGTACCGATCGCCGTCCTTCCGGATGAGCCCCGCCTCCTCGAGGAGCTCGGTCATCCGTCGCAGCTCGTCGAGCGACTGACGCGCGCTCTGCCCCGCGAGACGCTCGACCTGGTCGCGGTCGATGTCGGCGAGGTCGTTCGCGTTCCGCGCGCTCCGGACCACGTCCTCCATATCCGAAAGCTGGTTCATCTCATCCATGAGGCCGAGCGCTTCCGCGAGCGTCAGTGGCTCATCACCCGAGACCTGATGGTCGTAGCTCTCCATCGGCATGAGCTGGCCCAGCGTCTCGGCGAGCTCGTTCATCGCATCCTGCAGGCCGGGATCGTTGAACGCGGCGCCGAGCAGCTCCTCGAGCTGGTTGCGCATGTCGTCCGACATGCTCGACCACAGCGACCGCATCGCCGCCATGCCCTGCGCGAGCTGGCGGAGGAGGTCGTCCCAATCCTTCGCGCCGCCCGCGAGCTCCGGGTACTGGCGCTGGAAGGCCTCGAAGTCGGGCTCGCCGCCCTCCATCCGCTCCTTCAGCGCGCGATTGAGGTCGCGGATCATCTGGCGCGTCCGCTCGAGCTGCTCCGGGGTCAGGCCTTTGAGCGAGTCGCGCATGTTCTTGAAGTACGAGCCGAGGACCTGCTGCTGCAGCTGCTTGAGGAGCTCCTGGTACTTCTCGGCCGCCTTCGGCTCGACGAACTCGTAGTCCTTCAGCGCGCGCATCGCGCGTCCGAAATCGTCCGGAAGCTCGTCGAGCTGGGCCGTCCGCTCCGCGGCGAGCTTCTCCATCGCCGCCCTCAGCTGTTCGTTCGGCGCGGGCGCCTTGCGTCGACGCTCGAGGCCTTCGCGCTCGAGGCGCTTGACCTCCTCGAGCTTCTCCTTCAGCTCGTCGAACGTCCGCGAGAGATCGTGGCGTTCGGCCCGCCGCTGCTTCGCCGCACGGAGACGCTCGAGGAGATCCTTGAGCCCTTCCATCCGCCCCGGGATGCCCCACCGCGCGAGGCGGGCCATCGCGGTCTCGAGGTCGCCCCCGGAGAGGAGCTCGTCCGACATCGCGCCGAGCAGCTCCTCCGCCTCGAGCGCGTCGAGACGCTGCGTCCCATCCCAGCGCGAGTAGCGGATGTCGCCGAAGGGCTCGTTGAAGCGGGGCGGCTCGCTGCGCGGCATGGCCATCGTCAGATGAGAGGCGCAGCCGAGAGATTGATCATGCTCTGAAGGTCGACCTCAGCTCGCCGCGCTCCTTGTTGAGCTTGCGGTTGAGGTGCAGTCCCTCGAGGACGAACTCGACCGCCGCCGCGATCGCGGCCGGATTGCCGGTGGCGCCGAGCTTGCCGACCGCGCCCTTCATGCCGGGGATCTGCAGCGCCTGCTTCACGTACTCCTGGCTCGGGAGAGACGGCGAGACGTGCATCGTCGCGCCGCGCTGGAAGGCGGCGAGGAGCGCGTCGAACTCGACGAGCGAGAACGTGCGGTTGAAGACGTTGAGGATCGAGCGCTGCACGAGGCGATCGATGACCCGCTCCTCCGAGATCTCGCCGACCGATTCAAGCTCGATCTTGCCGGCGGTCGACGCCACCACGGCCGGAAGGTCGCTGATGCGCGGCACGACCGAGGTCTCGCCGTTGCGGAGCGCGCGCTTCAGCGCCGCCGACACGAGGTTCTCGTAGTTCGAGACGGTGACGCGTACGGAGACGCCGGACCGCTGCGAGATCTCGGGGGATCGGCGGGCGAGCTGCGAGACCTCGGCGAGGATCTCCTTCATGTACCCCGGGACGACGGTCGTGATGCCTTCGTCCTCGAAGCTCTGCCGCTCCTGCTCCATGATCCCGACCTCGGTCGCGATCTCCTTCGGGTAGTGCGTGCGGATCTGCGAGCCGAAACGGTCCTTGAGGGGCGTGATGATCCGTCCGCGGTTCGTGTAGTCCTCCGGGTTTGCGGAGGCGACGACGAAGAGGTCGAGCGGCAGACGCACCTTGTAGCCGCGGATTTGGACGTCGCGCTCCTCCATCACGTTGAGAAGGCCGACCTGGACGCGCTCGGCGAGGTCGGGGAGCTCGTTCAGCGCGAAGATCCCGCGGTGGGTCCGCGGCACCAGCCCGTAGTGGATCGTGAGCTCGTCGGAGAGATAGCGGCCCTCGGCGACCTTGATCGGGTCGACCTCGCCGATGAGATCGGCGATCGAGATGTCCGGCGTGGCGAGCTTCTCGCTGTAGCGCAGGTCCGGCGTGAGCCACACGAGCTCCACGGCGTCACCGTCGTTCGCCACGCGGTACTTGCAGGCGGCGCAGATCGGGGCGAAGGGGTCGTCGTTGATCTCGCAGCCGGCGATCGCCGGCACGACCGGGTCGAGGAGCTCGATGAGCTGGCGCGCGATGCGCGTCTTCGCCTGACCGCGCTCGCCGAGGAAGATGATGTCCTGTCCGGAGAGGATCGCGTTCTCGATCTGCGGGATGACCGTCGCCTCGAACCCGACGATCCCCTGGAAGAGCGCCGTCTTCTTCGCGAGTGCCTCGATCAGGTTGGCGCGCAGCTCTTCCTTCACCGTGCGCGAGCGGTAGCCGGTCTCGCGAAGCGCGCCGATCGTGGTCGGTCGGGTCATTCGGTCGGATCTCCTCTGACGAGCTGTGGGACGCGCTCTCCACGGTATGACGCGAGCGCCTCACGGACCTCGGGGATCTCGCGGCAGCCACGCCGGCGGAGGTCGTCGAGGAAGGCCGCGCGGCGGGCGAGCTCCGTCGCGGACTCGCGCTCATCCGTCTTCCGCAGGGCCGCGAGGAGCGCGAGCTCGGCATGGTCCTCGTGGCGATGGCTGTCGCCACGCTGGACGTGCTCCACGAGAGGCACCAGACGGATCCCCCTGCCGTTGTCGGGCGTAAGGCGATGGAGCGAGACCACGCGCCGCGCGTACTCGCCTCGCATCGTCGAGTGGATCCGCATGACCATGAGCAGGTCGACGCGCGCGAGGTCGGCGGGATCGACGCCGAGCTCGTCGGTGAGCTGCGTGACCGCTTCCTCAGCGCTGTCCGCGTGGAGCGTCGAACCGAGCGCGTAGCCGCGGCGCAGCGTCTCGAACACGCGCACCGCTTTCGGCCCCCAGAGATAGACGGGAAGGTGCGACGACAGCTCGTTGCCGAGCAGGATCGTGTCGGTGGGCTTCGTCTGTGCGAGGTAGTCGAAGGTCTCGACCCATCCCCTAATGAAGATCCGCCGCACGCGATTCGGCAGGAAGTCGAGCAAGGCCGTGAGCGTCGTCGTCTTCCCGGAGTGCGGCTGCTCGGCCGCGATGAGGAGCGAGCCATGCGCCTCGAGGACCATGCCGCAGAGCGCGGCCGTCCGCGTGTCCATGTTGCCCGCGTCGAGGATCTCGCTGACCGACATCGGGATCGGTGGATCCCAGTTCCAGCCCCACCAACCGACCGGCACGTCGTAGTCGCGTGGCGAAAGTGGATGTTCGACGAGGGGCTGGCGCCGGTATTGCAACTTGTTCCGAGCCTAGCACGCTATCCTCTCGGCTCCGGTGGCGACCGAAGAGCGGAACATCGACGATCCCGCGCTCCTCGCCGAGCAGGCGCGCGAGAACGTCGAGAAGGCGGCGGCCGACCTCCGGTCGCAGAGCCTTCCCATCGAGACCGAGCCTCCAACGGTCTTCACGCCGCCAACGTGAGCCGCTTCGCGACGATCGCGGAGCTGGCGCGCGCTCTCCGCGGACGTAAGATCTCGGCCGTCGAGCTCGCGACCGAGACGTGCGACCTCCTCGAGACTCTCGCTCCCCGCTACCACGCCCTCGCGACGCTGACGCGCGAGCGCGCGCTCACCGAGGCGAGGGCCGCGGACCGCGCGCTTGCCCGAAAGGCCGCGAACCCGCTCACGGGCATCCCGTACGGCGCGAAGGATCTCCTCGCGGCGCGCGGGGCGCCGACGACGTGGGGCGCTCCGCCGTACCGCGACCAGGTCATCGACATGGACGCGACCGCGATCGCGAAGCTGAAGCGGGCCGGCGCGGTGCTCGCGGCGAAGCTCGCGATGGTCGAGCTCGCCGGCGGCGGCGGCTACCGGTACCCGAGCGCCTCGCTGCAGGGACCCGGCCTCAACCCGTGGGATCGCGGACGCTGGTCCGGTGGCTCGTCGAGCGGCTCCGCGTCCGCGGTCGGCGCCGGCCTCGTGCCGTTCGCCCTCGGGTCCGAGACGTCGGGCTCGATCGGGACGCCGTCCGCGTATTGCGGCGTGACCGGGCTCCGCCCGACGTACGGCCTCGTTTCGCGGCACGGCGCGATGGCGCTCTCGTGGACGCTCGACAAGATCGGGCCGATGGCGCGGACCGCCGAGGACTGTGCCATCGTCCTCGAGGCCATCGCCGGTCCGGACGCCGACGATCGGACCGCGAGCGGGAAGCGCTTCCGGCCGCTCGCCGCCCGTGCCGCGGCCTCGGCGGCGAAGCGCGCGCGCGTCGGCTACGCCGAGGAGGACGTCGCGGACCACGCCTCGACCGAGGGGAAGGCGGCCCTCGCAAAAGGCGTCGCCGAGCTGCGCAACATCGTGCCGCACTTCGCACGCGCCACACTCCCGGCGATGCCGTTCGGGCCGATGGTGCAAACGGTCTACGCGAGCGAGGGCGCTTCGATCTTCGCGGAGCTCATCGAGGGGCGGCGCTTCGAGGAGCTCGTCGATGCCCGGCAGAAGGCGGGCCTGCGCGCGTCGCTCGAGATCAAGGCACGCGACTACCTGCGGGCGATGCGGCTCCGGACCACGCTCATCGAGGCGTATGCGGCGATCTTCACGAACGTGGACGTGATCCTCACGATGGGGCGCGCCGCTACGGCGACGCGGGTGACGCAGCCCCTCGACCTACCGCCGACCGCTGGCGGCGCCGTCGCGCAGCCCACGAAGCGGCCCGGGAACACCGGGATGATCGCCGCGGGCAACCTCGCCGGACTCCCCGCCATCTTCTTCCCGTGCGGCTTCGCCACGGACGGCCTCCCGGTCGGGCTGCAGCTCGTCGGGCCGCCGTTCAGCGAGGCACTGCTCGTCGCGATCGTCGCGGCATACCAGGGCGAGACGGGCCACCACCTGAAGCGTCCCCGCGATTGAGGCGCTGGGCGCGGCCGCTCGCGCTCGCCGTCATCCGGCGCGGCGATGCGATCCTCGTCTTTGAGGTCGTCGACGAGGTGAAAGGCGTGACGGGCTATCGGCCGCCAGGCGGCACCATCGAGTTCGGCGAGCGCAGCGAGGATGCGGTGATCCGCGAGATCCGCGAAGAGCTGTCGGCCGAGCTCACCGACGTCCGCCCCCTCGGGACGCTCGAGAACATCTTCCGCTTCCGTGGCGAGGCGAGCCACGAGATCATCGTCGTCTACCAGGGCCGTCTCGCGGACGCGACGTTCTACGACCGCGAGACCATCGACGGGGTCGAGGCGAACGGCGAGCCGCTGTCCTGCTCGTGGCGGCGGCTTGCGGACTTCGGTCCGCGCGCGCCCCTGTACCCCGATGGGCTGCTCGAGCTGCTCACGCAGGACGCCTCCGGGCGGTAGCGCGCGCCGCCACGCCCTTGACATACAACGCCTCGTCGATCCGCGGGAAGACGAAGCCACCCAGATCCCCGACGTGCCGGTAGCCGTGTCGGGCGTAGAACGCTCGCGCGCGGCGATTCGTCTTCGTCACGAGCAGGACGAGATGCCGGCAGCCCGATCGGCGCGCTCGACCTTCCGCGCGCGCGAGGAGCGCCGCGCCCGCGCCGCGTGACTGCTGTCCTTCCGCGACGAGCAGCAGGCGCAGGTACGCCGCCTGGTCGAGCGCGCGCGTCGTGATGACCCACGCGAGCCCGACGACTTCGTCCGTGGCGAGCGCGACGAGAAGGACGTCACGCTCGCGCAGCGCCTCGCGCAGGCTCTCGCGCGCGAGGCGCGCGCTCACGCGATACCGGCGCAGCAGCGGCGACGCGGCCATGACCGCCGCCAGAGCCTCGACGTCGCGCTCGCTTGCCGACCGGATCCTCATCGGCGCTGCGGATCCAGCGCGTCCCGAAGCCCGTCGCCGAGGAGGTTGAACCCGAGGACCGCGACCATGATCGCGAGGCCGGGGAAGACCGCGAGGTGCGTCGCGAACTCGAGGTACTGGCGCCCCTCGTTCAGCATGACGCCCCACGACGGCGCGGGCGGCTGCGCGGAGAGCCCGAGGAACGAGAGGGCGCCCTCCGTGAGCACCGACCAGGAGAGGGCGAGGCTCACCTGGACGACGAGCGTCGAAACGAGGTTCGGGACGATGTGGCGCACGACGATACGCAACGGGGTCGCGCCGATCGCGCGCGCGGCCTCTACGAAATCCCGCACCTTGAGCGCGAGGACCGGGCCGCGGACCACGCGGGCGAAGATGGGCGTGTAGACGATGCCGATGGCGATCACGACGTTCGTCGGATCGGGGCCAAGGGCCGCGACGATGCCGAGCGCGAGGAGGATCGCCGGGAAGGCAAAGAAGACGTCCAGCACGCGCCCGATGGCGAGATCGAGCAGGCCGCCGACGTAGCCCGAGACGAGGCCGAGCCCGCCGCCGACGAGCGTGGCCCAGGCGACGGAGAAGACCGCGACCTGGATCGACAGCCGTGCCCCCCAGAGCACGCGGCTCAGGAGGTCGCGCCCCAGGGCGTCGGTCCCGAACGGGAATTCCAGGCTCGGCGCCGCAAGTCTCTGCGCCGAGACCTGGAGCGGATCGCGGAGCGGGAGAACACCGACCGCGAGCGCGACGAGAACGTAGACCGCGACCATCGCGAGCCCGAGGAGCGCCACCGGCTCGCGCGCGAGCGCCGGCATCAGCCCAGGCCGCCCCGGCGCGCGGACGCCCGCGACGCTAGGCGAGGCGGATCCGGGGATCCAGGTAGCCATAGAGCAGGTCGACGGCGATGTTGAGGACGACGAAGAGGACCGCGATAGCGAGCACGGCGCCCTGCACGAGCGCGTAGTCGCGCTGGACGATCGCGGTCAGGAGCATGCGGCCCACGCCAGGGATCGAGAAGATCTCTTCGACCACGACGGCGCCGCCGAGCAGCTGGCCGACCTGGATGCCGAGAAGCGTGACCACGACGATGAGCCCGTTCTTCAGGACGTGACGGCGCACGACGACCCGCGGCGCCAGGCCCTTCGCACCCGCGGTGCGCACGTAATCGGCTCCGAGCACGTCAAGCATCGCCGAGCGCGTCATGCGCATCGTCGCGGCGGCGAGCCCCAGGCCGAGCGTCACCGCCGGGAACAGTAGGAGGCGGAGGTTGCCGAGCGGATCCTGCGTGAGCTCGACGTACCCGCCCGTGTTCGGGAGCCACCGCAGATACAGCGAGAACAGCACGATGATGAGCGTGCCGAGCCAGAAGCTCGGCAGGGAGAGGCCGACGAGCCCGCCGACGCGCACGAGGAGGTCGAGACGCGAGCGCGGGCGGAGCGCCGAGACGAGGCCGAGGGGGATCCCCACCGCGATGGCGATGAGCGCCGCCGCGGTCGCGAGCTCGAGCGTCGCGGGCAGGCGCTGCGCGATCTCGACGAAGACGGGCCGGCCGGTCCGGATCGAGAAGCCGGCGTCGCCGCGCGCGATTGAGCTCAGCCAGCCCCAGTACTGCTGGGGGAGCGGCTGGTCGAGGCCGAAGTACGCGCGGAGGCTCGCGAGCTGCTCCGGCGTCAGCGCCGTGGACGTGCCGAGCCGCGCCGCGATCGCATCGCCGGGGATGAGCCGGATGAACAGGAACGTGAGCAGCGAGACCCCGAGCAGCGTCGGTACCGCGCCGACGAGCCGCTTCGCCAGGTAGCGGTTCACGCCCTACGAGCGAAGGCGC
>Ga0209160_1002440_pt1 | contig 15479 bp, 15 predicted proteins | sample GraSoiAngelo_153_FD_186167 | JGI IMG/M metagenome (GOLD analysis project Ga0209160, IMG submission 186167) | Grasslands soil microbial communities from the Angelo Coastal Reserve, California, USA - 14_1009_12_40cm (SPAdes) (version 2) | ecosystem: Environmental > Terrestrial > Soil > Grasslands ... | reverse complement strand
CTGAGCGGGAAGCGCATACGACGGTGACGCAGAACGTGAGCGTAGCGAGGCGCAACGGAGCAGTCCTGAAAGGGGGCGCGCTAGAGTGACCTCAGAAGCGCTGGTTAGCAAGGCGTGGGAAAGAAAGAGGGCGGCGTCTGCCGCCCCCCTCCTCCGAAACAAACCGATCCGCCTACAGCGGACCAGTCGACTCTAGCTGCGTGCGGCGATCTTGTGGAAAGTCGAATTCGACACCTCAAAACTGGCGACCTCGGGCGTGCCCTCGACCACCTTCGCCAGACCCTTCAACACCTCGGGATACGTCTCGCGAGCATAGGCGTCCGCGCTCTCTTTGCGATCCCAGAGACTGATGGCAACGGCTTCCTTGCCGTTCTGGGCGACGAAGGTAATCTCGTCCGCGAACCCATTCCGCTTCCGAAGCAGGGGCAGGATGTCCTTTTCGAGCGTCTGCGTGAACTCACCCGCCGTGTTGGGCTTCAGCTGCATCGTAACATTGCGTGCGTACATGGAGCGACTCCTTAAGCAACCACCATGACCTTCGGCCACTGACTGACACTTCTCCACCTTGCACAAGGTACCCTGCTTTACTAGCTTTGTCAAGTTGTACATTGTCAATGATCAAACACTTCACCATTAGTTGTTAATGTGGGCGTTGGCGAGGAGACGTGCCGTGGACGTGCCCTTTGTGATTCGTCACCGTCTGGAGGAGCTCGGGTTGGAGCAGCGCGATCTCGCCCGCGCCGCCCGCGTGACCGAGTCGTACATCTCCCAATTGCTCACGCGACGCAAGGCGCCTCCCGCCCCGAATCGCACCGACATTTATGACCGGATGGACAGGTTCCTGCGACTGCCCAGCGGGGAGCTGGCTCGCCTGGCGGAGCTCCAGCGCAAGGAACAGCTGAAGCGGGAGCTGGGCGACGAGCCCGCGGCACTGCTCGGGGAGGTCCGCGAACTCATCTTGCGCAAGTGCAACCCCGACAAGGAAGGCCAGATCCGCGCGATCTTCGAGCAGCAGCCCCTGGGCGAGCTGGAACGGCTGATCACGGCGAAGGTCTTGGAAGTGGCGAAGCAGGTGGCCCGGCAGGAGCTGGACAACGAATACTGGGTCCGCATGATGGCGCAGCTCGGCGGCCGCAGCTACGAAGAGATGCGTGTGATCGTGCTCGAGTTCCTCGATACCGACATCTTCCATGTTTCGGCGGAGAACTGTGTGTCGTTCCTCGGTCCGTTGATCGAGTCGTGGGACATGGACCTCGCGACGTTCGCGCTGGACATCGTTTTGAACCGCCGGGTGGCGGCCGGCCATGTGAAGCGCTTCGAGTTCGTCGAACGGGAATTCGACGAGCCCGGGAATGAGGAACCGGGGCTCACGGAGTTCCTACGCGACCACGCCCTCAGCGGCACGGCGACGGCCGAGGAGATCGCGTTGCTCAAGCGGCTGCGGTTCACGCACAAGCGGCCCACGCCGCTGTTTTACTACCGGGAGCTCCAGAGCCTGCGGGATCCTCTGCACTTTCGGACCGCTCCGCCACGAGAACCCCGCTAGGAACGTCCCAGGACGGCCCGCCCGATCCGCAGCACGATCGGCGCCACCTGCGCGGGGGTCCGGTCTGAGTCGGGGGGTGGCTGACAGGTCCCGCCGTCGCGGATATGTTCAGTCACCACCTCAGGAGCCGCCCCATGCCGACGTCTCGCCCCGGGGGAACCGCCGGGCGTGGCTGACCTGCGGACCGCGCTGCAGGATGCGCTCGGCCCGATCTACCGGGTCGAGCGTGAGGTGCGCCCGGTGGGCGCGTGCCGCATGTTCGTCGCGCTCGAAGCGGCGAGCGGACCGGCGCTGCTCGTGAAAGTGCTGCCGGGGGAGCTGTCGCTCGTCCTGGACACGGCGCTGCTCGAGCGCGAGCTGTTGATGCTCGCCGAGCGCCTGAGCGCCCCGCCGCTGGTGCCTCCCCGCGGGTCCGGGCGCGCCGGCGCGTTCGTGTATCACTCGCGTGCGTTCGTGGAAGGCACGACGTTGCGCGCCTGGCTGGCGCGCAACGGCGAGCTGCCGCTGCGTCGCGCGGTCGACATCCTGCGCGACGTCCTCACCGCGCTGGCCCACGCACACGCCGCGCACATCGCCCACGGCGACCTGAAGCCCGAAAACGTCCTGCTCACCGAGGGCCACACCCTGGTGGCCGACACGGGAATCGTGGGTGCCGTGGAGCGCTCCCTGCCCCGCGGCGCGCCCGGGGTGGCTGCCGGGGCGCTGTGCGCCGCCACGTACGTGGCGCCCGAGCGGCGCGCCCCCGGGGGGAAGAACGGCGCGGCGGCGGCGACGCCGGCCGACGACATGTTCGCCGTCGGGGTGCTGGTGCACGAGATGCTGACGGGGCGCCCGCCGACCCCGGAATCGGAGCCGCTCGAGGAGGTGCGCTCGGTGCCCCCGTGGCTCGCCGAGCTGGAGCGGCGCTGCCTTGCGGCCGACCCGGCCGGCCGCTGGGCCGATGGTGGCGCGGCGCTCGCTGCGATGAGCTGACCGCTGCGGCTCACCCGCTCGCGCCGGAGTAGCGCTTGAGCGCGCTGCGCCACAGCAGGCGGGTCAGTGCGAACACAACTCCCGCCACGGCGGCGGCGACGAGCGCGAACCCGGGCTCGAGTCTCCCCGTGAGGGCGGACGCCGGAATCGTCGTGGTCCAGGCGATCGGGATGAGGTACACGAAAACGAATCGCAGCACGCCCGGATAGGCCGACACCGGATAGCGCGCGCCCTCATACAGCGCGTCGAACAACACCGAGAGGTTCTCCACCGACACGAACCAGAAGGCCAGGCTCATCAGCGCCACCCACAGCGCGTACACGACGACGACCGCGGCCGCCAGGGCCAAGGCGAACGCCGCGAGTTGGACGAACGAGGGTACCCGGCCGAGGCGGTACAGCGCGTACCCCGCGAGCGTGAGCCCGAGCACCACGTCGGTGAATCGCCACACGTCGAGGCGGCGGAACGAGACGAACCCCTGCGCGTCCACCGGCTTCGCGAGCACGAGGTCGAGGCCGCCGCTCTTCACCTCTCCCGCGAGCCGACCGATGCCCGGTCGCAGCACGGCTTCGATTACGCCGGTGAGCGTGTTGAACACACCCAGCAGGACGACGACCTCCCAATAATCCCAGTCTCCCAGGCGTGTGGTGTGCCGGAAAAACACCGCCAACGTGAGCAGCGCCGTGACGATCCAGAACAGCGTGCCGAGCAGGCTCGCCACGAAGTTGGCGCGATACTGGAGCTCTTCGGCGACGTTAATGCGCCAGAGGGCCCTGAGAACGCGGAACGCGGCAGTGGGAACGCGGAACATCATCCGCCCACCGCGCCATAGCGTCGCAAGCCACGGGTCCACGTCAGCCGATATGCACCCACCCACACCGCGAGCCACACGGCCTGCCCGACGAATCCCTGCACGACCGCCGCGCCGTGTACGGCACCCGTGAGCAGGTCCACGGGGAACGCCAGCATGTAGGGGAACCAGAAAAACCCCGCCACCCGCGCCACGGCGGGCGGGAGCAGGGCGAGCGGCGCGAGCCGTCCGGAGAGGAACAGCGAGATGCCGGCGTGCAGCTCCATGATGGCCGTGGCGCGCGTCGTCCAAAACGCGAGCAGACCGGTGGCGAAGCTGATGAAGAACCGCATCGCCGCCGCGAGCAGCACCGCCGCGGCGGCGAGCGCCCACTGACCCGCTCCGAACGGCAGCCGCACGGCGGGCCACGCCGCCGCGACGATCAACCACACGACGAGGATCATGCCGGCGGTACGCGCCTTGTAGGCGATGTTCTCCGCCACCGCCTCGTGTGCCGGGTGAATCGGGCGCGCCAGCCGGAAGTTCAGCTCGCCCTCGCGAATCCAGGAGTCGAGGTACCACGAGTCCCAGGCGATGGTGAGCTGGTTCACGAGCATCAGGGCGAAGAAGTAGCGCGCGAAATCGGCGCGGGCATACCCCTGCACGGGGCCGTCCGCCGCGATCGCCCACCAGATGCCGAGCGCGACGGCCGGCTCGGTCACGCCCCAGAGCAGCCACAGCACGATGGATGCCCGGTACTGCAGGTCCTGCAGCCACGCGACGCGCAGCAACGCGCCGTAGCGCCGCAGCCACTCCCACCGCACGAGCCGGCTCACGCGTCGTCCTGTCCCACACCGTGCGCGAACGCCTGGCGGATCACGTCCTCGATGGGCGGGTCCTCGATCGACAGGTCGGCCACGGGTAGCGCCGCCAGCAGCCGGGCGCTGGTCGCGGCCGCCTCCTCGCGCCGTACCTCGAGCACCGCGTTGGGAAAGCGGAAGCTCTTGACGGTGCCGAACGTGGCGAGCGCCTCGGCCGTGACGCCGTCGCCCGGTCCGAGCACCAGCTCGATCCGCTTGATGCGCGCCATCCGCGTCACCAGGGCATCGAGGGCGCCGTCGTACAGGAGGCGCCCGCGGTTGATGATGAGGACGCGCGACGCGAGCGCCGTCACGTCCTGCATGTAGTGTGACGTGAGGAGCACGGTGGCGCCGTGCCGCTCCCGATATTGCGACAGGAAGCGGCGGATTGCCTCCTGGGCGGTGACGTCGAGGCCCAACGTGGGCTCGTCGAGGAACAAGAGCGGCGGGTGGTGCAGCAGTGCGGCGGCGAGCTCGCATTTCATGCGCTCGCCCAGCGACAGCTGGCGCACCGGCTTGTCGAGCACGTCGCGGAGCTCGAGCAGATCGACCAGCTCCACGAGCCGCTCCCGGTACGCGGGTTCGGCGATGTCGTAAATGGCCCGGTTCAACAGGAACGTCTCTTCCGGTGGCAGGTCCCACACGAGCTGCTGCCGGTTGCCGAGCACGAGCGCGATGCGTCGCTTGAAGTCGCGTCCCCCGGTCCAAGGCACGAAGCCCGCTACCTCGACTCGACCGGTCGTCGGATAGAGCAGCCCGGTGAGCATCTTGAGCGTAGTCGTCTTGCCCGCGCCGTTGGGCCCGAGGAACGCCACGATTTCTCCGGGCTCGATCCGGAAGGTCACGTCGCGCACCGCGTGAACGTCGCGATAGCGGGGGCGCAGCAGCGCCGCGAGCGCGCCCTTCAACCCGGGGTCGCGCACTTTGACGCGGAACGCCTTGCTGAGCCGCTCGGCCGTTACGATCGTTGGCATGTGTGGTGGGGAATGTAGCCGGAGGCTGGCCGTCGGGGCGCGCCGGAAGCACATTAGAGCTCCGTGACGCCTTCTCGCCTTTTCGCCGATCGCCGACACGGCGTGGACAGACGCTCCGCGCCACGGCGACGGGCGTTGGCGCCGTCCCCGCTCGAGCGCCGCCGCGTGGTGGACCGCCGATGGGGCGCGGAGCGACGCAGCACGCTCGAGCGCCGCGGGCGCGCGGTCCGACTTCCCGCGGACGAATCCCCGGCCGAGCATCTCCGCAATGCACTCCAGGTGCTGGCGCCCATGCGCGCCGCGGGTGATGCGGATGTTGGGGCGGCGCTGGCGCGGCTGCGGCGCGCTCTGGAGCTGCTGGAGCGGCATCGCGAGCGGTGACCGGGCTCTCGATCCCGGCCGGGCGTCCGCTCTACGAAAAACGGGGCCTCACGCCGACGAATGAGATGCGGTACGCGAGGGACGTGTGAGGCCAACACCCCGGGCGTACGAGCCATCGGATGCGAGGCTCCAGGCATCGGGGTCGGCGAGCTCGCGCTCGAGCATCCCGTCCAACCGCTCCCGTGCCGCGACGTCGTCCACGGGTGTGACCACCTCGATGCGGCGGCGCAGATTGCGGGGCCGCCAATCGGCCGAGCCGATGTAATACTCCGGGGCTCCCCCGTTTTCGAAGTGATAGATGCGCGCGTGCTCGAGGAAGCGACCCAGCACGCTCACCACCTTGATCCGCTCGGACAGCCTCGGCACGCCCGGGCGCAGCATACACACCCCCCGCACCACGAGACGCACGTCCACGCCGGCCTGCGACGCGCGGTACAGCGCACCGATCACGCTGCAGTCGGCGAGGCCGTTGAGCTTGGCGCGGATGCGCCCGCCGCGCCCGGCGCGGGCGTGCTCCGCCTCGCGCGCGATGAGGGCGAGGAAACGGTCGAGCATGTTGGTCGGTGCGACGAGCAGCCGCCGGAACGCCGCCCGCGGGGCGCGCGCGGAGCCCGTGAGCTCGTTGAAGAGCGCGTGCAGATCGGCCGTGATCTCTTCATCCGCGGTGAACAGCCCCAGATCGGTGTACAGCCTGGCGGTGTCGGGGTTGTAGTTGCCGCTCCCCAGGTGGGCATAGCGCCGCGTGTGGCCGCCCGTCCGCCGGATGACGAGGGCGATCTTCGCGTGGGTCTTGAGCGTGGCGACGCCGGTGATGACGTGGATGCCCGCCGCCTCGAGGCTCTGCGCCCAGCCGATGTTCAGTTCCTCGTCGAACCGCGCCTTTAGCTCGACGAACACCGATACGTCCTTGCCGCGAGCGGCGGCGTGCCGCAGCGCGTCTCCCAGCGCCGACGGCCCGCCGGGCCGATACAGCGTGAGCTTGATGGCGGCGACGGCGGGATCGTCCGCCGCCTCGGCGATGAAGCGCTCGAAGCTGGCGGCGAACCCGTCGAACGGGTGGTGCACCAGGACGTCGCCCGAGTCGAGCGTGTCGAACACGCTGCGTCCGGCGGGAAATGGATCGCGGGGGGCGAGCGGGGGATAGTCGAGCTCCGGGCGGGGGTGCGCGCCGGCCAGCTCGGTGACGGCGCCGAGATGCACCGGCCCGTCGGCCGCGTAGACGTCCGACGGTCCGAGCGCGCTCGCGAGCTCGCTTTCCTCGAAGCGCAGCTCGCGCTGCAGCAGCTCACGCAGCGCCGGGGGCATCGCGCGCTCGACCTCGAGGCGCACCACCGGACCCCACGGTCGCCGCCGCACCTCCTCGGCGACCGCCTGCACGAAGCTCGCCGCGCCGAGCTCATCCAGCTGAATGTCCCCGCTGCGCGTCACGCGGAAGGCGTGCGCTTCCAGGATCTCGCGCCCGGGGAACAGCGTGCTCAGGTGAGCGCGCACCGCCGTCTCGACCGCGAGCACCCCGCCACCGTCCCCGCCCACGGCCAGGAACCGGGGCAGAGACGGCGGCAGCTCGACCGTCGCGAAGTGGGGCGGGCCGTCCGGCCCGTCCCGCAGCATGACCGCCAGGCTCAGGCGGCGGTCGGCGAGGTGGGGAAAGGCGTGTCCGGGGGCGCGGGTGAGCGCCTTGGGCGTGAGCAGCGGCGCCACGTCGTCTGTGAAGCGGCGCGCCAGCGCGGCGCGCTCGCCCGGGTCGAGCTCCGTCCAGTCGCGGATGCGGATGCCCTGCGCGGCGAGCGGGCCCTCCACAAGCTCGTGAAAGCAGCGATACTGCCGCGCGATGAGCGGATGCAGGCGGATCGCGATGGCGTCGAGCTGCTCGGCCGGCGTGAGGCCGTCGGGAGAGCGCTCCACGACGCCGGCCGCCACCTGGTGCTGCAGCGAGCCGACGTCGACCATGAAGAACTGATCCAGGTTCGTGCTGACGATCGCGAGGAAGCGCAGCCGTGCGAGCAGCGGGACGCGGGGATCTTCGGCCAGCTCGAGCACCCGGACGTTGAACTCGAGCGAGGAGAGCAGCGCGTTGACGAAGTGGTCGGGCGTCTGCCGCGCGGCGTCGAGGGCCCGGGACGGCAGCACCGGCACGCGCAGCTCGCTCAAGGTGAGCCGGCTGGACTCGTCGGTCGTACCGCCGGCGAGGCCCGTCGGCTGCGCCGGCGCGAGTGGCGCCGCGGACCATTCCGGCACGAGCTCCGAGCGGGCCGCGACCGCCAAGGCCGAGAGCGTCGTCGGATCCCGTAACACGGGCGAGCCCACTCGCGCGACGACGTCCGCCGGCGTGAACCATTGCAGCCCGCCGGGCGGCGCCGCGGTGAGGTTGCGGCGCAGGCGCCGCACCAGCCACACCTCGACCGCGGGACGCCGGTCCGCCGCCCGGACCACGCCGATCAGACGGGTCTCACCTTCGATGTTCCCGAACAGGCGGCGCATGGCTCGGCGACATGCCTCCTCGCCGCCGCCCGGCTCGAGCGGCAGCTCGAGTGCGGCGCCGCTCCGCCACAGCGCCAGCCGCCCATGCGCGACCGCGAGCACGGCGATCTGGCGGGCCTGTTGGGTGGGGCCGTCCGCCGTAGCGAGCGCGAGGCGCAGCGTTCGGGCCCGCTCCACCCAGTCGAGCGAGGAGCGCGCGAGGCCGTAGCGGCGCTCGAGCGAGCGGGCGAAGCGCCCCGCCGGGATCACGCACCAGGGGCGGTGGGTGATCGCCAGCTCGTAGAACACGGGCGGCGGATCGGTCCCGCGCACCGTCACCGTGTCGTACCCGACCTCGAACTGCGGCAGCGGCACGACCGGGAGGCGGGCGTCGCGCAGCTCGCGCTCGACCTCGAGCTCGCAGCCGAGCACCAGCCGCTCCGGGTCGACCAGCGCCCGCAGCCGACGCGCCGGCTCCGCGTCCCCGCGGAACGCCTCACGCGGCTCGAGCTCGACGACCGGGGCAACGTAGCGGACCGCGCCCACGTCGAGGGCGAGCGCGCGCCGATCGTCCAGATCGAAGCGCATGCGGCAGGTGATGCCGCGGCGGCGCAGGTCGCCGGCCGGCGTGTCGAAATACAGGTCCCGGTGAAACGTGCGCCGCGACGGTCCGGGGGTGAGGCCGAGCGGCAGTGGCGCGACGACCAGCTCGGCCAGGCGTGCGGCACTCGGCACGTCCCAGCGCGGCTCGGTCACGGCGGCCACGTCGTCACCGGCACACCAGTGTGAACTCGCGACGCGTGCGACCGGGGTCGTTGATGGTCTTGAAGAAGTCGTCGTAGTAATCGAGCGCCTGGGCGATCCGTTTCGGCTCGAGTCCCTCGGCGGCCATCCCGCGGTACAGCGCGTAGATCGCCTCCTTCTGGGCGTTGAAGCGAGCGAACAGGCTGGCGAGCTCCTCCGGCGAGCGGCACTCGCCGCGAAACAGGCGCTGGCGCACGTCGCGGATCCCGAGCCGCGAATCGGGCTGGGCGTACGGCGTCGAGATGACGCCGGACCAGTCGAAATCGTACGGCACCGGATACACCGTCTCGAGGGAATCACGAATGAGCACGATGTTGTGCAGCGCCGTCACGGCGAAGTCCGTGTTACCGATCATGTACTGGAACACCATCGCCAGCCCCGTCTGGTCGAAGTCGAGCTCGCCCTGGGTGACGCCCTTCTGCTCGAACACCTTCGTATTGTTGCGCCGCGCCATGCGGTCGTCGTCCTCGATGAAAAACGCGCGCCGCGTCTCGGGTTCGTGCTTGCCGGTCGCGTCCACATACGTGACGTGTGCCAGGCGCACCCGGAAGCTTCGATCGGTGAGCAGGTTGTAGGCGCGGTAGATGAGGGACTCTTCCAGCAGGTAGTTCGCGTACCCTTGGCCGCCCCGACACTGCACGGCGAGCTTGAGGCTCCCCTGGTGAGCGAAGGTGGTGTGCGCCGCCTGCTCGCGGTTAAAGACGATCTTGAGCGGTGGATACTGGCACCGGGCCAGCCGGAAGTGGCCGCGGGTGTGCAGTTGCACGTCGAGCACCACGGAATCGCCCGCCGCCGTGGTGTAGGAGAGCACACCGGGGTGGTTCGGTTTATCGTTGCCGCGATTCTTGTTGATGGCCCCGAAGTCGGCTTTCAGAGTGAGCTCGAGTGGCTCGCTCGCTTCGAACAGGCGGTCCCGGGCGCGGCTGGGCGCGGAGTCGGCCGGTGTCTGGCTTGCCGACACACCCGTGGCGATGCACACGCCCACCAGGGCAGTGAGCGCAGCGCTGCAGGTGCGCGTCACCCGGTCGAAGCTCACTGAGCAAGTTTACGGGCCGCGCGCGAGACTCGCCAGCGGCGGCCCAGGCCGGCAGTTTAGTCATCCTTTCCGAGGGGTGGAGCGGCGGACATGAGGTGGATCGGGGGTGTGGCGGGCGTGGTGGTGCTCGCCGTGGTGCTGTGGGATGCGTTCGAGACCATCATCCTGCCGCGTCGGGTGAGCGGGCGGATCCGCCTCACCAAGCTGTTCTACCGGTACACCTGGGCACCGTGGCGCGCCACCGCGCGGCTGCTCACGGGCCGGCGCCGGGAGGCGTTTCTTTCCTTTTACGGGCCGCTCTCGCTCATCGCGCTGCTCGCCCTGTGGGCGGCGGGCAGCGTCGTCTCGTTCGGGCTGTTGCAATGGGCCGCGGGCTCGGCGATGACGGTGGCGGGCGGAGGCGGCACCGGGTTTTGGTCGGATGTGTACATGAGCGGTACGACGTTCTTCACGCTCGGCCTCGGAGACGTAGTGCCCCGCAGCGCGTTCGCCAAGACGATCACCGTCGTCGAGGCGGGAACCGGATTCGCGTTCCTCGCCGCGGTGATCGGATACTTTCCGGTGATCTATCAGGCGTTCTCCCGGCGCGAGGTCGCCATCTCCCTGCTCGACGCGCGCGCCGGCTCGCCGCCCAGCGCGGGGGAGCTCCTGTGGCGACACCGGGCGGATCCGCGCGCCGCGGCCCTGGTCGAGCTTCTCAAGGAGTGGGAGCGCTGGGCCGCCGACGTGCTCGAGAGCCACCTGTCCTATCCACCGCTCGGCTACTTCCGGTCGCAGCACTACAACGAGTCGTGGGTGGCGGCCCTCACGACCATCCTGGACGCGAGCGCGCTCGTGATCGTGGGGCTCGAGGGGTGGTGCGTGCGTCAGGCGGAGCTGACGTTCGCCATGGCGCGCCACGCGGTCGTCGACCTGGCGCAGGTGTATAGCACGCCCCCGCGGCGGCCGGAGGAGCGGTTGGCGGCGGCACAGCTGGCGCGGCTACGCGATCGGCTCGCGGGCGGCGGCCTGGTGCTCAGGGCCCGGGCCGACTTCGAGGAGCGGCTCACCGACCTGCGCCGCATGTACGAGCCCTATGTCGAGGCCCTCTCCGGTCACCTCGCGCTGCCCCTGCCGCCCTGGGTGCGCGAGCGCGACCGGCCCGACAACTGGCAGACGAGCGCGTGGGACCGCGTGGTGCAGCTGCCCTCATCGCCGCCCGGGCGGGAGGACGAGCACTTCTCTGGATGACCTACGGAGACGTGCTGCCCAGGCGCACGCCGACCTCGTCGAGGTGATTGAGCAGGTCGGCGGGGTCCTGATACACGCGATACGCGCCGGCCCGCTCGAGCTCTTCTTCGCCATACCCGCCGGACAACAGCCCCACGCCGATCGCACGCGCGCGACGCGCCGCCAGGAGGTCCCACACGCTGTCCCCGACCACGATCGACTCGTCGATCGGCACGCCGAGCCGCTCGGCCCCGGCGAGGAACAGATCGGGGTCGGGCTTCGCGTGCTCCACCTGGTCGCGGGTCACGATCGGGACGCCGGCGGGGATGGCCAGCATGTCGAGGTTGGGCTTGGCGCTCTCCATCCGACCGCTCGTCCCGATCGCCCACGGGACGCCCGCCTGCGTGAGATAGGCGAGGAGCTCCCGTGCGCCGGGGAGGGGACGCACCTGCGACACCTGGCGCGCGTAGGCCTCGCCATGGACGCGACGGATCTGCGCCGCCTGTTCCGGCTTCAAGTCGCGTCCCGTCTCGCGGAGCAGGGCGTTGACGAACAAGCCGCCGCTCATGCCCATGCGGCGGTGGATGCGCCACACGGAGAGCTCGATCCCCACGCTCTCCAACGCCTCGCGCCACGCGAGCACGTGCTGGTACACGCTGTCGATGAGCGTGCCGTCGAGATCGAAGAGGAACGCGGGGCCGGATGGCATCGCCCTTCAATCTAGCCGGGAGCCGGCTTGGGGAAGGTCACGCCGTGCGGCGTGCGAGCTTCGCTTCCGCGCTCCCTTCGCGAGTCAGGTCCCGTGGCCCGAGCTGGACGCCGACCTTTTGCAGAAACTCGTTGGGGGGCGTCCCGCCGGCGAACACCCACACATAGTCGTTCGGGATCTCCCGCACCTGGCCGGCGATCTCCAGCAACACGGACTTCTCCCGAATCTCCACCGGCTGCGAATTGAAGATCACCTTTAACCTGCCGGACTTGGTGTACTCCGGCAGGCGCTGGCCTCGACGGCTACGACCAGATGTTCACGGGTCTGAGCTTCCGGTTCTGACGCACGTTTCTCCGTGACGTCTTTCCGTGATGCCGCTTTGCTACGCCATTGCTATTTCAAGAGCATGTCATGCGGCCGTGCCTGCCCAGTCGGCAGGTGCTCGAAGTCCACGTCGAACTTCGGGTCGAACGTCATCCCCGTGGGCCCGACGTTCAGGAGGCGCACTCGGTAGGGCACCTTGCCGTCGAGGTTCGAGAGCAGCGAGTTGCTCACGTACAGGCGCTTGTTGTCGGGCGTGAGCTTCATCATCTGTGCCTGGGGGAAGGCCACGGTGCTCACGAGTTTGGGGTGCATTTGGTCGGCGATGTCGTACTGCTGCACCGCGCCGCCACCGAACAGGGACACGAACAGGAACTTGTTGTCGTAGGAGATCCGCATGTCCGCCGGGATCGCGTTGTCGGCCAGCTTGATCACGCGCGTGAACGCGAGCTTGCCGTCCGTTCCCACTTCCCAGTGCCACACGCTGTTGCCGAAGGCGCAGTTGATGAAGCCGCCGCGCGCCGCGGCGCCGTGCAGCCAGCGCACCTCGAGCGGGGCTTTGTCGAGATGCTCGGTCTGGAGGATTTTACCGGTCTTGTAGTCCCAGGCCACCACTTCGTCGCCCACCTGGTCCATCGGCGTGTTGCCGGCCTTGACCGCGTGCGGGTGCGCCCAGCTCGACGTGAGGATGAGGTTCAGCTCCGGCTTGATGCCCACGTCGTACATGTACTTCGGCGCCGGGAGCGCCTTCACGAAGTTGCCGTCGTTGTCGAGCTGGACCAGCGCCCCAGGCGCGCCGCCGTCCTTCGCGCCCAGCATCGCGATCATCACGCCGCCGGGCACGGCGTAGAACGTGTGCGGCCCCGAGAAGCCGGTGCTCGCCGCCAGGTCGGGCACCGTCTTGACGAGCTTGGGGTGCTTCGGGTCGGTTGCGACATCGTAGATGAACAGCCGGTTGGAGAACAGCCCACCGGCGAAGATGCGGTCGGCGTTGACGGTATACCCGAAGTGGTGCGCCTCGTTGGCGGGGGCGCTCGTGGGCGCCGTCGCGATGATGGTTCCGTAGCTCGACGACGTGGGGTTCGCGTCGATCACGGCGAGAAAGTCGGGATCGTTCTGATCGGCGTCGCTGGTCCAGACGTACAGCACGGACTCGTGCTGGTCGGGGCGGAGGCCCCGGACGAAGACCGATTCGTCTTCCGGGCCGCGGCGCGCGGTGAGCAGCCCGGCGGGCAGGGCGGCGGCGAGCAGCAGCATGGCGGTGCGGTTCACAGGCGGGTCCTCCGTGAAGATGGTTCGGCGTAGCTGCAACGCAGAAGGTAGCCGGGAGCCCCCGCCAGGCAAGACCCGCGCAGTCGCTAGATTACCCGAGGGGAGATCACATGAAACAATGGCTTGAAACGCGCGAGGTGCTCGATTTCCTGGCGGAGGCCCGCCGCGCCGGGCGGCCCGCCGTGCTGGCGACCGTCGTACGGGTACGGGGCTCGGCGTACCGGCACGAGGGCGCGAAGCTCGCCGTCGCGGGCGACGGCAGCAGCGCGGGAAACGTGAGTGGCGGCTGCCTCGAGCAGGACGTGCGCGAGGTGGCGCTGCAGGTGATCCGCAGCGGAGCGCCCGAGCTGCGGAGCTACTGCTCCAGTGCCGACGAAATCGCGGCCTGGGACCTGGGCGTGGGATGCGAAGGACAAGTCGATGTCTATGTGGAGCCGGCGGAGGCGCGGCCGAAGGAGCGGGCACTCCTCGATGAACGGCGACCCTTCGTGGCTTGCGGTGTGATGCCGGGGAAAGGGGAAAGGGGAAAGGGGAAACGGCTGATCGTCACCCACGATGGCTCGGAGGGCGACCTCGGGTCGCCCGACCTGAACCGGGGTGCGAGCGCGCGTGCGCGCGAGCTGCTCGAGACCGGACAATCCGGGATCCACGAGATTGCGGGCCGGTCGCTGTTCTTCGACGTCCTGCTGCCGCCGCCGCAGCTGGTGGTTCTGGGGGCGGGAGACGACGCCCGACCACTGGTCCGGTTCGCGGCCGACGTCGGATTCCGGGTCGTGGTGGTCGATCGGCGGCCGGGATTTCTCACCCGTGAGCGCTTCCCCGGTGCGGCGGCGCTGGTGCCGAGCGCGGGAGACGAGCTGGGTGAGGCGCTGGCCCTCGACGCAGAGTGCTATACGATCGTGATGAACCACAACTTCGCCGACGATCAGGCGTACCTGCGCGCGCTCTTGAAGGCGCCCGTGTCCTACATCGGCATGCTGGGCCCGCGCCAGCGCACCGATCGCATCCTCCGGAACCTCGCCGCGGAGGGCCCGGTGGACGAGGCTCGGGTGTACGGCCCCGTGGGCCTGGACATCGGGACCGACGGCGCCGAACAGGTGGCCCTGGCAGTGATCGCTGAGGTGCTCGCGGCGCGCTCCGGCCGGCGGGCCCGGTCGCTGCGGGAGCGCCTTGCCCCCATCCATGCCCCGACCGACTGAGCCGCTGCGCGTGGCCGGCGTCGTGCTCGCCGCCGGTGCCTCGCGCCGCATGGGCCGGAACAAGATGCTGCTCGAGCTCGAGGGCGAGTCGCTGGTGCGGCGCGCGGCCGGTCGGGCGCTCGCGGCCGGACTGTCGCCCGTCGTGGTGGTGCTCGGCCACGAGGCGGACCGGACGCGCGCCGCCCTCGCGGGGCTCCCCGTGGAGATCGCGCTCAATCCCGAGTTCACGGGCCCGACCAGTACATCGCTTCACGCCGCCCTCGACCTGATGCATGAAGACGTGGATGCGGCCGTGGTGCTGCTGGCCGACATGGTGCACGTGAGTGAAGCCGCGCTGGCCGAGCTGGTTCGCCGGGCGCGCACGAGCGAGGCGCCGCTCGTCGTGTCGCGCTACGGCGACGTCACCGCGCCGCCGCTGTTGTTTCGACGCGCGCTGTTCGGCGAGCTGCTGGCGTGGACCGGGGAGGGGTGCGGCAAAGCGGTGGTGCAGGCGCACAAACACCAGGCGCTGTACGTCGACCGCCCGGCCGCGGTGCTCGTGGATGTCGACACGCCGGAGGATTTCCAGGCGGCGCAGCAGGCCATCTCACACGCCCCGCTGGAACGGGAACCCGGTCGTCCGGCGTAGCGCCGGCTCGAAGTGCTTGCGCAGGGCCGCGTCGCACACGCCGTAGCCCCAATCGATCAGGGGCTCCTGCACGTCGGCGTCCAATCGCTTGAGTCGTGTAGGGACCTTCGCGAGCTCGCTCGTCCGGTCCACCGGCGCGCCCGCATCTGCTGCTCCCTGGCTCGGCATGGGGCTCACTCCCTCTCAGAACAGGTCCAGCTGATCCGCCACCAAGCTCCTCAATTTCTCCAACAGCTTCACCATCGCCCATGTGTCGCGCTCGCAATAGCGCAGCAAGTCCTCTCGCAGCGCCGCCCGCTCGCCCGCCGGCAGCTCGGC
>Ga0209160_1002438_pt1 | contig 15482 bp, 11 predicted proteins | sample GraSoiAngelo_153_FD_186167 | JGI IMG/M metagenome (GOLD analysis project Ga0209160, IMG submission 186167) | Grasslands soil microbial communities from the Angelo Coastal Reserve, California, USA - 14_1009_12_40cm (SPAdes) (version 2) | ecosystem: Environmental > Terrestrial > Soil > Grasslands ... | reverse complement strand
AAGCTATTCATCAATTCATTGTCAGCGGACGAAGTGATGCGAATGGGGAAACCGCTCTGGAGGCTGATGATCCCTGACGTCTGCCAGCCATTAAGAATCTTCTCAGCTAACCCCGTGTACTTGGGAATCGGAAGATCCCAAACATAACTGAAGACGAAGCGATGACGAGCATCGAACTGTGAAAGTGAATAGCTGGCATGGGGATCGATCGGGTTCAGAATACCTTCGAAGCTGGAGGCCTCGTCAAATGACTTGCTCCATGTATAAGACGCCTGGAACTGTAGTCCCTTGGTAAACCGCTTCTCCAGCATGGCTTGGAAAGAGTTGTAATTGGAATTGGCGATAGTATCCTGCGCGAAAACACTGGAGAATACAGGCACTCCATCGGGAGGACAACCGGCGCCGGTTGTCGGTTCGCACAGGGGCGAGGAGAAGGGTCGCAGTCCTACCAAAGTGATATCGGTTGGGTTGGGGCCAGTGACACTGGGAACTGAACCGTAGGGTAAGTGCAGCATCATCCCGCTGGGGATCGATCCTGCGGGAATAAAATACGAACTCTCTGAAAAAAACTGACCGCAATCAAAATCGCCATTGCCGGTCGCCAAGGAAATATTGTGGAGATCCAGACAAGTAGTCGGGTTGCTGAAATTCAGATCATGGGTGGCGAGCAACCGGTGACCCTGGGATCCAACGTATCCAACCTGCAACACCAAATCGCGTGCGAGTTCGCGTTGAATATTGAGGTTATATTGCGACGTGTATTGAGTGCGCATCTTGGGCTGGAACTGTCCAAAAAGCAAGATTGGGCGGAACACGGACCAGTCCACCGCCTGCCCGCGAGGCGGATTGAGAATTCCGTCGAAAGGATTGGGGACCGGAGTTCCGTTCTGCAGTTCGAAAGGGGTATTGAACAAACTATTGGAGATACCGGAACTGCCTCCGAATGGAGGCTCCGCGCTGAACTGTTCCAGCACTAACTGTTCGATCGGATTGTAGAAGAGTCCCCAACCGGCGCGAATGCTTGTCTTGCCAGAAGTCCCGGGACTCCAGGCGATCCCAATGCGTGGAGCGAACGCTTTGTAATAGGTCTGAGTCAAGCCGGCAGGTACACCTTTATCGCCCGGGATCACGAGGCCGAGAGGGTTGACTGAAGCCCCCGGCCCAGTTGGGCTGCAGTCCGTACTGCCGAACTGTGCAATGAGCGGATTCGGGGCGCCACCAGGGAGGTCGCCAAGCTGACAAGGATAAATGGCGGTTTCCTGGCCTGGACGGAAAGTTTGCACGCGATGGCTGATGTCAGTGAGCGGCGTATCCAGCTCCCAACGCAAACCGTAGTTGAGGGTCAGGTTTGGACGGATCTTCCAACTGTCCTGCCCAAACAGGGAAAACAGAGTGCTGCGGACATTTTCAGTTTGCGCCGAACCCTGCAAGTAGAAATCTGGAAGACCGAGCAAATAGTTCGGGTAAAGATCGTTGGGGAAGATGACGTCGTTATTTCCTCCGCCAAAATAATTGTATTGTCCATTGACGTCGAAAAATAAGGTCTGATCAAAGCGCTGACGCCGGAGATCGGCGCCAAACTTCATGGTGTGGGTGCCCTTGACTTTGGTTATATTGTCCGACCACTGGAAGGTGTTGCCGACCTGCGGGATTTCGCCCTCGAAGTTATTGCCAATGCCGAAGCCCCCGGAGATGCTAACAAAGGGCACGCCCTCGCGGTTCGCTCCCAGGTTTGGAGTAATTCCCAACCTCGGATTCGTCGGATCGCTGAAACATTGGTCCGAGGGAACGGTAGCGCATGAGTCCTGCACGAGGTTGGTGTGCTGCGGATGGAGGAAGTTGCGCTGCGCTTCGCGAAAATAAGTAAAGCGGAACTCGTTTACCAGGGTATTACTCAGCGTCCAATTGTGGCTGATGTTCCATTGCTGAAAACGCTCTTTGGTGATAGCTCCGAAACCTGGCACATTGGCGCCGCCGGCCTGGAACCGCGAAAAAGGATCAAACTGATTGGTATCGTTAAAATAGTAGTAAGCGCTAAGGTTCTGCTTGTCATTGATGCGATGGTCAAACTTAAACGTGATCTGATCGGTGCGCTCCCGCGAAACAGGTGCAGTTTGAAAGAATCCGTCAGCAGTGTTCGGCAAAGGCACGAACTGATTCATTAGATCCAGGGCGGTGGGATCCATACAGGCGGTAGGAATCTGGTTGTTCTTGAAAATGTCCTGGTAGTTCACGCCAGCGGCGGGCATAGTTCCACCGGCTGTAGTAATTGCGTTAGTGCAGCCCGTGCGCGCGTTCAAGATGTCTGCGACATGCTGATCGCCCAGAGTACCCGCGAAGACGGGGAAATTGGGATCGGAAGACGAAAGACCGCCCGAGAAGTCTCCATTCCGCTCTTCCGGCGTGGGCACAGCCACCGAGTCCGAGGGAATTCCACGACGCACACGCCGTCCCTCGTACGAGGTAAAAAAGAAAGTGCGATCTTTCTTAATCGGTCCACCCAGGGTTCCGCCAAACTGATTCTGCTTGGAATCCGGCTTCTCGGTATCGAAGAAACCGCGTGAATTCAGCACCTTGTTGCGAAAGAATTCGTACACGTTACCATGCAAATTGTTAGTTCCCGACTTGGTGACTACGTTCACTACCGCGCCCGAATTGCGGCCGTATTCGGCGTCGAAAGTGTTAGTAAGGACACGGAATTCCTGAATGCTGTCAGGTGTGGGCTGCACCGCCGGCAGGTTTACGAATTGATCATTGGAGTCCCCACCGTTTACGCTAAAGTTGTTGGATCGGCCGCGCCCACCGTTCACCGATACCACGCCGGCTCGATCGCTTCCGTAGAATAAGTCCGATCCTACCTGGGATTGCACGCCAGGCTGCAGTTGCAACAATTGGTAGGTATCACGCGCATTGAGAGGAAGTTGGGAGACAGCGCGGTCGTTAACCACAGCTCCAAGTTGTGTGCTGGTGGTATCCACGAGCGGAGCTTCCGAGCTAACTTCTATAGTTTCTTGTGCAGCTCCCACCTGGAGGGTTGAATTCAGCGTGACCACGCCGTTGACCTCAACCGTGACGCTCTTTTGCACATTCTTTTTGAAGCCAGGCTGCTCAAACTGGACTGTATAGTTACCCGGCACAACCTCCAGAAAATTGAAATCGCCGCTGGAATTCGTCTTGGTTTCGCGGGAAACGCCTGTCGCATCATTCGTCAGACGAATGGTGACGTTTGCCAACACCGCGCCACTGGGATCGGCTACGCGTCCCAGGATTCTGCCACCTGTACTTTGAGCAAACAATAGTGTGGAACTAAGGAGACAAAGGAGAACAACCAGCCAACGGGTTGCCCTGTGTGATGTCAGTGACGACATGGGGGACCTCCAGCTTGCGGGGACATTTTTTATTTAAGAGTGCAGAGCTTGCGCAAAAAGCAAACCTTGCTATAATCGCGCAAGGTTAGATAACCTCTCGGCTGCTGTCAAGCAAAAAATGCGCTCCCGGAATCCAGTTAACGGGAAACAAATGTCTAATTCTCACCCTCCGGCCGTTACTAAACCTTACTTGAAAATTGGAGATGTGGCTCGCCTGGTCGGTGTCTCACCTTCGGTGATCCGTTCGTGGGAAAGCCTCGGGCTCACTCGTCCGCACCGCACCGAAAGCAAATACCGGCTATACACCGCTGATGACGTGAAGCTGCTCAAGCGGGCCCGCTTCCTGCGCCGCGTGCGCGGCTTGAACGCGCCAGCGATTGTGCAGACGCTGAAACGCGACGGTTTGGTGAAACCCCCTCCCAATGGGGCTGCCCGGGCCATCGGGATCCGGCTACGACAGTTACGGATTAAGCGCGGTGTGGCGCTCGCTCACGTAGCCAAGGCGGTTGGCATTTCGGTAGGCTTTCTGAGCTCACTGGAGCGTTCGCACATGAGCGCCTCGGTTGCAACCTTGCGCAAACTGGCGCGATTTTACAAGACCAATATTCTCGATTTTTTCGATCCCGCGGAATCCAGTAGCCGACTCGTCCCGGCGGGAAGTCGGAAGGTATTAGAAGCTGGCGCGGGAGTGCGAATGGAGTTGCTGGCCTGGGGTAACACGGTGATGGAGCCACATTTGTTTCGCATCGCTCCGCAAGCGGGCAGTGGTGAATCCTACACTCATGAAGGCGAAGAGTTTCTGCACGTGCTGCGGGGTGAATTTCAGATTGCCCTCGAAGACGAAGAATATCGGCTAAAGCCGGGAGACAGTTTTTACTTCGAAAGCGCCACGCCGCATCGCTGGAAAAATCCGGGGAAGAGTGAGACCTGGGTGCTGTGGGTGAATACTCCGCCGACGTTCTAGGGCTAAGCTAGGGCTAACCGTGGGGCGTGACATAGTTCAGGAGATGATCTTGTCCAAGGTATTAAGAGCGGTTTCTGCCTTTCGCGATTTGGCTTTCATTTGTATTTGCCTCAGCGCATTCGTTGGCCCTGCCAGAACCCAGCAACAAACCACGATGCCGGCTGCAGATACCGTCGTGATGCACGCGAAAATTTATACCGTCAACTCGCGGCAACCTTGGGCAGAGGCTCTCGCCATAGCTGGTGACAAGATTGTGGCTGTCGGAACGGAGAAAGATATCCAGCACTATCGTGGGGGAAAAACGAAGATTATTGATGCAAACGGCCGCCTGCTGCTTCCCGGATTCGCCGATTGCCATATTCATTTCATGGATGGCTCAATTGGGCTTACGCAGGTCGACCTCAACGGCGCCACATCAGTGACCGAGATTCAGAAAAGGGTAAAAGAATACGCTGCCGCACATCCTAAGGAACCGTGGATCTTAGGCATGGGTTGGTCGTACCCAACCTTCTCGCCATCCGGGCTGCCCGATAAGAAGGTCCTCGATGAGGTAGTTCCAGACCGACCAGTCTATCTGGTGGCATTCGACGGCCACAGTTCATGGGCTAACAGCAAGGCACTGACTTTGGCTGGAATCACACGCGCGACCGGCGACCCAGCCAATGGAAAGATTGTTCACGACGAAAAGGGCGATCCCACCGGCGCACTCAAGGAGTCGGCCGGTGACCTGGTGGCGAAATTCGCTCCCAAGCCGAGCCGGGCACAGCGGCTTGCGGCTCTGCGCATGGGAATGCACGAAGCCAACAAGTTTGGCTTGGTGCGGGTGCACAGTGCAGGCCAGGATTTTGAGTGGCTCGACCTGTACGACGAACTGCGCCGCAATGGCGAACTGACTCTCCGTTTTTATGTCGCTTACTTCCTCGACCCGCCGGAGCTCGCGCCTGATTCCATCGAAAAAATCGAGCAGGCTAGACGAACTTATCACGATGACTGGATTTCGGGCGGGGCGGTAAAGACCATGCTGGACGGCGTTGTTGAGGCTCATACCGCAGCCATGCTTACGCCCTACAGCGATGATCCCAGCCAGAGTGGGAAACTGTTCTGGGAGCCCGCAAAATACCAGAGCTCGATTACTGAACTGGACCGGCGGGGACTCCAGATCTTCACGCATGCCATCGGAGACAAGGCCGTCCGGTTGGCTCTGGACGCCTACCAACAAGCCGCAGAGACAAACCACACGCATGACGCGCGGCCACGAATCGAGCACATTGAGACCATTGCCGCGCAAGATATTCCGCGATTCGGAAAGTTAGGTGTCATTGCCAGCTTCCAGCCGCTCCATGCTTATCCAGACGATGACACACTGAAAATCTGGTCGCGCAACGTGGGACCCGAGCGCGCGCAACGCGCCTGGGTATGGCACAGCATCGAAAGCACTGGCGGCAGGCTGGCTTTCGGGAGTGACTGGCCTGTGGTCACGCTGAGTCCCTGGCCGGGGGTACAGAATGCGTTGACCCGGCAGACGACGGACGGAAATCCTCCAGATGGTTTCGTGCCCCAAGAACGCATCACTCTAGAGGACACGATCAAGGCTTATACGCTGGGAGCTGCATTCGCCGGCCGGCGAGAAAAGACGGAAGGCTCGCTTGAACCGGGAAAGTTGGCTGACCTGATCGTTCTCTCACAGGACTTATTCAAAGTTGCGCCCAGCGCCATCACCAAGACAGAAGTTCTTCTGACCATGGTGGGCGGCAAAGTGGTTTATCAATCTCCGAAGTGGACGGAAACGGAAGCCGCGAACCAGGCAGCCGCGGCCGAGGCGGCAAAGTAATGAGCAAACGAATGCTGCTGTTGGTAACGATTGCCGCATCCGTTTTCTTGTCTAGCTCCTGCGGGAAAAAAACCTCCACGCTGAATCTGCTGGTATGGGAGGGCTACGCCGATCCTTCATTCGTGCGCGGTTTCGAAGAAAAGTACCACTGCAAAGTTTTAGCGTCATACATGGGCTCGAGCGACGAACTTGTCGCGAAGCTTCGCGGCGGCAGCGCGGGTAACTATGACGTGATCTCGCCCTCCAGCGACGTGGCAACCTCGATCGCATCCGCAGGATTGGCAGCGCCGCTTGATCTGTCTAAGATTTCCAGCTATAGCCAGCTCTCTCCGCAACTCACTTCTCTTTCGTTGGTAAAGACTCACGGAAACACCTACGGCGTGCCTTTTACATGGGGACCGAATCCCATGATCTATGACACGACCGCGTTCGCGCGGCCGCCGGAAAGCTGGAACGTATTCTGGGATCCGAAATACCGGGGCAGAATCTCTGTTTGGGATGATCTCTCGACGCTGTACATGGCAGCGCAGGTGCTGGGGTATGATCATCCGCCGAGCCAACTCTACAACCTAAGCGACGAGCAATTGGAAGCAGTCAAGAAGAAGCTGCTGGAATTAAAACCCAACATCCGCAAAATCTGGTCCACCGGTGGAGAGCTGACGAATTTGTTTCAAAATCACGAAGTTGTTGCCGCGATGGGCTGGCCGCTGATGACCAACCAACTTCGCAAGATTAATTTTCCGGTCGGGGAAACTATCCCAAAGGAAAACACTACCGGCTGGATCGATCACCTGATGATTACGGCCGGCAGTGAGAATAAAGATCTGGCGTACAAATTCCTGGAATACATGGTTGATGCGCAAACCCAGAAAAAAGCAACGGACGTCACCGGATATACTCCAGCGAATCCAAATGCTGCGCAATACATGACTGAAGATGAAAAGAAGCACCTGCACCTCGACGACGTGGACAACTACCAGAAACGCATTTATTTCTGGCAGGACGTCCCCCGGCGTGCGAAATACAACCAGATTTGGAATGAGGTAAAGGCGGCACAGTAGATCAGGCAAAATTGCGGATGGTCCCTATTACCACGTCCGACCGCCCAGCCTTGGCAGGTTCGGTGTCTCCATCCGCCGAACCGCTCCTTCGCATTCGTAATGTTGCGAAAACTTTCGGCAAAAATGTGGTGTTGCGAGACGTGTCGCTCGATATCGCGGAAGGCGAGTTTCTCACCATTCTAGGGGAGAGCGGTTCGGGGAAGACAACGCTGCTTCGTATCGTCGCCGGATTTGAAACTGCAACTGCGGGCGAAGTGTGGATGGGCGGCGAAAGACTCGACCCGTTTCCACCGTATCGCAGGCGCGTAAATACCGTGTTCCAGCACTACGCGCTTTTCCCCCACCTTACGGTTGAACAAAATGTGGGATACGGCTTGCGAGTGGCGGAATTGCCGGCTGAAGAGGTTGCGCCACGCGTAGAGCAGGCCCTGGGCATGGTGAAGATGACGGCATACGCACACTCAAAGCCGTCAACCATCAGCGGTGGACAGCAGCAACGCGTTGCGTTGGCACGCGCGCTGATTAACCGCCCAAGACTGCTGCTGCTCGATGAGCCGCTATCGGCGCTGGACGCCAATCTCAGACGGCAGATGCAAGTTGAATTAAAGTCATTGCAACGGGAAGTGGGTATTTCGTTCGTCTTCGTGACCCATGACCAGGAAGAAGCCATGGTCATGTCCGACCGTATCGCGTTGCTGCGTTCGGGAGAACTGGAGCAAGTAGCAACACCGCGGGAAATTTACAGCCATCCCGCAACAGCTTATACGGCCCAGTTCATCGGCCACACAAATTTATTGCGGGCCGAGGTGAAGAAGGGTGTGGCGCGTTTCGGATCAATATCCTGGCCAGTGCAGGTTCCCGACGGGAGAGTACTGTTTTCTCTGCGGCCTGAAAAAATCAGGCTTGCCGGAGCGTCTGGCGCAACCACAGGTGATGCAGTGCCCTTTCGGGGAACAGTCCGGCATCAGGCTTTTCAGGGCGCGACTGAACTCCTGCAGATTGAGTCTCCCGATGGCGTAGTGCTCTCGGTGAGGATTGCCAGCCGTCGCGAATGGCGGGGAGAGTTGGAGTTCGAGTTTTCGCCAAGTGATGCGGTTCCGGTTCGTGACTCCCGCGAGAGAGTCTGAACCTAAAACACCAAGAAGATGTTTTCGCGTGCTTATAAGGCCGTGGTTACTTTGCCCCCTCTATTGTGGGTCACTGTGTTCCTATTGATTCCTTATCTCCTGATGTTTTGTTATAGCTTCTGGTCTGTCTCTGCCGAACAGACAATCGTTCATGCCTGGAGGCTGGACAACTATCGCGAACTGCTGCGGGTTGGAGTGTATTGGCAGACGCTGTTGCGGTCCATGTGGATCGCGGGGCGGGTCACGCTGTTTTCGCTGCTACTGGGATATCCGCTGGCTTATTACTTGTCGTTTCACGCCGGAAAGTGGAAGGATTTGTTGTACCAGCTCGTTATTATTCCATTGTGGGTCAGCTACCTGGTTCGTGCCTATGCCTGGAAGACGATCCTGGGAAGCGACGGAGTGCTCAATACGCTGCTGCAGTATGTGCATCTAACAAAGCATCCGTTGGAATTTTTGCTTTATAGCCCATTTGCCGTGGTGCTTACGCTGACCCACATATACACGCCGTTTACGTTCTTGCCCATTTATGCTTCGCTGGAGCATATTCCGGGGAATCTGGTGGAAGCCTCACAGGATCTCGGTGCTTCGCCGCTTCAGACATTCTGGCGGGTAATCGTTCCGCTTTCCGTTCCCGGAGTTCTTGCCGGTGCGACCTTTGCCTTCGTGCTCAGCCTGGGAGATTTCCTGGCGCCGCTTCTGCTTGGCGGCCCGAGCGGCATTATGATTTCGAACATTGTGGTGAGCCTGTTCGGCGCCGCTTATAACTGGCCACTGGGAGCTGCCATTGCGTTTGTGATGATGGTGCTGGTAGTGGGACTCTTGTTTCTTTCCGAACGGCTGGAGAAGAAATGGAGCTTCTCATGAGGGCAGCCGGCTCACCCGTTAAGGGCACGCGCTGGTTAGGTTTGTATGCAGTGGCAGTTTTTGCGTTCCTCTACCTGCCGATTGCCGTACTCATTATTTATTCGTTTAACGGAGAAGGGGTGGGTGGCTTTCCTCCGCACAACCTGACAGTGGGTTGGTATCGGACCCTTTTTGCTGACGGAGCGATCTGGGATTCCGTTATAAACAGCGTGCTAGTGGCGCTGGCGGCGGTGACGATTGCGCTGGCATTTGGTGTGCCGGCAGCACTGGCGTTGGATCGAGCGCAGTTTCCTGGAAAAGCATTGTTTCGACGACTTGTGCTGTTACCTCTGATTCTTCCTGGAATCATTACCGGTTTGTCTTTGCTCATGTTGTTTCGTGAAGCGGATGTGAAGCTGAGCCTGCTCACCATTGTGCTAGGGCATGGTACAGCGCTGATTTCGGTTGCTACTACGGAGGTCTTCGCGGGATTGCAGAAGCTCGATCGCGCACAGGAGGAAGCCTCGCTCGACCTGGGCGCAAATTACTGGCAGACGTTCTGGCGAATCACGATTCCCAATCTGCGGCTGTCCATCATTGGAGCAGCGCTGCTGATCTTTACACTGTCGTTGGATGAAATTGCCGTCAGCTTTTTTCTGATTGGGCGCGACAACACGCTGCCGCTGGAAATTTGGGGAAGGTTACGGCGCGGCATAACGCCTGAGATCAACGCAATATCCACCATTATCTTTGTTTTTTCTTTAATCGCGATCCTTCTCTGGTATCACCTGCGCTTTCGGAGCGACGGCCAGACGGAGATTGCAGCTGAATTGGTCGAAGCAGCAGTCCAAGGGGATTAATACATGAGTGCAAACCGTAGAGACTTCATCAAGTTTGTGGTCGCGGGAGCCGTGGCTGCAGGATGTCCGGTGGACCTATCGCTGCTTGCCGCGCCGCCCGAGAAGAGTCCCGAGGTAGAGGGCGAAGACAATCATATTTGTCATCAGGTACGCGATGGAAAGGTCTTTACTCGGCCTCCTGTCTCGGCGCATCACGACGTTGTTATTGTGGGTGGCGGTGTTAGCGGATTGACCGCGGCCTATCTTCTGCGAAACCACGACTTCCTGCTTCTCGAGAAGGAGCCGCACTGGGGCGGCAATGCTTACCTGATGGAATTTCAAGGAAATGCTTATGCCACGGGTGCCGCTTTCATCGGAGCCAACGAGCTTGCCTACGGTTTTGCCAAGGAGATCGGCCTCGAGCCTTTGCCGGTTAACAATTGGGACGGAAGCATTATCAAAGGAGAATTCGTTCCTGACACTTGGGGCGAAGGTTTGGATAAGTTGCCGTATTCGCCCGCCATTCGCGATGGCTTTCAGAAGTTCAAGAAAGACATTCTTGCGATTGACGTGAATAAACGAGCTAACGAATTGTTTGCAGTTCCATTTTCGGATTTTATGAAGGAGTGCCCAGAAGAGGTAAGACAGTGGTGGGACAATTACGGTCCGTCGAATTGGGGTGCTGTGAGTGACGAAACCGCGGCGGCAATTGGCATTTCCGAGTTGCAAGGCATTGCCGGTCCCGGCCGCAAGGATGATCGTTACACTTGGCCGGGCGGGTTGGGTGCCATTACGAAACGGCTGGCTGAGATTCTGCAATCCAAGTTCAGCGATCGGATGCAATCTGGGTCAACCACCGTCTCCGTAACTCCCGAAAAAAATGAAGTGCAAGTCACCTATGTCCGGGGTGGCGATGTGAAAACGGTCGGTGCGAAAGCTGTGATCATGGCCACGCCCAAGTTCATCACCCACCGGATTGTGCAGGGGCTGCCAGCCAAACAAAGCAAGGCGATGGAAGAGATTCGTTACATTCCTTATCCGGTGGTGAATCTGATTTTTGATAAGCCCGTGTTCACCAAAGGTTACGACACCTGGTGCCCGGGAAATACTTTTACGGATTTCATCGTCGCCGATTGGGTAATCCGCAAGAAGCCCGGCTATGAACCGAAATACAACATCTTGAGCTGCTACACGCCGCTGAGAGAGGATCAGCGGTCAGAACTTCTGAGCGAGCCGAGCGCACGTCGAGTCGCGGAAAATGTATTGCGGGATTTCCAGAAGCTGTTTCCGGGATCTAATGTTGATCCGATAGAGGTGCATATTTATCGCCGCGGCCATCCTCTATATATGTCTACGCCTGGTTTGTTTACCCAGACCCAACCCATAGTGCGCCAGCCACTGGATCGAATCTTTTTTGCGAACACCGACTGCGAAGGCCCCGTTTCTACCACTGCGGGCGCAATCAAGGCTGCACAACGCGTGAGCAAGGAAGTGGAGCACAAGCTCGCAGGAAAGCCCGCCCCTAAGTTTGATAAGACCGCCGCTGTGTTTGCAGGATAACCAGAGCTGGATAGCCAACCGGAGCTGCTGAATCGGGGAGATCCGGCGCAGTTAATGGTCAGAATCCGTGACCAAAGGTTCTGCAGATTCTCGTCGTAACCAATCGCCGCATAGTAAATTGTAAGATGTAGTGTGCCTTCGTCGAGCCGCCACTGAAAGGATTACCCAATTTGAGTTCAGGTATTCGCAATATCGCCATTATCGCGCACGTGGACCATGGGAAGACGACCCTGGTGGACGCCATGCTACGCCAGAGCGGCACGTTCCGCGCCAATGAGACGCTGGTCGAGCGGGTGATGGACTCCAACGAATTGGAGCGCGAGCGCGGCATCACGATTCTGGCTAAGAACACGGCAGTGCTCTACCACGACGTCAAGATCAATATCGTCGACACGCCCGGCCACAGCGACTTCGGTGGGGAAGTGGAACGTGCGCTAAAGATGGTGGATGGCGTCATGCTGCTGGTGGATGCCAGCGAAGGCCCTTTGCCACAGACGCGCTATGTGTTGGGCAAGGCATTGGAGGCGCACCTGCCCCCCATTGTTGTGATCAACAAGATTGACCGTCCCGATGCCCGGCCGCAAGAAGTTCTGAACGAGATTTACGATCTCTTCATCGATCTCGATGCCAAAGAAGAGCAACTTGATTTTCCAATTCTCTACACCAATGCAAAGACAGGGACGGCATCGAGAGACATCAAAGGTGGCGGCGAAGATCTACGGCCGCTTTTCGATGCCATTGTGGAGAAGATTCCTCTGCCCAAGGGCGACGCTTCCGGGACGCTGCAGATCCTCGTCGCGAATCTTGACTATAGCGATTATCTCGGACGACTGGCGATTGCGCGGGTGTTCAATGGAACGATGCGCACCGGCGAGGAAGTGGGCATTGCCAAGTTGGATCACACCATCCAGAAAACCAAAATCACAAAACTATTTTCCTTCTCCGGCTTGAAGCGAATAGACATTACGGAAACCGAATTAGGCGACATCGTGGCGGTGGCGGGAGTGGAGGGAATTACCATCGGCGAGACGATTACCAGCGCGGAAAATCCAGCGCCGCTGGCGCACATTGCCATCGACGAGCCGACCATCGCCATGCAGTTCACCGTGAACACATCGCCATTTTCGGGACGAGAAGGTTCTTATGTAACCTCGCGCAATCTGCGCGAACGTCTCGACAAAGAGTTACTGACCAATGTGTCGCTGCGAGTAGAGGAAACCGGCAGCACCGATTCCTTCAAGGTGATGGGACGCGGCGAACTGCAGCTCTCCATTTTTATCGAGATGATGCGCCGTGAAAGTTACGAATTGATGGTAGGCAAACCGGAGATCGTCACCAAGCGGCTGGACGGAAAATTGATGGAGCCCGTGGAACAGTTGACGGTAGACGTGCCTGAGGCCTTCGTTGGCGTTGTGATGGAGCAGCTTGGGGGGCGAAAAGGTGAAGTCGTCAACATGCACAATCATGGTTACGGGCGAGTGCGCGTTGAGTTTCGCGTCCCCAGCCGCGGCTTGATAGGACTGCGCAGCCAATTGCTCACTGATACTCGGGGCACCATCGTGATGAATTCGCTTTTCGATGGATACATGGAATGGCAGGGAGAAATTCCGCATCGGCCGACGGGAGCACTGATCGCGGACCGTTCCGGTGTGACTACATCTTATGCGTTGTGGAACCTGCAAGAACGTGGAGAACTTTTTGTCGGCCCAGGCGTGGAAGTGTACGAGGGCATGATCATCGGTGAGAACGCGAAAGATACTGATCTCGATGTGAATGTTGTCCGCGAGAAAAAGCTCACAAACATGCGGGCGTCCACCGCCGACGAGGCGATCCGGCTGGTTCCCTTTCGCCAGTTGAACCTGGAGCAGGCGATCGAATTCATTGCAGACGATGAGTATGTAGAGGTAACGCCGAAGTCGCTGCGACTGCGCAAGAAGACCCTGCAATCGAATAAACGCAAGAAGGGCACGATGGCGATGGTGGAGGAGGGGCGATAACTAACGGTTCCTCTGCTTCCGTTGCTTGGAATAATCGCCACCAGTGATGGTCCGAGCCCGATTTGGGCGACGATTGTACGCGTATACCCAACAGGACATTTTTTTTCCGTTCCGGAGCGTAACAGGCCATTTCATTCGCACAAAAAGGCTAGCCTCTGGATGCGAAGGATCAAAGCCCTCGTACTCGTCGAGACGACGCAGCACATCAGGATCTTCGGGAAGTTCGAAGACCTGCCCTGCGATCACCGGACCGGTTCTACTCAGGACCGCGCCCGGGTAGTCCCCGAGATCATACAGCCTACCGCGCACAGAACCTCGCCCTACTCGCCGAAGGAGTTTAACGGTGGATGCAACCTCAGCAGGGGCATGGTGCGGTATCAACGTGCCATACGAAAACAGATATCTTTTCATATAAAAAGCGTAGGGTGGTGAGCTACTCGTCCAACAATGATTTTCTCAAGTACTCATATCCCTTTTCTTTATTCCGGATGTATGCGACCACTTCGCGATGTCGCTTCAGGCATTCAAGATAATAACCGAACAGGGCCTGAACATCTCTACCTGACAGTTGTTTAGATGTTTGTAGATAAGCCATAAATTCGAAAAAGTTCAGGTAATCAGTCCAAGACGAAGTCTCGGTCGTAACAAGCTCTGACACTTGTGGATCGCCCGAATTGCAATCGAGCAGGTCCCTCACGTGCTTCAGGTCTTCTCTTTCAAAGAATCTCGAATAAAGGCTTTCCGCCCATCGTGCGCGCTCACGTCGCGAGTTGCTTTGGTAGACCATCACCGCCCAGAAAGCAGCAAATACTCCGGCGATGTAAGAACCCATCTGTACCGCTTTTGCGATGTCGACATGCATATGTCGCCCCGAATTGTATACTCGGTAAATACAAGTTCGATGGCGATTGCAAAGACCACCGTCTGCACGTGTATTTCCTTCCCTGCAGGTGCAGTAAACCCTCGTGGCGAATGGAGGCTGCGATCAACACGGCACTCAGTGGGGCAACTTTCTGACCTGTCCTGGCTGTGGCAAGCGACGCGACGCACGAAATCGCCTGCTGCGTCTTGGGTTTCAGCGTGAAGGTATTAGAAGGTGGATGGCTGCTAGAACCGTTGAAAAACAGCTGCCCCACGCTGCCGGGCGGGCTTGACGTACAGCCCCGGACATACCTGCTATACTTTCACCCGCGTTTGACTGTTCGCCAGCTTTGGCTTCGATTCACGGAAAGGCATCCCAGCCGCCCGCGTCCCCGCCGAAGTCAGCCACACTCAAATAGCTCAATTGAGGTGCCTCTGACTTGAAGAACATTTTTGTTGGGAACCTTGACTTCAATACTGGTGAAGACGAACTGCGTAAGATGTTTGAGGTTTACGGCCAGGTGGATCGCGTAAGCATTATGACGGATCGCGACACCGGCCGTTCACGTGGATTCGGATTCGTGGAGATGGCTAATGCTGAAGAGGGTGAGAAGGCCATTGCAGCACTCAATGGCACGCAACTCGGGGGACGTACGTTGAACGTGAATGAAGCGCGTCCGAAACCAGAGCGCGGAGCTGGTGGCGGCGGCGGAGGTGGGGGACGCGGCCGAGAGCGCGGTGGACGCAGCAACCGCTGGTAATTTCACGAGTTCGCAAAAAAGTATTCCCGACCACAGCGCTTACGTCCAGGCCGTTGCCGATTGATGGGGTTGTTGTCTGCATGTAAACTGTTGGAATCGGTGCGCGCCCGTAGCTCAGTTGGATAGAGCGATTGCCTCCGGAGCAATAGGTCGGGAGTTCGAATCTCTCCGGGCGCACCAGCTTTCAACAACTTAGGTATCAGCCGGGACAGTCTTGTGTTCAGAATGTGATCAGTTGGCTGCCTCACTGCACGGCTCCGACGGCAG
>Ga0209160_1002436_pt1 | contig 15488 bp, 12 predicted proteins | sample GraSoiAngelo_153_FD_186167 | JGI IMG/M metagenome (GOLD analysis project Ga0209160, IMG submission 186167) | Grasslands soil microbial communities from the Angelo Coastal Reserve, California, USA - 14_1009_12_40cm (SPAdes) (version 2) | ecosystem: Environmental > Terrestrial > Soil > Grasslands ... | reverse complement strand
AGGCACTATTTGTGCAGCTTAGGCGAGCGAACCGAGGGCCGACGTTAGCAGTGCCCGATCATTTCTCATCGGGCAAGGCGAAGACGAAAAGCGTGGAGGCTTCCTGTCCGATGTGGTTCTTGGCTTCGGGCCAATACAGCGGGGCCCGAGCTTCGATCAGCGAACCGCCGCCGGAATCGATGGCCACATATTGCCGCCCGTTTACGGAATAACTCACCGCCGGAGACGCGAGGCGGCTGCCGGTGTTGAATGACCAGAGGTTCTGACCGGTTTTGGCGTCCAGCGCGAAGGCGTATCCTTCGATGTCGCCGCCAAACAGTAGGTCACCCGCCGTAGCCAGCAGCGACGAGGCGTTGAAATATCTGGTCGGGAAGGTCCATTGCTTCTTCCCCGTAAGAGGATCGAAAGCGGCGATGTGCGGGACCGTATTGGGGCTCAACTGTTCCTCTCTGAGCCCGCCCCAGAAGCTCTCGCCCTCCTTCACGACTTCCTGTCTCTGAGGCGTGAGGTGCGAGCAGACCTCCAAGGCACTGGTGTACCACCAACCCGTGAGCGGGCTATAAGCGGAATGATTCCGGTTGCGGCCGCCCTGAGTCCCGGGACAGAACAGGTAATCCTTCCCCGCTTCCGGCGCGATTGGCTCCAGAGGCTTACCGTCCTTATCCAGCCCTTTCGCCCACGTCACCGTATCGACGTAAGGAAATCCCCGAACGAACTTGCCCGTTTCGCGGTCGAGGATATACGCAAATCCGTTCTTGCTCGAATGAATCACGAGCTTGCGTGTCTGCCCGTTTTGCTCGACGTCAATCAGCACGGGCTCAGGATTCGAGTCGAAGTCGTACAGATCGTGCGGAGTCTCCTGGAAATACCAGCGCAGCTTTCCCGTGTCCGCGTCGAGCGCCACCAGCGAATCGGTGTAAAGGTTCGCGCCCAGACGGTCGCCGCCGTAAAGGTCGGATGAAGGATTGCCTACGCCCCAAAAAATCAAGTTGAGCTCAGGATCATAGGAGCCGGTGAACCAACTCGATCCGCCACCGAGTTTCCAGGAATCTCCCGTCCAGGTTTCGGAACCGGGTTGCCCCGGCTCTGGAATCGTGTAAAAGCGCCAGACAAGTTGTCCCGTCTTAGCGTCGAAGGCGCTGATATAGCCGCGATGCGCGCTCTCGCCGCCGGTAACGCCGGTGATGATCTTGTCTTTCACCAGCAGAGGCGCCGAACTGATCCCGCAGCCGCATCTCACGGAATTCTCCACCTCTATATTCCAAGCTTCCTTGCCTGTCTTGGCGTCCAGGGCGACCAGACGGTTTTCTCTCGTGCCCATAAACAGCATTCCGAAGCCCATCGCCAGCCCTCGAGCGCGCCCGTTCCCGGCGCGAGCGTCCTTGGCCGGTTTATAGCCATAATTCCAAATCAGCTTTCCCGTGACCGCATCCAACGCGAAGACGTTGCTATTCTGATCCACCAGATACAGCTTCCCGTCGGCGATAATCGGAGCGGACTCCAGCCCGCCGCGTCCGCCCGTGGGAAAAGTCCAGGCCGGGACGAGCCGGCGCACGTTTTGGCGCGTGATCTGATTCAGCGGGCTATAGCTCCAGGCTTTGTAATTCCCGTAGAACGTGAGCCAATTCTGCGGCTCTTTCGCGGCATGGACGAGACGCTCCGGCGTAACCTCCTGCCCTGCAGCCCGCGTTGCTCCCAGCAAGCCGAGTCCGAAGAGGAACAAACAGACGCCAGCCTCGAATCGACGCCGATAACGCTCGGGATTCTTCCCCCGCTCCTGGTTCGACACGCTTTCCTCCCCTTGGGATCGTGCTTCAATCCCCTGCGGCGTGAACAATTCTCCACCCCTACCACAGGACAATAAACCCCATCGCCCCTGCGGAAAGATTCAATAGAAATCAGACGTCCTGCGATCGGCTTCGGTCAGCCCGGCCTGCCTTTGCTCCAAAGTCGCAGGCCGGCGGGAGAGGCGTGTCGCCGCCGCTCACCAGATCATTTCACGGAGCTAAGGGAGTTAGGAATGCTGCTCGCGGTGGCTTCCTGTATGAGTCTGTCTGCATCCTCCTGCAGAAGGAATCCCTCACGAACCGCCTTTCCCGCCGCCGACCGCACAACTGCAACGTAGGCTTCGTGTGTGCCATACCGCTCTTCCAAAGAGGGCCGCGGATCACCCGACGCAACCCGCTCGGCCTTGGTCTTGGCAAACGGCACGAAGCCGCCGACGAATCCGCAGAGTTGGCCTTGGAAGAATCCCGACGCGGCGATATTCCAACCCACATACGTACCCAGCGGCGCTTGGTGCAGTACGGAAGGAACGCCGCCGAGCTCATTTCCATCTGCATTCCCTTTAGGCACGAGGAGCGGAATGACTGCCTTGATGCCCGCCGGCTCCTTGGAAATCACGCCCGAAACGTCCTTGTATCTGAAGTCAGGGCCCCAGTCGTAATCGAATAAGGGATTTTCTAAGTTGTCGGCGAACTTGAGCCCCGGAATCGCGGGGAACCCCATGGCTGCTTTCGTAGCCCGTACCAGATTTCCATCTGCAAGCCGCGGATAGCGGCTTGGCGGCGGAGGTGTTCCTTTGACCACCCAGGCGGCCATTGCCGCGAGCAGCGCATTCATGGTGTCCGATTGCGGGTTGGGGTTTGCCGGCAATACGCAAACACCTGCCCGGCCCTGGGCCGGATCCGGCGCTGCAGTGCTGAATCCTCCGCCGCCGCCACCGTGGGTCGTGCCCGGGAAGTAATATCTGCGGACATTATCGGGCAGCGGAATATCCTCGGCCGCCGAGGTTCCCACTAAATCAGGCGACATTCGCAGCGCCCAAAATTCGGTCGACCCGAATGTTTCCATGATCTTTGGGCAGCTATGTGAGACGCTACAACGATCGAGCAGACCAGCCGTTTCGCGATGGCGTACCTTGTCGGGCCAGGCGGTCCACCATAGAGAACCGTCGCTGCCAGCTTCGTAAGGGTCCGCGGCGCCGTCCGGAAGCGCAAAACGGAAATTAAGCGCCATCTGCCGGCCCGCTATATGTGGCATCGCACCGTCCCAAACGATTTGCCCGGATTCGTCCTGATTGAAACCTAGATTGATGAAACTCCGGATGAAATTGCCCGATTGAGAAGCGCCTTGGCCGATAACGTACGAGATCTTGGTAGCCAAGGGGTTCGGCGTACCTGCCTCGTCCTTTTCCGCGTGGCGGAAAAAAGCCACGATGTCTCGCGTGGCCGCAAAGCCGATGCCGAGAACGAGCGGGTCTTTCGCCGTAAAGACCACCTGATAAAGAAGCTTCGGATCAAAGCCATTCTTCAGACATATCTTGGCCGGATCGGGCGTGCCTGGAAATGGCGCCTTTGTGCAGTCCGCCCAAGCCCATTCCGTGCTCGCGATGGTAGCGGTCGGCCCGCTCAAGTCATCAATCGTTTCGGAGCTGCGGCTTGTGAGCGTGGCTTGCTTCGTGTCCAGCGTTAAAGGGACGTAAGGAATCGCCCGATAGTAGACGACGAGCGGCGCCGTCGTTCCACTCATATTCTTAATCCGCGCCAATACCGGTCCGGTCACCGGCGAACCGTCCGCATTCTTCGCCATGGGAACCCGAATTGTTTCGGCTGACTCGCCTCCGAGGTTCGATTCAGGGGGAATATCGCCTTGCCAGCCACTATATAAATACGTGTATCCGAGATCGAGCCGTCCTGCTCTCGGTCTTCTTCCGCGGTTCACCACTTCATACAACATCACCTTGTTGCCCTTGGCCAAATCGATTGGCTTGAGCAAAGTGAATGTGGCGACGTATTCCACCCTGCCGCGCGAATTTCGCGGCGCGAGTTGAATATCCTGAATCATCGAATTATGAACGTTCTTTGGATCGATTTCGCCGTACGCCTGCCCCACAATCCTTTCATATTGCCCTGCGCTGCCAAACGACTTGCCGCCATAGGCCGGCGACTCACTTTTGCTCTTGTCGATAACGATGCGAGTCACCTTCGCATCTGCCGAGCTCGCTAGCGCCAAGACCGCCAACCATACCAGGGCAATCCACCAGAATTTTCCACCAAGAACGTAATTTCGCATCGTCCCCGTCTCCTTGAAGGCTATGAATACACACGGAAAAGCGCACTATATCACGAGACGGTTGCCCGCGCCGTTGGCGCACGCGCGACGTGCAGTGCGTTTCCGCCCACGCCGCCCCGCGATGACTTTGACGGGATAGCGTATACGCACGCAAAAAATCCGACCACCCCCCCACTCCCTCGCGCAAGTGTCGGGACAGTGTCCTGGGACGCTGCCCGCGCCCACTCTACCGCAGCGCGGCGTTCCGGCCAGCACGCGGGAGCGAGTTCCGCCCGCCACTCGCAGAGACTCGATAAGGATTTCACCGGGATGGAGCGGCTTGCTTGACAGACGATCTCCCATTAGCGTACGGTGTCGGACAGTAGTTGCTTCGCGCAGACGCTCCCAAGGAACTCTTCGCCGGAGATTACGTGTCCCCCGAATCATAGGCGCAAGGTTCTCTGAGATACCCCCCTTTGGCGGGAGTTTCAGAGGAGGCCGTAGCCTGTGATACAGCACGTGCTTTGCTACGAACACCACTCTCAGATGAGGCTTTCGCGGGTTCTTCTAAAGATCGGGGAGAAGTCGTGGCAGATCGCTGCCTATGTGTGTGAGAAGTCTGCTTGCGTCGTCCGCTACAACCACTCGCGCGGGTACTTCATTACCACCCAGGACGGAAGTCCGATGGAGGGAGACACTGTGCCCCGCATCAGTTGTCCCCAGGATAGTCAGCTTATGTATCTCACTGAAGTTCGACCTCAGCAAAGGAACTATCGCCTGTGGAGATGCCCGGGATGCAACATGAGCCGCACCAACGAGCAGCTTTCGCGAGCATCGCAGGCTTGATAGATGCCACCTGATGAGGCTGTTATCCGGGAAGGGGCGTACCCGGGGATCGCCTCTCCAAAAGATTTCTACGGCCAAGGCCCTTGCGTCTAGCGCGGCTCAAAAATGCTGCGCTGTGCGAGGCCCGTGGCAGCCAGGTGGGAAAAGATAATCCGCGATACCTTTGGTTCGAGGCTACCGCGCTGGAACTAAACCACAGCGCGTGCCCTAGCTCTATCGCGTGCGGATAATCGGGAACAGAGTACACGCCCTATTGTGGGGACCAAATCATTTGCCAGAGCCGACTTGTGTACGAACGCATTTGCTCCGAGCGCGTTCGCGAGGGCTAAACCGTCCTCGGGCGAATAGTGGAGGCTAAGCAATATGATCTTGGAGGAAGGTGCGCGTTGACGGATCTCGTAGGCCGCTTCGAGTCCATTCATTTGGGGCATAACCAGGTCCAGAACAACGACATCAGGCTGCAATTCGCTAGCCTTATCGATGGCTTGCCTCCCGTTTTCCGCTTCACCACAGATTCCTACCGAAGCCTCAGTGAGAAGAGCCCGCAGGGTCCTGCGCACTGCCGGGTGGTCGTCCACCAATAGGACACGCCCTAGCATTTGCGAATCATTTCCTTCGCTTTGTGCTACGGCACAGGGGGGACACGCGTGCCGAGCAATTAAACTCTCAGACGCCCGCGCTTTGGAACAGCCCGCTTAGAAGAATTAGGGCTAAGCTTGGACGAGCGTTCTTCCGCACGGAATGCGGCATCCGCTAAGTTGAGGAAGCGGTTGAGAAAGATGACTTCCTCATCGCTTTCCGCTTCCGTACGCAGAAAGAAGTCGTCGCCAACAACCAAGATGCGGTTAGGGTCTGTCATCAGACCTTACAAGGCCGGAAAGTAAATCGCGGGAGGACGAAGGACGCAATAAGTGAGTCGATGTATTTGCGCTAGGCTGGGCGTACCGTTACCAGTTCGGTAAGGAAGTCAAAAACGGAATTCCGGTTTCTACCCCACACCACTTCAAGGAATATACCCGCTTGTTCAGTTCGGTGAAAAATTCATACTGGCGAACGTTCAATAGCCTAAAAGGAAGCCTGTTCTAGCGAAGAAAATTGGGGGTTAACGAGCTATGAACGGTGCTACGCAGCGGCCGAATCCTCGTCGGATGCTTTTCGATGGGCGAATTGAGAAGCGCGTCCCGATGGCGGTTCAGGTTTACCTTGTAAGGACGAAAGAGCCGCACGCTTCCGAAAGAGCGCTCGCGGAGAATGTCAGTCCCCACGGCGCTAGGGTGAGGACCAAGCAGGTCTGGCAGCCTGGTGAAGAACCGTTGATTACCCCCTTGGCAAGCGACTTCCCGCAGCCAGCGCGAGTGGTCTATTGTCAGCCAGGGGCGGACGGTAGCTTTTGCGTTGGAGTGGAGTTCGAGGGGCGCTCCGTCAAATGGGGAGATTGGTCTACGGGGAAGCCCCGCTAAGTGTTTGACCGTCAGCGGAAATGAGAGTCAATGCACAAAGGCAAGGTCGGGCAGCCACGCAAAGTTAGATTAAGGAGGTCGATGCTCCAGACGGATAGCAAAACTTTTTTCGGCCATGACAAACCGTATAGGCGATTCGGTGAGGGTGGTCCTGCGTGGCCCATTGCGGCGATGGCAGCGATGGGTTGCTGAGGAGGTTCGGGCAGCCAGCCCTGACTGCAGGATGCGGCGCGCGCGCAGTCGGAAGGGGCTGGTCCCCCTTTTCGGCTGCGTATACGTTATCCCGTTACGACTTTGACTCGCGACGCAGCTACCCTTAGACTCTTTCCAATGAGTTCATTCCCGCGATATCCCCGGGTGCGTTCGCAATGGCGTGAATTCGTCACGCCCGCCATTCGCAATCTGGTGCTCGCCTGTGTCGGCGTCTTTCTGATTCAGACGATGCTCGAACTTTTCAGCCCGGCCGGGTATCGCGTGATGATCCGCGAGTTCGGCCTCGTACCGCTGGCAGTGACTCACGGGCTTCGGCTTTGGCAGCCGGTGACCTACATGTTCCTGCACGGCGGCCTCTGGCACATCTTGCTGAACATGCTTTTTCTCTGGATGTTTGGCGTGGACCTGGAACGCGCCTGGGGTTCGCACCGCTTTTACACCTACTTTTTCCTGACGGGCATTGGCGCGGGCGTGATCAACATCGTCGTGAAGACCATCCTTGACCCGCACGGCTTCGGGACATCGGCGGTTGCCACCATTGGGGCCTCAGGGGCGATTTATGGAATCTTGCTGGCCTCGGCCATCATGTTCCCAGACCGCAAAATCTGGCTCATTCCCTTCCCCATAACCATCCCCATGAAGATCTATGTCATCGGCGCGGGCGCCATCGAATTTTTCCTGACGCTCGGCTCGGGCGCCGGCGACAACGTCAGCCACGTCACCCATCTCGGCGGCATGCTCGTCGGCTACCTCTATCTGCGCCGCGGTTCCTGGTTCTATCGCGCACGCAACGGCATCTCCGATTGGCAGCGGGGTCGCGCGCGTCGCAAGTTCGAGGTTTATATGCGCAAACACCGGGAGGAGCCGCCCTCTCGCCCCGACCACTGGGTGAACTAAAACGCCCAGCCGCCGGCGTGGAAAATCCGCGCGAAAATAAATCTGCAGCGAAACCTGACCGATCGTAATCGCACTTTCCACAAAGAGGCGCTGACTTCGCAAGAAACTTATTCGGAGAGTTTCCTCCGAATTTCCTCCAGGCGGCTTTGCGCGTCGCTCATGGTGGGAGTCATTTTCAAGGCCGCTTCATAGGCGCTTGCTGCTGATTTTAGATCGCCCTCGTCCTCCAGTACACGTCCAAGCCAAAAATAGGCGAAGGAGGAGGAGGGCAAGAGCTGTGCCGCTTGCAACAAATCCCTATGTGCTGGAGCAAGAGTTTTCTGTCCATATTCGACGTAGCCGCGGCCCAGCAGGCTGTTCGGTTCGTTGGGATTTATCCCGAGAGCTGCGTTGTATTCCGACAAAGCCTCTGTTTGCCGGCCCACCAGGAGCAAAAGCGTGCCTAGATTGTTGTGCGTCCGAACGGCTTCGTCGGCATTGGAAGTGTACGTAAGCGCCAGCCGGTATTCGCGCATAGCCTCGTCAAACCGCTTCTGTTTCTGCAGCATTGTGGCTAGATTGTAGTGAGCCTGAGAGGACCGCGGTTCGTAATCAACAGCCTTCTCAAAACGCGGCATCGCGAGATCTGGGCGTCCCATTTCAACAAGCGCCTCACCCAAATTATTCTCGGCAATCGCGTTCCGGCGGGTGACCTGCAATGTGTGCGAGAAAAGCGTATAACTGTCGCGCCAGTATCCAATCTGAGTGCGGGAAACCCAAGCGTAGCCGCAGAAAGCAAGGAGCGTAATTACTGACAGGAGCCATTTCGATGACGGAATCCGCGCGGCCAATTCGCTCCCCAGCCAGACGGCCATGAGAAAGAGTCCCAGAAAAGGGATATAAGCGTAGCGATCAGCCATCGCCTGCCGCCCTGCTTGCGTCAGGCCGATCATCGGGAGCATCGTGACTAGATACCAGAGCCAGCCGAAAAGAAGATACCGTCTTTCGCGGTAATGCCATATCACGCCGGTGATGGCTGCCAACACGAGCGCGGCTCCGACGACCTTCCAAAGCACAAGGGAGTCCTCCGGATGCGGATAGAACACTGCCAAACGTGACGGCCAAATGCCCTTGAGCAGATAGACGGCGTACGAGTAGATAGCGTTTTTCTCCCGCAACTTCATCGGCAGCAAAGCTGTGGAAGCGAATGCGCCGCCGGCCCGAGCCGCATGTGCCGCCAGGAGTGTAGCGGTGCTCGATAGGGCGAGCAGCGGCGCCTTTTCCGCCACCAGCCTCGCAAAATTGGCGCCGAAAACCCCCTTTCCCGCCGAGGGAAAGCCCGGGATTCCGAGTCGCTCCAGGGGCCAATAATCGATCAAAAGCAGCACGGCGGGGAGCGTGACGATCATGGGCTTCGCCATAAGTCCAAGCGCGAAGAGGCCAGCCACACTCAGATAGCGCCCCACGCTCGGTCGTTGCCCGTACCAGCCATACGCGAACAGCGCGACCAGGAAAAATGCCGTGCATAGCAGGGACTTGCGTTCCGCGATCCACGCCACCGGCTCCACATTCAACGGGAACACTGAAAAGAGTGCCGCAAGGATCGCGCTGCGCAGTAAGTAGCCCGTTGCTTTCCGCAATAACAGAAACAGCAACACAACATTGAGCGTGTGCCACAAGATGCTGACCAAGTGATGGCCAGCCGGTGCTAGCCCGAAGAACTGAACATCGGCCATGTGTGAAACCAACGTCAGCGGGTGCCAATTGCCGGTGCTGGTGTCAGTAAGAGCCCAACGCACGTTGCTCCACGACAGGCCCTCGCGGATGTGCTCGTTTGCCGTGACGTAGACGTCGTCGTCGTAGTTGACGAAATTGTGATGCAGGGAAGGTTCGTACAAGGCGAGGGTAGCCGCCGCCAGAAACAACGCCAGCAACACGGTTTGCTCGCGTGGTGATCGCATCAGTTGAGCGAACCCACGCGTGGCGCCGCTCCCAGTTGTCCCGCACTCCGGCTGCGCGCTTGATTCCGCCGCGATCGACATAACCCCTGCCTGGCGTTCCGAACGCGCTGCGCTGCTACGGAAGAGTCGCTGCGGCGCGTAGCTTCGCAAGCGCGCTCTGCGCGGCCTGGTTGAGAGGATCGGTTTCAAGCCCGCGCTCGTATTCGAGAGTCGCGGCGGCAATTCTGCCCGCCTTCGCATGAATTTCCGCCAGCCCGAAATGCGCCGGCGAGTCAATGGGGTTCAACTCCGACGCCTGAGCAAACAATTTAGCAGCCGCGTTCAGGTCATTCCGCTCCATCGCAGCGCGTCCAAGCGCATCCAAGGCGTCCGAGCTGGCTGCCACCTCGAGCGATAGCCGGTATTGCTCCTCGGCATCTTTCCTGCGGCCTCGATCCAGGCAGAACTTCGCATAAGCATTTCGTGCCTCCACGTCGAACGGCGAGAGCTCCAGCGCTTTCTGGTATTCTGCCTCCGCCGCGGAAGAGTCTCGGACGCTATCCAGCGCAGCCGCGAGATGTACGTGCGCCTTCGGAAATTGCGGCCGCGCTGCGATGGCTCGCTGGAAATAGGCGATCGCTTCCGGGTACTGCTTTTCCGATGCTGCGGAAATCCCAAGATCGTCGAGCGCGAAGACATTATTGGCATCTTCCGCGAGCGCCATACTCCACTCCGCGCGCGCTTCTTCCTTTCGATTGGAATTCCAATACACCCCGCCCAGATTCGCATGCAATGTCGGGTTCGTCGGATCTTGCTTTACCATCGTTCCATAGAGTCGCAATTCGTCATGCCAGACTACATTTCGTGCCAGTACGGTGCGTGCCGCCAGCATACACACGCTTGCACCGGCCAAAGCCAGCCCGGCGCGCAGAGCAAACCGCCCCGGCGCGACCACGCGATTCCACAGTGGCAAGGCCAGCTCGCCTACGATCCAGCAGAAGCCGATTGACGGCAGGTACAGATAGCGCTCGGCAAACACATTGGAGGCCATGGCCTTCGCGTCTAGAACCGGTAGCAACAGCAGTACCAACCAGACGATCGCCAATGCCGCCCGACGCCGAACTCGCCAGAACCACACCAAGCTGATTCCGAGCGCGCAAGTCCACGCAGCTCCCGCGAGGAATCGCGGGTCGGCGGCGCTCGAAGTCACTTGAAATGGATAGAACGCCGCCAGGTTTGCCGGCCACACCAGTTTCGCCATATATGCGCCGAATAGTGACACCGCCGACATCCCGATCTCGCGAGCCGTCATATTTGCGCGGTACGCGTTGGGAATGATTCCAGGCAGCAGGAAGAATCGCGCAAACGCGTAGAACCCGGCAAGCAGCCACACAGGCAACTGATACGCCAAACTCTTCTTCAGCGCGCGCTTCTCGCCGGGGGAAAAGCGGAGCAAGACGTACAGAAGCAGAACCCCAGGAAACATGACAGCCGGCTCTTTCGAGAGCAGCGCGAGGGCATAGCTCCCGTATGCCGCGGCGTAGTTCCAGTTGCGATGGCCCGCCCCCTCGATCAAATTCAGATAAAACCAGAATGTCAGCAGCAGAGAGACCGTCATCTGCAGGTCAGGGACATCGGCCACCCACGCCACCACTTCTGTGTGAATGGGGTGCAAGGCAAACAGGGCGACGCTGATCCAAGCCAGCGCCTCCGATCCGAAAACCCGGCGTGTGATCAGATAGAAGAGAAGCACCACAGCGCAATGCAACAGCAAGTTGAGCAAATGGAAAGCGTACGGAATCGGGCCGAACGCTTGATAAATCAGCAAATAAGCAAAGCTCATCAGGGGCCGATAGTAAGTTACGGTGCCGTGCCTGACTTGGAATGCCCAAGCCGACGTCGTAAAAATCGTACCCAAAAAATGAAAGCTGCGCAGGAACGGATTCTGCACCACCTGGTATTGATCGTCGTACACGAAGCCGTTCCACAACGTATTCAAATAGGGCAGAACGCCCGCGGCGGCGAGCAGCGAATACCGGAGCAATTCTGCCCGGGAAAGCTGTCTCCGCAGGCCCGCGGCAGGGCTCTTTTCGGTTTCGCCGACGCTTGCCGTGACCGCGTGTTCACCCATGGCTCCATTGTAGAAAGGTTTTCGGCAACGCCGGAGTTTGCCCCCGCGCTGCGTTTCTCAGAACGAAACACTACCGTCCCCCTGAGAAGTTCGTGGTTTATATGCGCAAGCATCGGGAGGAAGCGCCCTCCCGACCCGACCACTGGGTGAACTAAAACGCCCAGCCGCCGGCGTGGAAAATCCGCGCGAAATAAATCCGCAGCGAAAATTGATCAGCAGGATCCAAAGAAGATAAATCGAGCAATAAAAGGCCAACCGGGCACGATTCTCGGGGGCCTAGCGCCACACCTGTTCGCCGCCGCCGATGATGTGAAATTTCATGAAATTCGTGGTTCCACCCACGCCCAGCGGCGTGCCCGCCACCATTCCCACCAAATCCCCCTGCCGCACCAGGCCTTCTTCGAGCAGGCGGCGCTCCGCCATTTGCGCCATATCGTCGATATCCCGCAGCATCGCCGCTTTTCTCGGCAGCACGCCCCAAAGCAGCGTGACCTGCCGGCGCGTCTCCTGGCTGCGCGAAAAAGCAATGATCGGCGGACGAGGCCGGTGCTTCGAGATCAGCCGCGCGGACGAACCGCTTTCCGTAAAAACGGCGATCACTTTCATGGACACCTCTTCGGAAGCGTGACAAATCAATTCCGCGGTCGTTTCCGCGAGGCTCAAGAGCGCCCGCCGGTGTGGCCGAGGATGTTCGGTGATGCTCGCCTCCGCTTCCCGGATGATGCGGTCCATCATCTTCACCGATTCTACCGGGTAGCGGCCCGTGGCGGTCTCGGCGCTCAGCATCACCGCGTCGCTGCCGTCAAAAATTGCGTTGGCCACGTCGGATGCTTCCGCGCGCGTAGGCCGGGGGTTCTGCGTCATCGATTCCAGCATCTGCGTCGCCGTAATCACGGGCACGCGGGCTTCTCGCGCGTGGTCGATCACCTTCTTCTGGATCACCGGCACTCGTTCCGGGCTCATCTCCACGCCCAGGTCGCCCCGCGCCACCATGACTCCGTCCGCCACTTCCAGAATTTCGTCGAGATTGTCGATCGCTTGCGGTTTCTCGAGCTTGGCGATCACCGGAACTTTCCTGCCGGCCTTGTCCATCGCCGCTTTGGCCGCCAGCACGTCGTCCGCCGTGCGCACGAAACTCACGCCGATGTAATTCACGCCGCATTCCAGCGCGAAGCGCAGATCGGCCAGATCTTTTTCCGTCACCGCCGGAATGCGCAGTTTCACTCCCGGAAGATTGACGCCCTGGTGCTCGTGCAGCTCGCCGCCATTCACCACGCGGCACACCATGCGCCGCCGCGCTGTGGAAAGCACGCGCAGTTCGATCAGTCCGTCTGCCAGCAGAATTCGATCGCCTTTGTGCACCTCCGAGGGCAGCCGTTTGTAGGTGATGGAGACGCCTTCGCTATTCCCCGGCGCAGCCGCCGTGGTGATCGTGAATCGGCTCCCCGCGCGCAGGCTCACGCTGTGCCCGCCCTCCAGCGCGCCGGTGCGGATTTTTGGTCCTTGCAAATCGGCGAGAATACCGATGGGCTTCTGCTGGCGGCCCGAAGCCGCTCGTATCAGCGTGACCGTGCGCGCATGCTCCTCCTGGGTGCCGTGAGAAAAATTCAATCGCGCCACGTCCATGCCCGCCTTCATTAGCTGTTCGATGACCGCGGCTGAATGGCTCGCAGGGCCCAGGGTGCAGACGATCTTGGCCCGGCGTACCTGGGCGGCGTTCCAGTTATTTTGTGACGAATTCATGAACCGCCTTGTACAGGAAATCGACGCCCCTGCGGAAGCTGGCGATGGGAAGACGTTCGTCGTCACCGTGCATCCGCAGGAGATCCGCCTCGGTCAGCGGAAAAGGAACCAATCCATACGACTGCACATTGTGGAGGCGCAGATAAGACGAGTCAGTGTACCAGGGGCTTAGATAGGGAACCACCGGGGCGCCGGGAAATTCCCGCGGAGCGAGGTGCTCGATGGTCTGGTAAAGCTCGGAGGTAATGGATGAGGAAGGCGCGCTCGGTCCGGCATCCGGCTGCACCGTGAACTTGATTTGCGGATCATTCACGGCTTTTTGCATTTGATCGATCACATCCAGGATCGAATTCCCCGGCAGCAGGCGGATGTTCAGGTTGGCCGAAGCCTGCGAAGGAATGACGTTGGCGCGAACTCCCGCGGTTAACTGGGTGGGTGCGATGGTATCGCGCAGCATCGAGTTCCACATCGGATTCATCGCCGCCAGGCGCAAGGCGGCAAGGTCGGCCCGGTCCGAAGTCTCCAGCGCGCGAATCCATTTGGCGGTGTCTTCGTCCTCTACCGGACCAAGCTGCTCGAAATAACGCCGCGTCATCGTCAGCAGGTGCAGAGGCGTTTCCAGAGTGCCTACTTTTTGCACCGCCGCCGCCAGATGCACCACCGCATTGTCTTTCTGTGGGATCGATGCGTGTCCGGAGGTCCCCGTCGCCGTTACCGTCACGTTGTAAGCCACTTTCTCGCTGGTTTGGATGGCCACGTATTGCACTTTGCCGTTTTGCAATACCACGTTCCCGCCCTCGTTGAGCGCAAAACCGCAGGCGATCTTGTCCCAATAGCGTTCGATCACCGCCCTTATGCTGGCGTCGCCGCCTTGCTCCTCATCGTCATCCGCCAGGAAGATGACGTCCCGGCTTAGGCGCGTCCCCGACCGCTTGAGTCCGATAAACGCGGCCAGGTTCGCCGCCACCATGCCTTTGTCATCGATCGCCCCGCGCCCGTAGATATACTCCCCTTTCTCAGTCGCGGCGAAGGGGTCTACGCTCCACTTGGCTCGGTCCACACCGACTACGTCCAGATGGGCCAGCAGCAAAAGCGCCTTCGACGAATCCGGCAACGGCCGCGCTTGCAGCCGTGCGACCACAATTCCCCGTCCCGGCTTCATCTCCAAAATATCCGCCGGTATGTTCTCTTTCTGCAGTACACCCTGAATATATTTCGCCGCTTCCAGCTCGTTGCCGGGAGGGTTCGTCGTATTGACTCGGATCAAGTCCGTCAGCCAGGTTTGCGCTTCCGCCGTTAACTGCAGCATATCCACCGGCGCCCCGCCTGCCGCAGGCGTTTGCGATTTCAGTGCCGCCGGCCGCAAGGCCAGCATCGGGATAATTCCGGCAAGTAGGCCGAGAACATAAGGAATTCGCCTAGCCATTCCTTCTCCTTTTCCAAACGGATCTGATTCGCATTTTTGCGAATTTTTACGCGAGCCCACGATACTAACATGTCCGGCTTGCCGGTCGAGCCGCGGGTTCCACCGGCAATTCCTTATAAAACATCATCGAGCTTGCATCTGAAATTTGAACATCCTTTGATTTCGTGGCACCATCAAAGCTATAGAGCGGCTGCCAACATGCCGCCGCCCACTATGCCGCCCGCTATGACACGCCCTACGATCAGAAAATTGGCACTCGCGTACGCATTGATCGCCGTTCTGGCCTTTGGGCCCCCCTTTGGCCTCGCGCAGAGTCAGGGAACTCAACACCCTCCGGCTTCCTCGCAGGCGCCGCAATCCCAGCCGGCGCCGCCCCAACCAGCACAAGACCAGCAGCAATCAGGCCAGCCCGGCTTCGCTATTTCCGTGACCGTCCCGGTGGTCAACGTTGATGTCGTCGTCACCGATAATGACGGCAATTACTTGAACAACTTAAAGAAGGAAAATTTCCGCATTACCGAAGATGGCGCGCCCCAGACGATCACCAATTTCGGCACCACCGATGCTCCCATCACCGTGGTCCTGCTGCTGGAGTTCAGCCAGCTCGGCTACGGCTGGTTCTTGTATAACGCCGTGAACTGGGCCGACGTATTTCTGCACCAGCTCAAACCCAACGATTGGATTGCGCTCGAATCCTTCAATATGCGGTCCAACGTGGAAGTGGATTTTACGCACAACCCTCGTGAAGTTGAGCAAGGCCTCATCTCGCTCTACTTCCCGCCATTTCATGAAGCGAATTT
>Ga0209160_1002428_pt1 | contig 15509 bp, 13 predicted proteins | sample GraSoiAngelo_153_FD_186167 | JGI IMG/M metagenome (GOLD analysis project Ga0209160, IMG submission 186167) | Grasslands soil microbial communities from the Angelo Coastal Reserve, California, USA - 14_1009_12_40cm (SPAdes) (version 2) | ecosystem: Environmental > Terrestrial > Soil > Grasslands ... | reverse complement strand
AGCTGTTCTTTCGGGATGGTCTGACATTTGTGTTCCAGGAGGTCGCGGGCGTCACCCCCCAGCACCTCTTCAATCTTCTCCAGGGAGCCTCTGGTAACTGTTGCCATCAGTGCCTCTTACACATTTCATTAGCATGCGGCGCACGTTCGCGCGGCCGCATCCGTCACTCTATAGTGCGCCGATATGACGCAGCGGGCCAGCGATCTGCTAGCTGAGGTGGCAGACCGCCTTTCGGTTGACGCCACGCAGAGCGCCCTGGTGGTGGCCGAGGCGGTCACCGCGATCGAGCCCGAGCTCCTGAAGACCTACAAAGACGGCTCGCAGGACGAGCTGGTCAAGATGTCGACGGCCTTCCTCCAGGCCTTGTTCCGGTCGCTGCGGCCGGATTCCAAGCTCCCCTGGCCGGAGTACTACACCCAGGCACGGGAATATGCCCGCCGCTACGCCGAGAAAGGGGTTCCTCTGGAGTCGCTGATGGAGGGGCTGGCGGTGTTCCGGCGCACCGTTGTGGCGCGGCTCACCGAGGAGCTCGGCGAAAATCCGTACTCCGACGAGGTGCTGCTCCTCGCGCAGAGCCGGCTCGGCGACGTCGTCGAGCACCTGAACTCGAGCTTCATCCGAGGCTACCTGGACTACACGGAGAGCAAGCACCGGGCCCGCCAGACCGAGCTGCACGGCCTGTACCACATCGCCAGCGCGCTCGGCCGTTCGCTCGACGTGACCGAGATCGCCGAGGTTGGGTTGCGCGAGACGCTCAAGGTGCTCGGGCTGCAGGCGGGGGCGGTCTGGATCCGAGAAGGAGCGCGCCTCAAGCTGGCCAAGACGATCGGGATGCAGCCCGGGGAGGAAGAGGAGTTCTCCGAATCGGGCAGGTCCGGCCAGATGCGAGTCGTCGAGGTCTCTACCGGAGCGGCCGAGTCGCGAGTTGACCGCATCGCAGGTGAATGGAGCGCCATCCGCGCGGAGCTGCGGACCAAGGGTGTCCTGCTGGGCGCGATGACAGTCGCCACGAGGCTGCCCCGTACTTTCGAGTCGAGCGATCTCGAGTTTGTCGCAGCGGTGGCGGACCAGATCGCCGTCGCCCTTGACCGCGCGCGCCAGCACACCAAGGAGGCGCGCACGGACTACCTGACAGGGCTGGCCAACCGGCCGGAGTTCGAGCGGGCGATCGACCGCGCGGTCGCGTCGGCCGAACGGCACAAGCGCCGCCTCGCGCTGATGATGATCGACCTCGACAACCTCAAGGACATCAACGACACCTACGGCCACCATGTCGGCGACGAAGCGATCCGCGTCCTCGCGGCTGAGCTGCAGCGGGCGGTGCGGGCCACCGATACGTGCGGCCGGCTGGGCGGCGACGAGTTCGGCGTGGCGATGCCTGACGCCGACGAGCGTGACTCCCGGGAGGTCGGCCTTCGCGTCCGCGAGGCGCTTGACCACCTGAACCGCACCGCGAAGCTGCCGGTCCCCGTCGAGTTCAGCATCGGCATCACCGCATGGAGGCAGGGCCTCGACTGGCAGGCCATGTATCAGTCCGCGGACAAGGCTCTCTACGTGGACAAGCGCCGCCGCCACTCGGTCAAGAAGAGGCTTGGCGAAACCCCGGTCAAAACTCCCAGCGACTGAGGGCACCATCCTCGAGGCGTCGTTCTTTGAACGCGACACGCGCCTCGTGGCGCGCGACCTGCTCGGCAAGCTCCTGGTCCGGGAGCTCGATGGCACGCGTTTGTGGGGGCGGCTGATCGAGGTCGAGGCGTACCTCGGGCCCGACGACCTGGCCGCACACTCGAAGGGCGGCCGCCGCACCGCGCGCACCGAGGTGATGTTCGGCGCCCCCGGGCATGCCTACGTTTATTTCACCTACGGCATGCACTGGTGTCTCAACTTCGTGACGCGCGAAGCCGGCGTCCCGCAGGCGGTGCTGGTGCGAGCCCTGGAGCCGGGCCCAGGCGTCGGACGGTGCAGCGGTCCCGGCCTGGTGACGCGGGCGCTGGGTATCGACCGCGCGCTCAACGGCGCGCCGCTCCGGCCGCCCGACCTCTATGTGATTGACGACGGCGCCCCGAGACGTCGCGTGTTCGTCACGCCGCGCGTGGGAGTCCAGGGCACGGGACGCTGGGAGAAACGGCTTCTCCGTTACGTGGTCGACTCGCCCGCGCTTTCTCGACCTCTAAGAAGAGGGCCAGTCCGGCGCCGACGGCTCCCCGCGAGGTAGCTTCTCCCAGTCCGCGCGCACCGGGATGAACACGTCGACGACGGTCGCGCCCGACGGACCCGCCTTGGCGTCGTGCGGGACGTTGCCTGGAATCGCGTAAGTGTCGCCTGGATGAAGGTCGCGCGCCTGGCCGCCGATGCGAAGGGTCAGGACGCCGGCGACGATCAGGCCGAGCTGCTCGTTCTCGTGGTGGTGCTCCTCGGCGACACCATTCGGCTCGATGTCGATGACTGCGAGAGTCGCCCGTTCACCGTTCAACAAACGCGCCTTCATTCCGGCGCGAATCAGGTAGGGCCGGAGCTCAGCGATCGAGGCGTAGGTCTGGGTCTTCATTCGACGACCCGGTCGATGATCGTCGCAGTGCCGAGGCCACCGCCGCAGCACATCGTCTCGAGGCCGTAGCGCAGGTCACGCCGCTCGAGCTCGTAGAGCAAGCGGTTCATCAAGATCGCGCCCGATGCACCGAGTGGATGACCGACGGCGATCGCGCCTCCGTTGACGTTCGTCTTCTTCAGGTCGGCGCCGGTCTCTTTCTGCCACGCCAGAACGACCGAAGCGAATGCCTCGTTGACCTCGAACAGGTCGATGCTGTGCAGCTCGAGGCCCGCCTTCTTCAACACGGCCGCGGTGCCCGGGATCGGTCCTTCGAGCATGAGGACCGGGTCCGTCCCGACCACCGCCTGGGCGCGAATGCGAGCGCGCGGCCTGATGCCCAGCTGCTTTGCCTTTTCCAGCGACATGAGCAGCACCGCCGCGGCGCCGTCGGAGATCTGGCTCGAGTTGCCCGCGGTGATCGAGTGCGCCGGGTCGAACGCCGGCTGCAGCGCCGAGGTGGACTCGTAGTTCGCGCTGGCGCGGATCCCCTCGTCTCTGGCAAATAACTCAGGCTGCCCGTTCGAGATGTCCACGGGCAGCAGCTGCGAGGTGAAGTAACCCTTCTCGGTCGCCTCGTGCGCGCGGTGGTGGCTCTCCACGCTGAACTCGTCCATCGCCTTGCGTGAGATGCCGTACTTGCGCGCCATCAGCTCGGCGGAGATGCCCTGTGGCACGAGGTCATAGAGCTCCATCAGCTCGGGCGGAAATGGAACACCCGGTGAGACCGCGTTGGATCCCATCGGCACGCGGCTCATGGATTCCACGCCGCCGGCGATGGTCACGTCACAGACGCCGGACTGGATCAGGTTGGCCGCGAAGTGGATCGCCTGCTGACTCGAGCCGCACTGGCGATCGACCGTGGTCGCCGGAGTCGTAACGGGGAAGCCCGCGGTCAGCCACGCGTTGCGCCCGATGTTGAGACTCTGCTCACCGACCTGGCTCACGCAACCGAAAACAACGTCGTCGACCTGGCCCGGCTCGATGCCCGCGCGCCGGACCACTTCCTTGAGCACCAGCGAGCCGAGCACGACTGGATGCACGTCTTTCAACTTTCCGTTGCGTCGACCGATCGGTGTGCGGACTGCCTCGACGATCACGACTTCGCCCATTTCTTAACTGGCTCCTCTAACGAGTCTCAGGTGTCTGTGTCAAGCCACCAACATTTGCCTGGCGATACGATTTTCTTCGCTGTTGACGCGGATTTAGGCTCCTGTTAACTTTCGCGACGCCCCAAGCGGCTGAGTACGGTAAACCTGAGGATACCGAACGTCGAGTAGGTGGAAGGTCCGGAGCAATCCGGGATGGAAACCGAAAAACGCATAGGGCACTTCAGGGTAAACAGGAAGGTCTCTTGGGGCATTACTTTTCCACAGAACCTGCACACGGTCCGCCTAATTCAAATCAGGCCCTTTTGGGGTCTTGGCGCAGGCTTTGTCCACAGCCTCGGCATCGAATGCCGCACCCCTTTTCCGAAGCTTCCTGACCCCCTCCGCAAGCCGCGTCACCGGCGCCGGGTCCTCGTAGCGAAGCCAGCGGTAGGCGGTGGGCGGGGACCAGGGTTTGCGCCGGGCTTCGTACAGCCGGCGGTGAGCGTCGACGACGATCTCTTCCACGTCCTTTAACAATCCGGAGCGAACGAGGCCGGCGAAATCCTGACCTTCCATCCAGTCGAGGAGGCGCGCCAGCCGCGCCCCCGGGTCAAATCCCAACGAAGTCAGGGGTTTTGCCGTGAGCTCGCAGGGGCGACCAAGAAGACGGGATCGGGCGGCGGGGTCGGGATGTCGTAGACGCTGGCACGCAAGGTGCAGATGAAGGGCAGGTTGCGGTACAGCTCGCGATAGTCGAGGCCGTAGCCGACCACGTAGTCGGTGGGGATCTGGAAGCCGGAGTAGCGCAGCGGCACGTGCACCAAGCGACGCAGGGGCCGGTCGAGCAGCGTCACCACCTCGAGCGAGGTCGGTCGCCTGCGGCGCAGCTCCGACAGGACGTAGTCGGTGCTGAAACCCGTGTTGATGATGTCCTCGACCAGGAGGACATGCCGCCCCTCGATCGGATAGTCGATGTCCCGCGCAATCCGCACGCGGTCCTGAGGCAGCGCGCCGGCGAATCGCTGGAGGTCCAGGTAGTCGATGACGAAAGGCACCTTGATCTGGCGCGCGAGGTCGGCCAGGAAAAACGTGATCCCCTTGAGCACCCCGACAAGGACGAGCGACTGCCCACCGTAGTCGCGCGATATCTTGCGACCAAGAGCGCGGATCCGCGTCTCCAGCTCGACGGGAGAGATGAGGATCTCGCCGACATCCTCCTTGCGCAGGTGCTGCACCTCGAGCGCGCCATAGCCGGCTTTGGCGAGCAGCTGCTGGTAGTCCTTCCGGTAGAGGAGTCTGACGTTCAGCTCCGGGTAGAGCTCGCGAAGCATGCGCAGCTTGCGGTTCTTCGGAGTCACCAGTGACTGCTTCATGGTCGTCAGCTCGATGTAGAGGTCGTGCTCAGGTAGATAGAAGTCGGGGGTGAACATCTCGGCTACGCGAGTGCCCTCCCAGGCGATCGGAAAGGAGACCGGCTCGTAATGCCAGCGGATGCGGTAGTAATCGAGAAAGCGCGCGAACTCCTGCTCGGAAGGATGGGCGAACTCGACGCGCGAGTGCGCCGGGCCTGAACGTCTGACCAGGCGCGAGCGCTGCTTGACCGGGCGGCGCCATTTCTGAGGCACAGGGGAATGGACGGACGACGCCAATTAGACGAGCAGATTGTACTCTCGAGATTGGAGGTGCCCAGCGAGATGCCAGCCGGATCTGCGGCGCCCATGCGGCTCATCTGCGTTGTTGCGGCCTGCGCTTCTCGCTCACGCATCGACGGATGCGCTCGCTGCGATGCTCGGCCGCGCCTAGCATCTGAGCCGCCTGTGCACCGCAGCTCTCGGCCGGCCCTCGCCAGGCACCTCTGAGGTGCCCCGATGAGCACACCGGCGCAGCGGATGGTCGCCGAGCAGCTGCGTCCGCATGGCGTCAGCGATGAGCGGGTGCTGGAGGCGATGGCCGCGGTCCCGCGCGAAGAGTTTCTTGCGCCACGCATGCGGCGGCATGCGTACGAAGACCGCGCGCTTGCGATCGAGTGCGGGCAGACCATCTCGCAGCCGCTGGTCGTCGCGTTGATGGCTCAAGCCGCCGAACCGCAGCCCGACGACGTCGCGCTCGAAGTCGGCACCGGTTCCGGCTACGCGGCCGCGGTGCTGAGCCGGTTGTGCCGCAAGGTGATCACCATCGAGCGCGAGCCGGCCCTCGCCGAGCACGCCTCAGAGACGCTGAGGCGGCTCGGCTTCGACAACGTCGAGGTCGCCGTGGGCGATGGCAGCCTGGGCTGGCCGGTGGAGGCGCCCTACAACGTGATCCTCGTCGCGGCGGCGGCGCGCGGCGTTCCACCGGCGCTCATCGAACAGCTTGCCGACGGCGGCCGGATGGTGATTCCGGTGTCGGTCGGACCCGACCAGCCGCAGGATCTCCGCGTCTACGTCCGCCGGGGCTCCGAGGTCAGCTACCGGTCGATGTTCCCCGTGCTCTTTGTCCCGCTAAGGACTGGGTGAGGCCTTCGGCGACGGCGACGCGCCGGCGGGCGGAGTCGACGCCGTGCCGGTCAGCGCCTGCAGCTGCTGGAGGATCCGGCCGACGGTCTGCATCTCGGTGGCGAAGGTGGTGAAGTCGCCTCGGGCGAGAGCGGCGTAGGCGGCCTTGTAGTGCTGGTTGGCCTGGTCGATCAAGCTCTGGATCTGCGCCACCTGGGCCGCCGTGTAGGTCGTGGGCGGTGGTTGATTGCCGGTAGGCGGCGGCGCCGTGCCCACCAGCTGCTGGATCGCCTGGTCGAGCGTGGTGGCGTAAGCGACCTGGGACTCGTCCGCGAGGATCACCCGCTTTAGCTCGGGCAGGCTCGACTCCTGCTTCGCGCGCAAATAGATCGGCTCGAAATAGAGGAAGGAGTTTCCGATCGGCACGACTAGCAGGTTGCCCTGCTGCACTGAGGAGCCGGCCTGGTTGAAGAGGGTGAAGTCGGCCGAGATCGTCGTGTTGGCGTTGATGCGGTTCGCGACCTGCTGCGGGCCGAAGATCACCTTGTCCTTCGGCAGCTGGTAGGACACGTACTCGCCGTAATGCTGCCCGTCGCTGCGGGCCGCCATCCACGAGACCAGGTTGCTCTTGCCCAGCGGCGTGTAAGGCATGATCAAGAGGAACTCAGGCGTCGACTCGCCCGGCAATCGGAAGAGCACGTAGTACGGCGTCAGCGCGGTGGCTGTGCTGTTGGGCGAGTTCTGTGCGGTGGGGACCGCCCACACGTCCTCTCTCGCGAACAAGACCTTCGCGCCTGAAGCGTCGGCGCTGACGTGGTAGGTGGCGTAAACCTGAACCTGGGCGTTGAACAGGTCCTCAGGGACCCGCAGGTGTGCGCGCAGCGCTTGCGGCATCGCGTCGATCGGCTTGAACAGCGAAGGGAAGGTGGCCTCGTATGCCTTGATCAGCGGGTCCTTCGGGTCGATCACGTAGAAGTTCGCGGTTCCGTCGTACGCGTTGACCACGACCTTCACCGAGTTGCGGATGTAGTTGATGTAGTTGTCGCCGAAAGGCATCGTCTGCGAGTACGGATAGCTCGACGCTGACGTGTACGCGTCGAGGATCCAGTAAAGCCGGCCGTCGGCGACCACGAGGTAGGGATCGTGATCGAACGTGAGGAACGGCGCAATCTCCGAAGCCCGGTCCTTGATGTTGCGGCGGTAGAGCATATAGGTCTTGTCCGTCACCTGGCCCGAGACCAGGAGGTTGAAGTCGCTCAGCTTGAGCGACCACAGCGCGCGATTCGCAGCCGTCATCGGCACGCCGTGCTGCCCCGAGTAGTTGGTGAAGACGTCCTGGCTGCCCTTCGGGTAATCGAACTCGCGTGTATTCGACGGCGCAAGGACGTAGTCGTTGGTGAGCTCGCCGAAGTAGATGGCGGGCTGGCTGATGGTGAGAGCCCCGCTCGGCGGCAGGTCGCCGACGACGTAGTTGGGCAGGCCCTCGCTATCGGCCGCGTTGACCGGGCTTGCCGCAGCCCCGTATCCGTGGGTGTACTGCAGGTGGATGTTGACCCAGTTCTGCGCCGCCGACGAGAGGTTCGAGGTGTTGAGCTCACGGGCGCTGATCTCCAGCTGCTGGTACTGGCCGTTGACGTTGTAGCGGTCGATGTCGATGTCGTTGAACGTGTAATAGGTTCGCAGCGTCTGCTGCTGCTGATACGTCTCTTTGAGCTGGGTGTAGTCCCACAGCCGGAGGTTGTTGACCGTGACCTGGTCGGCCTGTACGTCCTGGGCGGTCAGCGGCTGATCGCCTGTGAAGCTGCCTGCCGAGACGTTGGACAGTCCATAGGCCGCGCGTGTGCCCGCGATCTCGCGCTGGATGTAGGGCAGCTCGTAGGTCTGGGCATTGGGCGTGACCGACACTCCCTGCACGACACCCGGGTAAGCCTGCGAGATGATCGTGAGCAAGATCCAGGTCCCGACGGCCGCGGCCGGCAGCCACAGGCGCCGCACCCATGCGTTCGCCACCAGTGCACCCGCAAGCACAATCCCCACCCCGGCCTGGAACGTGTAGAGCGGAAGCCTCGCGTTCACGTCCGTATAGGCGGCGCCCCACACGATGTTGCTGTTGTGCGCGGAGAGGAGGTCGAAGCGGCCGAGCCAGGTGGCCGCCGCCAGGCTCACGGCGAACGCGGCGAGCAGCACCGACACATGGGCGATCGCGCGAGGCGTGGGCCGGAAGTCAAAGCTGTCGCCGCGCCAGGAGTAAAGCGCGCCGACCAGCAGGATGGCCAGGAATTCGAGGCCGAGCGACCAATTGGCCACCGCGTGCAGGAAGGGCAGCGTCAGCAGATAAAAGGAGACGTCCTGCCCCAGGACCGGATCCGTGGTCCCGGTCGGCGTTGCGTGGAGATACAGGGCGAGGCTTTGCCACTGGGAGAAAGCACCAGCGCCCAGGATCACCGCGATGATCGCCGCGGTGACGAGGCTGATCCAGCCGGCAGGTCCACGAAACACGGACCGGCTGATCCCCACGGCGCGCAGTGCGGCTCCGGAACGCGCCCTCAACGCGATCGCCACATTGAACAAGAGGTAAACAAACGCGAGCAGGAATCCGCCGGCGAACAGTGACCACTCGAGGGTCACGCGGGTGGTGTAGACGTCGCGAAACCCTAGCGCGTCGTACCACTGCAGCTCGGTGATGAACGAGACGATCGGGCTCGCGACGATGAAGACCAGGATCGCCAGCAAGAACAGCGCGACCCCGCCCCAGAAGCGCCTGGGGATTTGCGGCATGCGGATCTCTCTTCCGGCGTCGAACGGACCGCCGCGCTCGAACGGATCAAACGGCCGGTAGCGGCGGGACATCGGACTGAAGCTTAGACCGACTCGGGAAGCCGGGCCTCCAGAGCACGGTCGTCAGCGGCGAAGTCTGCGTCGGGATTGGCGGGTGGGTGCTCGAGGTGCCAGCGCACCGTCGTGCGAAGGCTTTCGAAGGGATCGGAGGTCGTCCACCTAAGCTCGGCCCGGGCCTTGCGGGCGCTCGCCGCGATGTGCTGGAGCATAGTGCCGGTCGGTTTCAGGTCTTCGGGCAGCAGCTCGTCCGGCACGCGGACGAGCTGTGCCGTGGATCCGGCGGCGTCGAGGATCATCCTCGCCCACATCCGCATCGAGTAGGTCCGGTCCTCGCAGATGTTCATCACGCCGCTCGCTTGCGCCCCGTGAAGCGCAAGGCGGACCGCGCGCGCCACGTCGCGCACGTAAGCCCGGCAGGCGAGCCAGGAACCCGCGCCGATCGGAATGCGCTGCCTCCCGGCGCGGACGCGGCGGAGGATGAACTCTTCGCGCAGCTGGTAGTCATGCTCGCCGTAGACCATCGGCAGGCGCAGCACAAGCGCGCCGCGCGGCAGGTACACGTCTTCGACGTCGAGCTTGTCGTAGTCGTCGCGATCCGCCAGCCTGCCTCGATATGGATAGCGCTCGACACGGACCGGGGACTCCTCGTCGATTGGCACCGGGTCCGTCTCGCGGTCCAGGAGCAGGGCGCCGAACGCCCGGTAGACATCCATGCTGGAGATCACGATCCGTCGCTCGACCTCAGGCAATGCTGCCAGCGAAACCTCTGCGTCCGCTCGGCTGAGTGCGCGGCAATCGACCAGGGCGTCCGGCCCGAATTTGGCCAGCTCATCGCAATGCGCCGCGAGCTCCGAACGGTCGCAGTGCACATGCTGGACGTCCGGCAGGTCGTCAGGCTCGAGCTCGCCGCGGTGCACGACCATCAGCTCGTCGCCGGCGGCGGCGAGCTCCTCGACGGTGGCGCGGCCGATGAACCGCGTGCCGCCGAGGACGATTACTTTCAACGCGCGACCGGCGCCACCACGTGCGGGTTCTTCTCGACGATCAGGTCGATCAGGCCCCATTCCTTCGCCTGCTCAGGAGTCATGAAGAAGTCGCGCTCCATCGCCCTCTCGACATCCTCGAGCTGCCGCTTGCAGTGCTTGGCGTAGATGCGCGCCACCTGCTCGCGCTGCCGGAGGATCTCCTGCGCGTGGATCTGGATGTCGGTGGCCTGTCCCTGGATGCCTTGCGTGAAGGGTTGGTGGATGAGGATCTGCGCGTGCGGCAGCGACATCCGCATGCCGGGATCACCGCCGGCGAGAAGGATCGATGCGCCGCTCGCCGCCAGTCCGGTGCACAGGGTCGCCACCTTGGGCCCGACGTACTGCATCGCGTCGTAGATGGAAAGCGCAGCCGTCAGCGACCCGCCCGGGCTGTTGATGTAGAGCTGGATGTCGGTTTCGGGGGCTTCGTTCTCGAGGAACAGGAGCTGAGCCGTGACGGTGGTCGCCATGTCGTCGTCGATCACTCCGCGCACGAAGATCACCCCGTCCTTGAGCAGGCGTGAGTAGATGTCGTACGCGCGCTCGCCGCGCCCGTCGTTGGTGATCACGGTCGGAATCAGATGCATCTCTCCCTACCTCCTGGGTGCAAAGCCGATGCGTTCTTTTGGTCTGGGCGGCGGATTGGCCATCGCAAGGTAAGCGCTGAAGTCGGCCACGCTGCGCAGGGCCTCGAGGGGAAGCGAGGCGGTGGCCAGCCGCAGCTTGACCGGCGGGTCTTCGGGCCACGCTCGCTGGTCGGGGTCGGCGCCGAGAAGCCGCGCGAGGTCGGCGTAGATCTCGGCGGGCCGGACGCCGAGCGCGTGGGCGACGGCGAGCAGTCGCTCGGTGGACACCTCTTTTCGGCCTCTCTCAACTTCGGAGAGGTGGGCCGGAGACAGCCCGGCCTCGGCGGCGACCTCGCTCAGCGTCCGGCGCGTGGCTTCCCGCCGAGAACGCAGGATCGAGCCGAGCGCCGCTCGGATCGTCCTGGCACTTTCGCTGTAGGCGAAAACCATTTGTCCTTGGCTAACGATACGACACAAACGCCAACCGGCGGGCTACTGATCCTTGAGGTTCGCGGGGTCGAGCAGCTCCTGCTTCGGACGTTCGATCTTCTGCCGCGACCGCATGATCTCGATGAGCTTTTTGCGGCCTTTGGGCGGGCCGATCATGATCGCGCCGACGAGGCGGTCGTCCTTGAAGAACAGCTTGCGGTAGAACTTCTCTTCGAAGCTGAACGTCCGCACCGACTCCAGCCCGGGCTGGACGTCGGGCGTCACGCCCATCACGGCCAGGGTCGATCCGAACATCGTCGTCGTGTACGTCGGCACGTCGAAAAAGTCTTCGTCCGCGCCCGCCATGTTCCGCGCGGCGACCTTGCCGTGCGCCTCGGCGTTATCCCACGTCCCCATCTGGTTGTGACGCTCCACCATGAGGTCATAGAAGACCGCGATGTCGCCCGCCGCGTACGCGTCCGGCGCGGACGTGCGCAGCTTGGAGTCGGTGACGATTCCCTTGTTCAGCTCGACTCGCTTGTCCACCGGCTCCGTGTAGTAGTCAAGGCCCACGCCATAGGTGAGCAGGTCAAATTCCACCTTCTCTCCGTTCACCGTCTGCGCGACGTAACGGCCGTTGTTGCGGCTGAACTGCTGGACCTCGTCGGAGGTGATGAACTGCACTCCCTGCGCCTCGCCGAGCTGCCGGCACAAACGGCCACCTTCCTCATCGAGCACGTAACGGAGGAACCACGGCCCGCGCATGATCCAGGTCACCTGCGCCTTGTGACGGAAGCTCACGCCCTCGGCCAGCTCGTAACCGATGAAGCTGCCGCCCATCACGAGGACTCGCTCGCAGCTGTCCGCCTTCTCGATGATCGCGTCGGTGTCGTCAAGGGTCTGGAAACCCAGGCAGGACGACACCTCCGTAGACCCGGGCCAGGGCGGCGGCTTGGGGCGGCCACCGGTCGCGACGAGGATCGCGTCGTACTTGAAGGTCTGCCCTCGATTCGTATGCACGACTTTGCCGCCGAGGTCGATCTCCGTCGCCCATGTTTCGAAGTGGATCTCCAGGTTCTGCCTGGCGTAGTCCTCGACCGACCGCATGAAGACCTTCTCGCGTCTCACCTGTCCGCGCAGATAGCGCGGCAGGGCAACCCGGTTGTAGAGGGGATGGCGCTCCGCCGCGATGACGACGATGGAGGCTTCGGGGTCGGCCTTGCGAAGGTCTTCGGCGCAAGTCTGGCCGGCGATGCCGTTGCCCAGGATTACGTACCTGCGGGTCAACTAGAGGCTGAGGACGTAGACATAGGCGCTGGCTTCGGCATCCGCGAAATCGTATCCGCTCGCGCGGAGGTCATCCTCCGCGGGGTGGCCGGGCGGCAGGTTGACCGTCACGTGGTTGAGGCCGTCCGCGTCCGCTTCGAATCGCAAGGCCATCAAGAGCTCGCGAAGCGCTCCGCCGGTGCCGGCCAGAAGTGAAACGGCGACATTCTGGCCCCACGCCTCGCGCAGAGCCGCGACTGCACGCCCTGCCGGTCCGATCCGGAGCAACCCGTTTCGGGCGAGCCGTTCCATCTCGTCGGCGTCCATGTCGCGGGCTCCGTTCAGGTCGGGGCAGACCCCGCCGTAGAGCTCAAAGCCCCGGCTGGTGGCAACTGAAGGCCAGAGCCTCCTGGCCTCGGGCGCGTCAGGGATGCGGGCGGGCTCCCCACCCTCCACACGCGTACCGCGCCACCACTTCACCTCCACCACGCGCTTGAAGCCGGCCGACTCGAACAAGCTGACCGCCGGCGCGTCGCGCGTCGCGAGACGCATCTCGCGAAACTTCTGCTGACGCGCGTCCTCGATCGCGGCCTGAAGCATCGCGCGAGCAATTCCGTGCCGGCGATGCTCCGCCGCCACGCGCAGCCCCTCGTACCAGATCAGGCCCGGCGCATACGGCCGGAGTCTCTGCACGCCGACCACAACCCCTTCGACTTCCGCGGCCTGAAAAGCGGCGCCTGCGTCGCCGACCCAGCGGTCGAAGACGCGGGGGACGTAGTCGCGACCATTCCAAACGTCTCGCGTCATCTCGATGACCCGGTCGCGGTCGGCCGGCCGCACGGGCCTTAGCTGGAGGTCCGTGGTTGCCAATGGGCCACTCCTGACACCGCGACGCCACCGTCGAACACCAGCTGCCCCGCGTCTGGTCTGAGGATCTCTCGCAATGCCGCTTGCCCCGCGTCCTCGTCCCATCCCGGCCCGAAGAGGGCGCGGCTGTCGGCGACGGCCTCCTCCATGTCGGAGTACCGGGTCACGATTGGATAGCGAAGAAAGTCGACGTCGGCTGCGATCCCCATCTGCAACAAGAGCATGAACAGCTCGCTGAAACGAGGCAGGCGTGGACCCGCGTCGCCGACAAGTCGCCTGCGGATCTCAGCCGCCGGATGCGGGAGGTCGCTCTCGCGAAGCATCACGAAGACGCGCTCCGTCGCCGAGCGTTCGAGCTTGGCGATGAAGGGGACCGGCGCGGCGACGCCGTACAGCACATGACTGCAAACGACCAGATCGGCCCGAGCCACCTCGGCGTCCTCCCAGGTGCTGGCGACGACGGTGATGTTGTCGCGCCCCGCGATATGGGATCGCATGCCCTCCGAGGGCTCGACGGCGGTCACCCATTCCACCCGCTGCGCCAGCGGGACGGTGTGCCGGCCGGTGCCGGCTCCGACGTCGATCACCGTCTTGTGCGGGGAGAGGTAGGGATCGAGCACCTGGAGGAGCTCGTCCACGCGAGCGTGCGTCGAGCGGGCGTAGCTCGCGGCGCGCCGATCCCAGTAGCCGGTGTCGACGTGACCGGACGCAAGAGTCGCCCTGTCCTCGACGACCTGCCTCCAGCGCGTCTCCCAGTCGATCTCGTCCATCGGCGTTTCGCAGTCGGTTTTTAACAGACCTGGGGACAAACCGGGGACAACTCGCGCCACGGCGCCTACAGGCTGGGGATAGCGCCCCGCCCAACACAATATCTAGGCCATGCCGCTGCCACGCCCCTCTCCCGCGCCCTGCGGGACGAGCCCGTTAGGGACGCGCTACCCGCGCCCTCTGATTGCTCCCCTGAGGGGAGAGGGATACTTACACCACATAAATGGGCGAGTTCAGCGCCGCCGAGTCGTCTCTCCTCGGACGCTATTTCACCAACCTGGATCGGCCTGTTTTTGCGCTTCGCAATCTGCCCGAAGTCGTGAAGGGCGCGCTTTTCTCACGCTACTCCAGGACCGAGAAAAGCCTGCGGCGGGTCCTCCTGGACGAGTTCATCAACGAGCCTGACTCAGGATTCGACAGGCTCGCCGGCTCACCGCCAGCTGACGATGACATGGTGGCGGTGAGGCGTGCGGAGGAGTTCTACGAGCGCGTGCTCGTCGGCTATGGCGACGACTCAGTGGCGGAGCTCGCCGGCGCCCACGTCGCAGTCGAGCAGGCGTCGACGCTCGCGGCCAAGGCGCTGGAGGACAGCAGGATCGGAATCTCGCCGCTGGAGAAGTCGACCCGGTACGTCCGCTTCGACCGGCCAGGCCCCGACGGACGCTACCTGTACCACCGCGGGCCTGAGCTGGCGCACCCGGACTACGCGCGCGCGGCGGATGCGCTTTTCGCCACCTACAGCAACATGGTCGAGCCGGCGACCAATGCCATCCGCGAGCGCTTTCCGCAAGACGAAGGTGAGACCGACCGCGCGTGGAAGGCCGCCACGAGGGCTAAAGCGCTGGACCTGCTGCGAGGCCTGCTGCCCGCGGGCACGCTGACCAACCTGGGCCTGTTCGGCAACGGGCGGGCGTTCGAGTACCTGATCACCAAGATGGCCGCCAGCGAGCTGCCGGAATGCCAGACCCTCGCCACCGACCTGGACCGCGAGCTGTCGCTCGTCATCCCGTCGTTCGTCCGGCGAGCCTTGGACGATCGCTACGGCCGCCCAGCAGCGGACCGGATGACCCAGGTCAGGAAGCGAATCAAAGCACTCACCCCCTCCCCGCTCGCCGGGGAGGGCCGGGGTGGGGAGACGGAACCCTCCGTGCGACTCATTGACTACGACCCGAACGCAGAGCATAAGGTCGTTGCAGCGGCACTCTTCTCCTACTCGAACCTCCCGCTCGACAAGCAGCAAGCAGACCCCGCCGCTGTCCTGGACTACCTGCTGGCGGATCGGTCCAATCGCCGCCAGAGGGCGCCCCGGGCCCTCGAGCACGCCGAGTACACGTTCGAGATCGTTGCCAACTTCGCGGCCTACCGCGACCTCCACCGCCACCGGATGCTCACCCAGGATCGCCAGCACCTGGGCACTGCGCTGGGCTACGACCTGCCGCCTGGCCTCGCGGACCTCGGGATGCAGGACGCATTTGCACGGGCAGTGGAGGGCGCGGCCGACGTGCACGAGAGGCTCGAGCGCGAGCTAGGGCCGGCCGTCGCCCAGTACATCGTCCCGCTGGCCTTTCACGTGCGGTGGTACTTCCGCGCCAACCTGC
>Ga0209160_1002426_pt1 | contig 15517 bp, 12 predicted proteins | sample GraSoiAngelo_153_FD_186167 | JGI IMG/M metagenome (GOLD analysis project Ga0209160, IMG submission 186167) | Grasslands soil microbial communities from the Angelo Coastal Reserve, California, USA - 14_1009_12_40cm (SPAdes) (version 2) | ecosystem: Environmental > Terrestrial > Soil > Grasslands ... | reverse complement strand
CAACGCGGACCAGATGCCGCCCTACGCGCTGCCCGGCAACATGACTCAGACCGGCATCAAGAGCCGCTCCTCCAAGGGCGGCGGCGCGGCCAACTTCAACGAGATCCGCTTCGAGGACAAGAAGGGTTCCGAGCAGGTCTTCCTCCACGCCGAGAAGAACCAGGACATCGAGGTCGAGAACGACGAGAGCCACTCGGTCGGCCACGACAGGACCAAGACGATCGACCACGACGAGACGGTCACGGTGAAGAACAACCGGACCGAGACCGTGGGCGTGAACGAGAAGATCACCATTGGTAACAACCGCACCGAACAGGTCGGGGTCGACGAGAGCATCACCGTCGGTAGCAATCGCACGCGGTCGGTGGGGATGAATGAGACCGTCAGCGTGGGGTTGACCCGCACGCACTCGGTCGGTGTGAACGAGATGATCAACGTCGGCGCCGCGCAGGAGATCACGGTGGGCGGACTTCAAGCGCTCACGGTGGGGTTGACCCGCGCGGTCACCGTCGGATCGAGTCAGACCGAAAGCTTCGGCAAGAACCTCTCGAGCACCGTTGGCGCCGATCGCACCGCGAAGATCGGCAGCAACTGCTCGACGGACGTCGGGAAGGACCAGAAGCTGACCGTCGGGGACAACCGGGACGTGAAGATCGGCAAAAACCTCTCGACTGATGTCGGCGACGATGAGAAGCGGCACGTTGGAAAGACACTCAACATCGACGTCGGCGACGAAGTGACGATCACCTGCGGCCAGTCGTCGTTCAACATGAAAAAGGACGGGACAATCACCCTCAAGGGTAAGACGATCACGATCGACGCCATGCAGCAGATCGACGAGAAGGCCATGAATATCAACTCGGAAGCGTCGGCCAAGAGTGTGACCAAGGGCGCGATGGTCAACGTCGAGGCCTCTGGAATCAATACGATCAAGGGCAGCCTGGTAAAGATCAACTGATCTATGACCAGCGACGCGAGTCTGTTCTTCCGGTTTTTGATCGCGGCGCTGGCGACCTGGCGACTGGCGTTCCTGCTGACGCGCGAACGCGGCCCGTGGGGTGTGCTCGAGCGATTGAGGCGAGGCGCGGAGCACCGCGTCGTCGGTGAGTTACTCACGTGCGTCAAATGCGCTGGGGTCTGGATCGCGATTCCGTTTGCCTTCTTCGTTCGAGGGAGCTGGCCCGAGATCGTCGTGACCTGGCTGGCCCTCTCCGGCGTTGTTGCGCTGATCGACGAGTGGACACGTCCGCCGTTCGAGTGGCGCGAGGGAGAAGATTTCGGAGGCGGCGAACGGGCTGCCGGCGATAAGGATCGCAGTTGATTCAAATGGGCTGCTGTTCTCAGACTAGGCGGCCGCTTAGCGACCGCCACCAGGTGAAGGTCCGTTACGGTGGAGGTCGCCCCATCGTGGTCAGAGGGCCGGTGACCGGCCGCGACTACCGCTTCTCGGGGCTCGAGCGGCTGCAACTCGTTGATCCTCGCGATGCCCTCGTCTTGATGCGCAGTCCATTGTTACGGATCGAAGGAGTCGTCGAGCTGCCGATGGCCGCGGAGGAGGCCTCGGGGAATCGCGGAGGCGGCGATGCCTAAGCCAGCGGCTCGGCTCGGCGACTCCACGATGCATGGATCGCCGCTGCTTGGCGCGTGTGCGACGACGGTGTTGATTGGTGGCAAGCCTGCCTGGCGAGGGACGGATCAACACACGTGTCCAATCCCCAATGCACCGCCACCCGTTTGCGACGGCGCGCCTCACGGGCCGGGTATTACCGCCCCGCTGCCCGACGGTGGTTCCGGCATTGTCCTCATCGAGGGCAAGCCCGCCGCCCGCGTTGGCGACCTCGTGACCGAGCCGCACGCGCTGGTTCCGCTGCCACCGCCGAACAACATCGTCGTGGGCGAGTTCACGGTGCTGATCGGGATGGGAGGTGGTGGAGGCTGTCCACCGGGCTCGACGTGAACGGCTTGAGCGTCGATCCGTGGGATCGAAAGCAGAGAGACGGTAACAGAGCCATTCGGCTCAGGCTGCCCTGATGTTCCAGGCCAACGTTGTCACGGGCGAAGTTTGTGGGTCTGTGGTCGATCTCTCCCTTCCTGGGGTGGTCCCATTCGAGCTTGAGCGAAAGTACAGAAGCCTGTCGAAGCACAACGGTCTCCTGGGTTGGAACTGGACGAGCCCGTTCGACCAGGGGCTCCATCTTGCGCGACCCGGGTTGGTCTACCGGGACCAATGGGGTCAAGAAACGCCCCTGGCACCAGCGGCCAACAGCAACGACGGCTTAGTCGCGTCGGCCGGGAATCTTCGGCTGAGTCGGGCAGCTGGTGAGCTGGTCCTGCACGCTCCTCCATTGACGCTGCACTACCCGTTGCCCAAGCCCGGGGCCTCCAGCTTTCTGAGGCCCCAGAAAATCGTGGATAGGTACGGTAATGCGCTCCTCTTTACGCTCAACGAGGCGGGCTTGCCCGAACGGCTCGTGGACACCATGGGCAGGCACCTGCGAATCCTGTACGACAATACTGCGAGAATCGCAGAGATCCGTCGACGCTCGAGCACATCCAGTGCAGAGCAGCTTCTTCTTCGCTACGGCTATGACCGGTTCGGCGATCTCAGGACCATGTCCGACGCCGCCGGCAGTTACCACTTCGAGTACGCCGATCATTTGGTTGTCCGATGGACATACCCGTCAGGCCTCTCAGGTTACGCGACCTACGACCAGCATGGCCGTTGCACGCGACTCTGGCACGATGGCGGACGCCGATACCGACAGCTCGACTATGACGACAGGCGGCGGACTACCCGAGTGACGAACGGCTTCGGCAATAGCACGCTCTATCGTCATAACGAGGGGAAGGTCGTTACCGAGACCATCGATCCCCTGGGCGGCGTCGAAACCAACGCCTATGACGCCAACAATGGCCTGCTGGCAACGTTCAACGCTCTCGGTCGGCCGACGCCCCTCACGGTGCTGGATCCAGAGAACCGGATGTTGAGCGTAACCGACGCACAAGGGGCCACGACCGTGTTTCACGAGGACGAGCACGGCCGGGTCCGCGCCAAGGTGGACGCGTGCGGAGGTACCTGGCGCTGGGATTACGACACGCAGGGAAACTTGATCGGCGTCGAGACGCCGTCGGGGGTGCGATCCGACCTCGTCTACGACTCGCGAGGAATTCTCAGCGAGGTTCGCGACTTCTGCGGTCGCAGGATGATTCAGTCGCAGTCGAGCGGCGGCAGAACGGTCACGGTTCATGATGATCTCGGGATGATCGTCAAACTCGAATACGACGAGATCGGAAATGTCGTGGCCGCGACCGACGGAGAAGGCGCTACCCGACGCGTCCTACGCGATGGTGTGGGTCGGGTCGTGGGAAGTCAGTGGCCTGACCGTACAGGCATCGCATATGAGTATGACCAGGCCGGTAACCTCACGCGGGTCGTTGACGAACTAGGTCGGCAGACTCGTCTCGAGTACGACGAATTCGGGAAGTGTGTTGTCGTTCAGTGGCCAAGCGGTCATGCAGTGCGATATGAATATGATCTCGACGACAATCCAACCGCGATTATCAACGCAAAGGGTGAGGCTCATCGCTTCGCGTACGACAGCGTCGGACGCGTTGTTGGCCAGGAGTTCTTTGACGGCACACGCGAGACATACGCGTATGACGCGGTGGGCCGCCTCGTTGGCATAGTCGACGGCAACGGAGCCGCGACGACGATCATTCGCGATGAAGTGGGGAGCATCGTCGAAAAGCGCTACGCTGCCGGCGACGCCGACCATTTCGACTACGATCAGTTACGCCGGCTCGTTCGTGGGCGCAATGAAGCTACGACGATCGAGTTCGAATGGGACGGCGACGGCAACCTCACCCGGGAAGTCCAGGGCGAGCTCGTGCTCACGTCCTCTTACGATCCTGGCGGGAAGCGTCGCTCACTCAAAACGTCGCAAGGGCGGTCGATCGACTACGACTATGACATCCGGGGGCGCTTGGTTCGAATCACCGACAGTGCTACCGGCTCGCACTCCTTCGAATTCGATTCGGCTGATCGGCTGGTCGCGCATTCCTACCCAAATGGTGCCCGACTCGAGCTGAGATACGACGATCGGAACCGGATCGTAGAGCAGTCGCTGAGCACTGGCTCGAAGGTCCTTCTCCGGCGCGCGTATGAATTCGACGCCGCGGATCAGCTGCTGCAGGTTGCTAGCGAGGCGGATGGTGAGGAGCGTCTCGCCTACGATCACCGAGGCGCCTTGCTGACCACCCACAGGAATGGTTCTGCGGAGCGGTATGGCTATGACCCGACTGGGAACCTGGCATTCTCATCGGAGTGCGGAGCACTGTCCTACGCGGCGGGCGATAGGCTGGTCGGCGGCCCCGATGGGTCGCGGGACTACGACGGATGCGGCGCAACGGTCACCGACGGAAGCGGGGCGCGCCATTTCCAGTATGACGGTGCCGGACGACTCCGTCGCGTCATGTCTCAGGGGCGTACCATCGCGCACTACGAATACGACGTCCTGGGACGGCGCACGAGGAAGGCGATAGAAGGGAAGGACACCCGATTCGCCTGGGACGGCTTCTCCGTGCTCCAGGAGGTGACTGGCCGCGATCTCACTGAGTATCTGGTGTTACCCGACACCTTCTTGCCGCTGTCTCGCCGCGTCGGGGACACGGTGGAGCACCTTGTCGCGGACCGACGCGGGTGCGTAATCGGGATCATGGACGAGAAGGGCTCTCTTGTCGCCCGGTTTGAGTACACGGCCTTCGGGAGGCTACGAGCTTCCTCGGATGGGCGGCGGAGTCACCCATTTCGTCTGCGGGGTCAGTACTACGACAAGGAGACCGGGCTTCATTACAATCTGCACCGATACTACGATGCACAGACGGGACGCTTCTTAACCCGAGATCCCATCGGTCTTGAAGGCGGCCGTAATCTGTACTCGTACGGCCCGAACCCAATAACGTGGGAAGACCCGTTCGGCTTGTCGAGTGAGTGTCAGGGCGATGTCTTCTACCGCGCCATGTCCGACGATGAAAAGGCAAAGGTCATGGCGGACTGTCAGCTTCACGCGAGAGAAGGTAAGAAGTGCCCCGAGGGTCCCTACGTAACGCAGGCACGCAAATACGCTCAGTCCGCGATAAACGAGAAGCCCGATATGTATAAACACCTGGTTGAAATCTGCACGAAGCCGGGAACAGTGACGCGTATGAACTATTCGCCATATGCGTGCCGGAACGGCAGTCAAGCCGGGCATTTCCCGAGCCTTCCCGACGTAATGAGCGGAAATCCGGATCGCATCGAGCACAAAATGGAACGGGTTGGCCGCCCCGATGAAGGACTGAACTATGGGCTCAGCAAAGGCAAGGGTCTGGATCAGTTCAATGGTGAAGTTGAGAGCATGAAGGTGGTCGGGACGAACGAGAGCTGTGTGCCGAAGAGAAATCCATGAACCCTCAGTGGCCCGAGGCGGATGTTGAGATCGCACGGCTACGTGGCCTGAAGGGGCGGTCGTTGACGGACCAATCTGTGCTCCGCACCCATCAAGAGAGTGGGGCGCGCCTGTATACGCTCGCGGAACAACGGCCGGACGCGGCGCTGCAGCTGCTGGAGCGCGAGTATGCAGCGCTTCGCGCCGGCGAAGGCGACATCAGTATAAGTGGCGCGCTGGTCGGCGGGCTCGTCAAGGCTCGCCATCGACAGGCCGTTCCGCTGATCAGCCGGATGCTGCTCGACCCGTCGGCACGTGGCCTGCGCGAGGATTTGGCCGAGGATCTTGGTGCACTGGGCGATCCCACCGCTGGCCCGGCGCTGGTGAACGCCCTCAGTGACGAGGAGTCGTGGGTCAAGGCCAAGGCGGCCCGGTCGCTCGGTCTACTCGGATACAAGCCTGCGATCGAGTGGCTGCTTCAGCTGCTGCACGACGAGTCTGGGGACGTCCGTGCCAGCGCCGCGAACGCGCTCGGCCGGCTCAAGGCTCGTGAAGCAATCCCAATACTGGCAGAGATCGTGAAGAACGATGACGACGAAGTGGTTCGCGGAGCGGCCGGCAACGCGATACAGCAGCTCCGCGAAAGCGGAAACGGCTAGTGGACAGTTCGGGGTCGCGCAACATGGTAGGCGCCGACCGGCAGATCTTCGCCGCGTATGACTCCGAAGGGATTTACGTGTACCAGGCGTTCAAGCCCTCCATAGCAGATGAGGCTATCCGTTTGGGAACATTCGGCGGAGGATTTAGCCTCGATCGCATGACATGGATAAAGCCGTCGTTTGGCTGGATGCTGTATCGGTCGAGCTACGCGAGCGCACACAGGCAGGAGCGAATTCTCCGCATCAAGATTGGTCACCAGGGTTTTGGAGAGATCCTGTCGAAGGCCGTGTCGACAAGTTTCAATCCGTTACTCTTCGAATCGGAAGTCGAGTGGGCGAGGGCTCTGCGAAATTCCGAGGTTCGATATCAGTGGGATCCGGATCGCGATGTGTACTTGCGCAAACTCGACCGGCGAGCGATCCAGCTTGGAATTCGCGGCTCGGTCGTGCGGGCTTACGCGACCTCCTGGATCGTTGGTCTCGAGGACGTCACTCCCGTAGCGCACAAGATCAAACACGTCGTAGAACAGGGCGGTTCAGATCTTCCTCCCCTGCCCATCGAGCGCGCGTACGCCGTGAGCTCGCAAATCGCCGAGGCGCTGGGCATGGTTTCGTACAGTTCTCAACTGCAGACCGATTGCGGAGAGAACGTGTGACCGACGTCGCGAATGGAAATCAGCACCCGATGAATCTGGCCCCCGGACAGTCGTTGGAAGGTGCTGTTTTCGAGGAGGCGAACCTTGATGCCGCTAATGTGTCGGGATCTGTTCTGACGGCTTGTTCGTTTGTTCGAGCCAGCCTTCAGGATGCGAACTTTTCGACCGCCAATCTGACTCACTCTGTGCTCTCTGGAGTCGACGCCAAACGGGCAGTATTTCGCCAGGCTGTCTTGCGGTACGTCGTCGCTTGTGGCGCCACGTTCGACGGTGCCGATATGTCTGCTGCCGACCTCCTGGGCGCGAATCTGAGCGGGGCCACGCTCCGAGAATGCTCGCTGGAGGAGGCTGAACTCAGCGGTGCGTCTTTCGAGGGATGCGACCTCTCTGGCGCAAGACTCGGCGGCGCCAACTTGACCTCGGCAAACTTTACCGGCGCATGCATGCGCGGCGCGTATCTGGCCGGTGCCAATCTCACTGGTGCCAAGCTCGACCGGGCCGATTTGTCGGACGCCGTCATCAGCGACGCCGACCTCTCGCTCGTCAGCGGGAGCGGGGTCAGCTTCCGCTCGGGCGTGCTCGAGCGAGTCCGAGCGCGAGGTGCCGACTTCTCCGGCTGCGACTTCTCCAACGCGATAGCGTCGGGAGCAAACTTCGAACGCGCCACACTTTACGGCGGCACAATGGCAAATTTCGTTGCCGAAGACGCCTCGTATGAGTTCGCCGACCTGCGCCAATCCAGGCTTGAGCACGCGCGGTTCACACGCACAAGTTTTGTCGGGGCCATCTTGCTTGGCGCAGAAGCGACAGCTTGTGACTTTGCTGGCGCCGACTTCTACTGGGCGGAGCTTCCAGACGGCGCTATCGTTCGTTGGGCGCTAACGACAGCCCGGGTGCCGACCGGCCCGGATGAGACCTACGGCCCTCGTGGGGTGCGGCCCCCGTATGTGCGCATGATGCCTCTACACCGCACACCGTCGCAGAGGTAGTCACAAACCCGCATGCAGGAGACCAAGCTGCGGATGCCTGTGGACTTTGGCCAGCGGCGAGCACCAAGGCTCGGCTTCGTCTCGTGACTGGGACTGTGACGAGCACGTCGCTCCGGCTCGAGATCGTGTCCGATCAAAGCCCCCGCGAGGTCATCGTGGTGACGGCGGGACAGGTCGCCGAGGTGGGGCGAGCGACTCTGTCAGCGCTCGGCCTGTCCGCGGATCCGCACATGTCGATGCGGCACTTCTCGGTCGAGTGTAATGGGACGGAGTCTAGGATCCGAGACTTGGGCAGCACGAACGGAACGTTCGTCAACGGCGCCAAGATCACCGATGCCGCGATGAAGGACGGAGATCGAATCGACGCGGGGCGATCGAGTTTCCTTGTTCGGCTTCGCCGCGATGTGGAGCTCGGGGGCGACAACGGCGCGCGCCTGCCTACGGCCGAGACGACGCCGACGAAGGCGAGGCTGACGCCGGGCGCGAGGATCCCGCTCCTGGAGATCTCCAACAGCTCGTCGATGACGCTTGGAATGGTGCGGTGGCATGATACCGATGGCAAGCCGAAGCTCACCGTAATCGTCAAGGCTACCTTCGCTCTTGGTGATCGGCCGGAGCTAACCCGCAAGCAACTTCCGATCTTCACTGGCGACATCGTGAAAGATAAGGATCCGAGCTCCACCCGCTTCGAGTCCGACCTCGTGCCCTTCAAGCCGTGCACCGACGTCGTCCTGGTCGGTCGCGCCTACGCGCCCGAGGGCAAGCCGGTTACCGAAATGGTCGCCGGGCTCCGCGTGGGCCAGCTTCGCTGCGGCGTCGCCGTCATCGGCGACAGGAAGTGGCAGACCCAGCTGCTCGAGAAGCCGACGATCTCCTACACGCAGCCGTTCTTGACGATGGATCTCGTCTACGAGCGAGCGTTTGGCGGCTTCGACAAGCCCGCCGGAATGTACTGCAAGGAGAATCACGTCGGCACCGGCTTCATCGGCAAGAGGAGCGCTGAGCGCGTCGAGGGCCTCAAGCTGCCGAACCTCGAGGACCCGAGAAATCTGATCAATGCCTGGAACAGCCGCCCGACACCGGCCGGGTTCGGCTTCTACGGCCGTTCCTGGGCGCCGCGGCTGGCGTACGCCGGGACCTACGACGATAAGTATATGAAAGAGCGGCACCCGCTGCTGCCCGCCGACTTCTCGTACCGCTTCTTTAACGGCGCGCATCCGGATCTCCAGGTGGGCGGCTACCTCAGAGGCGACGAGGAAATCGATCTCCTCAACGTTTGTCCCAATGCCTCGCGGGTGCACTTCCGACTGCCGGGATTGATGCCGAAGATCAGCGTCGAGCGCTGGACGGTGCCGCCGGAGCAGTGGGTAGAAGAGCACACGGCGCCCGATGGATCGCTTCCCGCCGAGCTGCCTCTGGTCGAGGAGCCCCTGAAGCCCGTGCTCGATACGCTGGTGTTCGTGCCCGATCAGGGCGTGTTCTACGAGGTCTTCCGTGCCGTCTGCGGTCTCTCGAGTCTCGAGAGCCTGGAAATCGCGCGCGTGAAGGTAACGGTCTGATGATCCGCGCGCGCGACGCGCTACCGAACGAGTTCTTGCAGCCGCGTCTTCAGCGGGTCTTGCAGACGGCCGAGCGCGTCGACGTCGATCAGCTCGACGAAGGCGGCGACGCCGGAGAACGTCGTCGCGGACAGGATGAGATCGTCCCCGGGGCGGAAGGACGGGAGCCCGAACGAGATCGTGGTCAGCGGGAGCTTCGGAAGATCCGTCGCGTAGTCGGTCTGGACCTGGTAGCGAAGGTCGGCGAACAAGGCGGCGAGGCCCGGCGCGTGGGCGAACGTGGCTTGCGCTACCAGCGCGTTCACGACGAACTGTCGGATGTGCTCGACGCGGCGCTCGCCCTTGCCGGCGAGGCCCTGCCGCACCTGCGAGAGCGTGTAGCCGGACGTGAAGCTCACGACCCAGCGCACCGGCGAGGCGATGCTGATCGTCTTCGTCTCGCGGTCGGTCTTGGCCTCGTACGAGTATTCCCACGGGTAGAGCGCGACGCGATTGCCGACGAGCGTCAGCCAGTGCTCGTCGAACTCGGACGGGATGTCGAACGGCTTCGTGGAAAACGGCTTGTAGCTCTGCTGGAGCTGGGCGAAGGCGCGGTCCGCGCTCGTCGCGTCGCCCTTCGCGCCGAGGAATTTGCCGAACAAGCGCTCGGGGGAGACGATCGGGCGCAAGGTCTCGAGGTGCGCCGTGAGCTGTTCTTGCAGAAACTTCGAGACGACTTCGGTCTTCCGCCTGAGCTCGGTGAGCTCCTGGAACGTCAGGGGCTTGGGTCGTTTGGCTTGTCCGCCCATGTCGCGCGCGTCGTCGACGCGCAGCTAGAGTCTAGCGTTTCGAAGTCGCCCATGTACAGCAGATTGAGCGAAGCCGTATCTGAGCCGATCGGAGTAAAATCGACTGTCGTGCCGCTTTCGGATCGATTCCGGAAAGGTGCGGGAGAGAAAGGTGCGGGAGAGGTAGTCTTATGCTGACGATCCGCGCGGTCTCCTTCAAGGGGCAGCCCATCGGCCGAGAAGTCACGGCCCGGTTCGGGGAGGCCGGAGGCACTATAGGGCGTGGCGAGACCAACACGCTCGTGCTCGCGGATCCGGAGCGCTTCATCTCGCGCACGCACGCCACGATCTCGTTCCAGGCGGGCGGCTACATCATCACGGACAACGGCACCAAGAATCCGGTCACGCTCAATGGTCGGCCGCTGGGCTCCGGCAGCCAGGCACGGCTCGGCGACCGCGATCAGATCAAGATCGGCGATTACCTGCTCGAGGTGGCCCTGGCGCCGCTCAGCGCCCCCGCGCCCCCGCCCGCCCGAGCCGAGGCGGCGTCGAAGATTCCTGATCCGTTCGCGGATCTGCTGCGCCCGGTGGAGCGGCCGGGGCCGCGCACGCAACCGATCTTCCCGCTCGAGCCCGCCGCGCCGAAGCGTCCGGAAGCCATCCCGGCCGACGCGTTCGCCGACCTGCGCGCGCGCGAGCCGAGCATCGACGATCTGATCGGGGGTATCAAGCCCGCTCACGGGTCCGATCTCCTCGCGGGGCCCGAGCTTCCGCCGGGCGCGCCCATGGACAGGGCCGCCGCCGGCGTGGTCGATCCGCTCGACATTCTCGCGGGCACGCTGCGGCCGATTCCTCCGCCGTCGGTATCCGACCACGGTCCGGAGCTGTTCACTCCGTATGCGCCGCCGGCCGCGAAGCCCGAGGCGCCGGTCAAGCCGGCTCCCGAGATTCCGCGTCCCGTTCCGCAGCCGGGCGCCCCGCCGGCGCCGGCGCCGCCGCTGCAGAAGGTCGCCGGCGCGCCCACCGGTCCACGCGACGAGGCGCTGCTCAAGGCCTTCCTGCAGGGCGCCGGCATTCCGGGGACGCCGTCGGTGAAGAGTCTCTCGCCCGACATGATGGAGGCGATCGGCAAGCTGCTGCGCGAGGCGGTGCAGGGCACGCTCGATCTCCTGCGCGCGCGGGGGCTCACCAAGAGTGAGATGCGCGCGGACGTCACCATGATCATGGCGCAGGACAACAACCCGCTGAAGTTCTCACCGACGGTCGAGGCGGCGCTGACCCACTTGCTGGCACCGCAGGTGCACGGGTTCATACCGCCGCTGCGCGCGATGAAGGACGCCTACGACGACCTGCGCGCTCACCAGCTCGGCTTTCTGGCCGGCATGCGTGCCGCGCTGGAAGAGGTGCTGGCACGCTTCGGTCCGCGTGAGCTCGACAAGCGCCTCTCCGCGCAATCCATGCTCGACGATCTCTTGCCGATGAATCGCAAGGCGAAGCTGTGGGATCTGTTCATCGAGCGCCACGCGGCGCTCACGGCCGAGGCGCGCGAGGATTTCAATGCCGCCTTCGGCAAGGCGTTCCGCCGCGCCTACGAAGCTCAAGTCAAACAGCTGCGCGATCAAAGAGTCTAGCCTCCCTTGAGCCAGGGCGCGTCTCTCACGACGAACCAGAAGGTCGTGGTCTGGGTACGCGGCAAGCTCGGTCACAAGATCGGCCGGGGCGAGTGCTGGGATCTCGGCGAGCAAGCGCTGAAGCAAGCCGGCGCCAACACGTCCAACGATCTGGGCCCGGTCGGCGACGACACCGACTACATCTGGGGCGATCCCATCAGCGACATCAGCAAAATCGAGCCCGGCGACATCCTACAGATCCGCGATCACCTCGTGACGACGAAGACGAAGATCGAATACGTCTTCAAGGATGGCTCCACGGAAACCGAAACGAACGAGCGGACCGCCAAGCGCGGTCATCACACGGCGATCGTCAACGGCAAGCTCGACGCCAACGGCGGCGTCAGGACTCTCGAGCAGCACGTGAGGCCCGGGGGCGACATCGTGCAGAACATGTACCTTCCTACGCGCGACGTTCCCGAGACCGTGACCAAGTCGACTGAGCAGCGCAAGCATCCGCGGACGAAGCAGCTCGAGCGGGTGTCCGTCACCAAGACGGTGACCGTCACGGTCACCGGAACGATCTGGCCGTACCACCCGAAGGCGAAGTAAGCCCCCGGGGAAGCAGCGCCCGCGCCCGTCTAGCCCCTCGGCCGACCCAGGAGCCAGCCGAACTCCTCAGCCGCCGGCAGCCCGGCGCATCCGAGCATGAGTGAGTCTCCGTCCACGCGGCCGCGCGTCCACCAGAGCGCCCTCCAGCCGGTGCTCTCGCTCCAGGCGCGCAGCGCTTCGCCCTCGGCGATCGGTCCGAAGGCTTCGACGGACGGCAGGGCTCGCAAGGGACCGATGGCCGCCTCGGGAGCGGCCGCCAGCGGCGCGGGCAGCGCGCAGTGGGCGAGCGCTTCGTCGAGATCGTCGACGCTGCGAGTCGGATCGAGCACCGCAAGCGCCGCATCCTCGAGCCCGGCGAACCACCCGGCGCCCTCGAACACCGCGTGCGCCGCCGCCTCGTGCGACGGAAGCTCCACGGCCACCGTCAACGGGAAGTGCCGGCCCACGCGATCGACACTCGGCATCAGCACGCCGGCCCAGCCGCTCTGCGTCACGAGCCCGGGCAGGAGCACGAACCGCCAGATCGGCATCGTGAGGTAGGCATCGAACCAGGCCTCGCCGAGGGCCTCGCGGCTTGCCTGGAGCACGTCCTGCAGCCAGGCGTCGCACGCCTTGACGAACTCCACTGGAAGGCGTCGGGACGCGAAGTCACCCAGGCTCGGGATCTTGCCGTACCAGCCCGGAATCGAGGAGGGCGACTCCTCGGTCACAGGGCGGTGGGGCAGCGGAACTGGCTGAGCTCGGGCAGGCGGAACGGATTGCGCACGCTCGAGGCGAAGATCTCGAAGACGGTGCGGCGCCCCTCGACATTGAACGTCGCGACGAACCGCTCCGACTGCCGGGTCTCGACGATCTGCACGCCGTCGAACATCCGGAAGAGCGCCCACGGTCCGTTGAAGGTGACCCCGTTCGAGCCCACGGCGGGCGACGGCGAGACCTGCGCGCGCACCATGCTCCGGCCGCCGGGGCCGGGGAACTGGACGGGCACCGCGATCTGCGGGCCGTGAGAATACTTCACGAGCTTTCCGTCGACGTCGAGGCTGAATTGCTGGATCGACGCGTCCATCTCGACCGGTCTGAACTCGAGCTGGATGCTCGGCGTGCTGCCGCCGCCGCGGAAGAAGACGTCGCGGATGACCTGCGCGCGCTGGAACTCGGCCAGCGCCGCGGACTGCCCCATGGCCGGATCCTTGAAACGCCACGGCTTCTGGCCTGTGTCGACGTGCGGTGATAGATACTTCTGGAAGAAGCTCTCGAGCACGCCGCTCTGCGAGAACAGGCGCGCGAAGTCCTCGGGCGTCACGTCCTGGTTGCTGCTCCGCACGAACGGATAGCGGCCGCTCGTCGCCTTCGTGCAGTAGTCGGCCACCTGCGCCCGCAGCTCGGCGTCGATCCGCTCCCGTTCTCTGCCGGCGGTGCCCTGGGTCGCGCCCTGCGCGACCGCCTGGAGCATCGAGCGGAGCGGCTCGGGCTGACCGGCGGCCTCCGCGCGCAGCTTGTTGCTCGTATTGGCCTGCGGCGGCGGCTGCCCCGTCCGTTGCGCCTCCTTGACCGCGGCCAGCCACTGGTAGACCTCGCCAAGAAGCTGGACGAGACCATCGATGGGAGGCGGTCCAGTTGCTCCGGCAGGACCACTGACAAAGCGACGGATGTCGTCGAACTGATCGTCCACCAATCCCTTCTCGAGCATCCCCGTGGGAACGCCCGTGACGGTCTGGCGGGCCTTGCTCGCGTATTCCTGGGCCTTGCCGGTGAGGCCCCCGAGAGTTCCGCCGACTTCCGGTGGAACCGAGAGGGTGGTCTCACGTTCGATCGCCTTCATCAGCGGTTTCAGCGGCGAGTCCAGCGACGACAGCACGCGGGTGATCTCGACCAGCCGCGTGAAGTCGCGGTCGCGGATGATCGAGATGTCGCCGATGAACTGGCGCCAGATGCGCCGATAATCCTCGAGGTAGAGCCGCTTGACCGCCTCGGCGAACCCCGGCGCCGACATCAAGGTGCCGCCGCGGGACGTGCCCAGCACCCACGCCTCCTCGTCGGCCAGCTGCGCGGTGCTCGCGTCGACGCGTGGGAGGAAGTACTTGTAGTAGCCATCCTTCGTGTAGAAGCCCGGCACGCCCTTGGTGAGCGGCTGCCGGCTCTGCCGCTCGAAGACCAGCAGAGCCTTGGGACCGGCCTTGTCGGTGACGGTGAACTCGCGCAGATCCGGGTTCGGCTCCCGCTTCAGTCGACCGTACACGCGGTTCGGCAGCGAGTCGCTGCCGATGACCGTCCGCACCCTGGCGATCAGCGCGTCGTTTCGTTGGACCGTCGGATCGACCCAGCCGCGGTCGTAGAGCGCATCGAAGTGCACCTTCAGAGCCTTGGGTCCGGTGTCGGATCCGAGCAGCTGCTCGCCTCGCGTCTGGTACCAGCGCCAGACGGCCTCGGGATCGAGATGCTTGGGGTCGTAGAGCATCAGGTACGTCTTCAGGGCCTCGTAGAGCTCGTCCTGGCTGGCGGCGACGTCCTGACGCAGGTACTGCTCGAGATAGCTCGCCAGCGAGGGCAGGAACGTGTCCTGCAGCATGCGCCGGTACGCTGCCCCGCTCGCGGTCTCGAGCCGGCCGCCCTGATAGAGACCCAAGCGCATCGACCACGGCACGACGCCTTCAAGGGTAGCCGGTGTCTCGGCAAGGCTGGCCACACCGCTGAGTGTCGGCAGGAGCGAGGCGAGGTCGCTGCGCGCACCCGCGCGAACCGCGGTCACCTGCTGCTGGACGTCGCCGAACTTGCCCGACACCTCGGCGAGATAACGCCGGTTCTGCGCGGCGCTCACCCACCAGGCCAGGGTGGCGAGAACCAGCACGACGCCACACGCGGCGATCGCGCCCGTCTGGAGCCATTGCCGGCGACGCTCCCACCGAAGGTCGAACCCGGCGAGCCCGGCCTCCTGGAACACGACCTCGCGCAGGAGTCGGGTCAGAAAATAGCTGCGACCGCTCGCGTGCTGAGCGGGCAAGAGCCGGCGCTCCAGGCCGAAGCCGCGTGCGAGAGCGCCCATCACGCGATCGATGGGGCTTCCTTCCTGGGTGCCGCTCGTGAAGTAGATACCGCGGAGCACGAGCTTCGCTTCGAACTTCGAGGGGGTGAACGCGGACTCGACGAACTGCACGAGACGATCGCGCAGCAGAGCGAACTGCTGGGGGAAGCCGTAGAGCAGCGCGCGGCGCGACGCGTCGCGCTCCTCCTCGAGGCGC
>Ga0209160_1002424_pt1 | contig 15531 bp, 13 predicted proteins | sample GraSoiAngelo_153_FD_186167 | JGI IMG/M metagenome (GOLD analysis project Ga0209160, IMG submission 186167) | Grasslands soil microbial communities from the Angelo Coastal Reserve, California, USA - 14_1009_12_40cm (SPAdes) (version 2) | ecosystem: Environmental > Terrestrial > Soil > Grasslands ... | reverse complement strand
AGCCCACCAGGTCTGCGCCCAGCAATCCATCCACGAGTTCGCGCTCCCAGGGACAGATTCCGAAAGCCTCCGCATTCGGCCAGGGGATATGCCAGAAGATGGCCACGCGCGCGTCGGGCCGGTCGTTTTTGATCATGCGCGGCAGCAACGCGAAGTGATAGTCCTGCACCAGAATGAACGGCTTCTGCGTGTCCGCGATCTCCTCGAGCACGGCATCGGCGAACTTGCGGTTCACCTGCTGGTAGTGTTCCCAGTTCTCCGAGCGAAAGATCGGCCGCGTATGCGCGATATGGCAGAGCGGCCAGAGGCCCTCGTTGGCGAAGCCAAAGTAGTAGCCGTTTTCCTCTTCGCGGCTGAGCCAGACGCGCCGCAGCGTATATTGCGGCTCGGCCGGCGGCACGCGCAGGCGATCGTGTTCGTCCACGGTTTCGCGATCGGCATTGCCACTGGCCTCGGCAATCCAGGTGCCGTCGCAGGAACGCAGGACTGGCTCGAGCGCCGTGACCAGGCCGCTGGCGGGAATCATGATCTCCAGGTTGCCGTTCTGCCGCGTGTGGATATAAGGCTCGCGATTGGAAACCACCACCAGACGCCTTTGTTGCAGCCGCTTGCGCACATGCACGGAAAGGCGGTCGGAGGTCCACAGCGACTCGGCTGTTTCCCGCAAATGCGCCTCTCGCTCCGCCGCGGCGCGCGCCTCGTAGAGTGACTTCACCACGCCTTCCATCTCTTTGGCCAAAGGCCCCAGGAGTTCGCTTCGCGGCGCGCGCACCTCTCCGGATTTCGCGCTGCGCAAAACCTTCAGCCATTGCGCGGCCTTGCTGATCGGACTCATCAAACTCCAGCGAATGATCAAAAACGTGATGAGAACGATCAGCAAAACTTCCAAGGAGACGTGGATCAGGGTCTGGCGCCAGATCACCGCGCTTTGCTGGCGGATAAAGCCGGCATCATGAAAGACGGCCAGCCCCATCGTTTTGCTGTCGGCGCGGCGCATGGAAAGAGTGTGCGCGTGGTAATACCTGGTGCCGAGCGTAAGAAAGATCCCGCGCCCCTCCGGACTTTCGGGATCCATTTTTGGCGCCAATTCCGGAAAGGCGTTCTCCAGAGAGGCGGGCAGGCGGTCGGTAACGGCGACGCTCTTGCCGGAATCGTCGAAGATTACCGCGCCCACGATGCGCTCGCGCGTGCTGAAACGGTTCAGCGCGCGGCGCAGCTCCGTTGCGGAGGCATTCCGGTCCAGCAGCGGCTGCAGGGCGTCGGCCAGACTCAGCGCCGTCAGGCTCGCACGCTGATCGAGCTCCTGGTGCAGCGCCTGCTCCTGGTCCTGTTCCTGATAATACGCGAACAAGCCAGAAACCAGCGCGAGACACGCGATTACCGGAAGCATCAGCCGCAGACTAAATCTCATTACAGTGTCCTCGCCGCACGCGCACATCGCGAGAACTTCCCTGTCGCATGCGGTCTCGCCGAGTTTGCATCCAATGATTCCAGACCACGCGCTCGTGCCGCGATTCGGAATCTTTCAAATTTTGTTTGCCGGCTTCCTCAGGAGTTATGGCTGGGAATCGTGAGTGGGAGATGCTGCCGGGCTGGGAACCATTCAGCTAACGTCGTCTGTTTGACTCAGTCTGACTTCTCCTCCTCTCCTGAGTCTTGAGGAACCTCAGTCGCGTGGGAATCACGCGCCACAAAAGTGAGCGCCGTGTGATACGCGCACCTGCACCGCAACCAAAGTGTGACCCCGTTCCGCGCGGCCACATGAAAATCATGTGCTGCCGCGAGGCTATCCCACTGAATACCTCAGCGGGTAAGGCAAAAACCATACCTGGAACACTGTAAGAAAATCATTGCCAAGGTGAATGCTGACGCAAAATGCCAGCTAATTCACCCGTCCTTGTTCCCATCGATGGCCACTGTCCCTTAGCCCCGAGGGACAGTCCTTCTTTGCCCATTCGTACAGGGTGGACAAGCCTGTCCCTCGTCGGTCCGAACGGCCAGTAGTGGGTAATGGCGGGCGCACCTTATCCTTAGACGCTCGCGCTGTCTGCCAGGAGTGTGACCGATGGGTTCCGCCGCATTTGACTATAGTGTCTACTGCGACCGTTGCGGCGAAGCCTATGCCCCGAAAAAGCCGGTCTGCGCCGGCTGCGGCGCGGCGCCCGCGCGGCATTGGCTTCAACTCACAAGCCTTATGGTGTTTGTGCTCGCGGCGCTCTGCAATTCGCTGGTGTGCTGGATTCTGCTGCCGCGTCTGGTGAGCGAACGTCATGCCCAAGTCTTTCGAGGCTGGCTCTGGATCGACGAGAAACTTTCGCTCTACGGCTGGGCGCCGATCATTCTGGGCATCTTGGCCTGGGATTATTTCATCTGGCGCCGTTCGCGGCGGGCGCGCCAGATTGGCCACAAGATCAGCGGCTGGATCACGCGCAAACTCCTCACGTTCGTTCTCGTCACGTCCGTCACTCCGCTGATTCCCTGGTGGATCCCCGCCGGACAGCCGCCGGATAGCTTTCTGGCGCGCCTCTCACGCTATCCGGGCTTGCCTTCGAGTCTCGCCTGGCTGACGGTGACGCTCGTGCTCGTGCTGCTCTGCTGGAATCCCTCGACCCGCGATTCCCTGCTCGGCCACGGCAGGATTTTGAGCCTCGTCAGCATAGGGACGCTGTTCGTCCTTCTGGCGATGACCTTGCTGGGCTGGTCGTTGACCTACTACTAAACTGTACCTCCGATCTTCCGAGATCACGATCCACTTCGGCCTGTTCTCCCGCCCGGCTCCGCGTTAACATCTCGCCGTTTGGCTTAAGCCCATGCCCGGCGCCGGCGCGCAATTCAAAAGGGCCTTGATCTTCATCCATCGCTGGATGGGCGTCTTCTTTTGCCTGCTTTTCCTGAGCTGGTTCGCCTCCGGAATCGTCATGATGTATTGGCAGTATCCGCAGGTCTCGGCGGGTGATCGCTGGAGCCGGGCGCCCGCGCTCGACGCTTCCCGAATTCACCTTTCGCCGCCGCAGGCTTACGCCCGGCTCGGAACCGACGGAGGGCCCGCGGCGGCGCAACTGGTCACTTTCGACGGCCGGCCGGCCTACCGCTTTCGCTTCGGCCTCGGCGATCTCTCCATCGTCTATGCCGACGACGGGCAGATCCAGGAGGATTTTCCGCCGGAGCTGACGCTGCGCATTGCCTCCGCCTGGACCGGTCAGTCCCCTGGCGCGGCAAAGGAAGAGGACAACACCGAGGAAGACCAGTGGACCGTTTCCGAAGAGTTTGCGGAACTCCGCCCGCTCCGCAAATATCGCTGGCCCGATGGCCGGCAAGTCTACGTCTCCACGGTGACGGGCGATGTGGTCCAATACACCACGCGCGCTTCGCGCCTCGCGGCTTGGTTCGGCGCCATTCCACACTGGCTCTATTTCACGCCGCTGCGGAAGCACGGGCCGCGCTGGAGCCGCGTGGTCATCTGGGCGTCGGGATTGGGAAGCGCCGCGGCGCTCCTGGGTATCACGATTGGGCTGTGGATGTATTCGCCGTCGAAAACCTATCGTTACGCAGGTGCGCCCGCCAGCTTCCCTTATCGCGGACAGAAGCGCTGGCACGCCATTCTGGGACTGCTCTTCGGACTTTTCGCCTGCAGCTGGGCGTTCAGCGGAATGCTCTCGATGGATCCTTTCCCCAAATTGCAGGAAGGCGCGGCGGATGGACCAGACGCCCGGCTCGCCGCAGCGCTCCGTGAGACGCCGCCGCTCGAAGGTTTTGCCGCGAAGCCTCCGCAAGTGGCCTTGGCGGAAGCCGAAGCGAGTTTTGGGTCCGCCGTGAAGGAATTGGAGCTGACCTCGTGCGCGGGAGAGCCCGCCTATTTGGCGGCCTTCGCGCCGAACCAGACTCGCGTGATTCCCATTCGCGGCCGGCCTGCGGCCGAATTCGATCGCGATCGGATCATTGCGGCTCTGCAAAAAGCGGCGCGGCCTTTTGCCCTGACGCGAGTGCACCTGGTGACGGAGTACGAAGCCTATTATCTGGACCGCAACAATCAGTTGCCGCTACCCGTAATTTTTGTGCAACTGAACGACGAAGCGCGCTCCATGTACTACATCGATCCCAAAACCGCGCGCATCGTGCAAGGCTACAATTCCAATTCGCGCTGGAACCGCTGGTTCTATCACGGCCTGCATTCGCTGAATTTGCCGTGGCTCTACAAACACCGCCCGGCGTGGGATATCGCCGTGATCCTGCTTCTCGTCGGGGGCGCTTCGCTCTCGGTCACCGCGCTGCTCCTGGCATGGAACGTCCTGTAGCGCAAGCTCGCGCCTTGGTCCGCCCCTCGCGGCTCGACGGCCGAATCGAGCTAAGCGCAAGACCTCGCTTTTTCGAGCCTTCAGACACAAGCTTGGAGGCTCGATGAGCTCGGCTGGGCCCTTACGCCAATCCGGAGATTGCCGTCTTGCAGCAGGCCCGCGCCGAGTACGCCCGCCTGCACGAGTGCCGTTCCAATCGGGACGAGGGGGCGCGCTATCTCAAACAACGCCTCGCTTCTTGGTTGGCCCCGAACCTGATTCGTTCTGGGGCATATTCTGTGATCAACCGATCCCCGTCAGGTTCGGGGCTGGCTGAAATTCGTAGCAACAAGTTGGAACGGCACGAGCTGTCTGAAAGCATGGTTAGCGAATGGCGCCGCATTTCGCGCTGACGTCGGCTGCCAGCGCATCGTCCAGTTGCGCCTGCCGCGCATTCGCGGCCGCGCAGATTTGCGACGCGCTCAATCCCACGACGCCGCGCAGATCGGCATTCTGCAGATTGGCGCCTCTCAAATCAGCGCCGCTCAGCACGGCTCCTTGAAAATTACTGTTGTTCAGATCGGCGTGCTGCAGGTCCGCGTCCATCAGGATGGCGCCGCCCAGCTGGCTCTCCTGGAGCCGCGCGCCGGCCATTTTGGCGGTCGATAGATAAGCCCCGCGCAAATCGCTCATCTTGAAATTGGCGCCTTCCAGATTCGCCTGGCGGAGATCGGCCTGTTCCAAACTGGCCCGCTCGAGCGAAGCATTGCGCAAATCGGTGCCATAGAGCACCGCCCCATCGAGCTTGGCATCCAGCAGAAGCGCTCCGGCGAGCGAGGCGAAAGAAAAATCAGCTTTCCCCAGCTCCGCACGAACCAGGTTCGCCTTTTCCAGATCGGCCGATTGCAACATCGCGCCATTCAGCTTGGCCTGGTCGAGTACCGCAAATCGCAGGTTCGCTTGACGTAAATTCGCCTGGCGCAAATCGGCTTCCGAGAGGTAGGCATAGCGCAGGTCGGCCTGCCGCAAGCGCGCCCTGACAAGAAATACGCCATACGCCTGCAGATATCGCAGGCGGAACCCATTCAGGCTGGCGCCTTGAACCCGGCTGATCTCGCCTTCGCTCCCCGTCCAGCCCGCAGGCTTTCTGGAGATTTCCGCTTCGGGCACCTGCGCGTAAGGATCATAGCCAATCAGCCAAAGCGCATTGGCGGCCCAGATCAGCGGGCTTCCCGGCCCGATTCCTTGTGCCGGGTTTCCGTCGTGCGGAGCGCCGCCGATGATTCCGATGGAAAGCAGACAAAGGATCAAACCGAATGCTGCGCCAGCCGGGATTCGCAGCAATCTGTTCTTTTTGTCCGGAGCGCTGCGCGGCTGCGAGCTTGAAGTTGCGGCCGCATTTGCTGGGACGGCATGCTCGTGCGCCAACACCTCGTCGGTCGAAGCCGCCGGCTGCTGCGAGGAATTCCCCGCGGCTCTCAAAACTGATCCCGAATCGTCGCTTCGGAAGGCCCGTGCCGCTGAGCGCGGAAAATGAATCGCCGCCATTGTCGTGGCCGCGATCAGCACGGCCTGCAGGATCGTGCCTCGCAGGTCCAGCAGCGTGAGGTAGCGCCCCCAGAAGAGTGTCATCGTCGCAGGGGCGGCCCAATAAAGCACAACAATGCAAACCGCCTTCTCCAAGCCGGCCAGCGCGGTGCGCCGCTCCCGCAGCCACTTGAAATAACTGCGTGCCGGCCAGCTCACAAGCCAAGGCAAGCTATCGTCCAGTCGCCGCCCATTCTCGAAAATGGCCGGCAGAGCCGCCGTCGCTTCCCAAAATCGCTGCAAATACACGTGCAGCCACAAATAGAGCGCGCCGATCACAATCGGGCCCAACAGAAAGAATTGCGCCAGCGGCACATCGTTCCGAAGAACGGGGAACGGAAGTAAGGCGGCATTTCTCAGGATCTGCGCGTCGGAAAAGGTGAGAATTCTCCAACACGCCAGCGCATTGAGCAGCAGCAATGCGCTAATCAGCCATTTGGCGTGCCGGCCCCGCTGGGATACGTACTTCAAATCCTGCGCCGTCGCTACTTCGGCTGGCAACTTGGCAAACGTAAGATTCGTCCCGGCCAGCTCTGCCGCCAGCAATCCTGTGGCGCCTTCCAGAATGGCGCCTTGCAGATTTGCCTCGCGGAGTCGCGCTCCCAATAGATTCGCGCCTTCGAGATTTGCCTGCAGCAGAGTGGCGCCCTGGAGATCGGTCAAGAGCAGGTCAGCGCCCCTCAAGACTGCCCCATTCAGCAGCGCGCCCTGCAGATTGGTGTCGGTGAGGTCGGCGCCTTCCAGGTTGAGCCGCGAAAGATCGGCCTGCCGCCCAGTACGTCCGCTCGATTTCACCCAATCGCGGTGCTGCTCGAGAATGATTTCGAGGTCAACTTTGGCCGCGCGTACTGCCGGGTGCCGCGCCGCCGCTTTCTCCGCCTTCATGAGCTCCAGATCCATAGCCGCAACTCTTTCTCGGCACCGAAAACGCCCAGCCGATCAGGTTCCGTTTTCGGTCCGTAGTTGCTTCCGGGATCCTGGGCGAATCCACGGATGCGCAGGGGGTCTCTGCAAAGCGCCTCGCCGCCAGGCAAAATCGAGCTTTCGGCGCACGCTGGCGGTTTCGCGCTATGCCGCGACTTCTTCTTCGATGTGCACGGAAGCGCTAAATATCGACCACTGCTGGGAACCACTTTAGCTTCCCGATGCAGGCGAAACAATCCTGCCGTGAGGCAGGTTTTCCGCGTCGGAAACTGACCTTTCGGACAGCATTGGTCCGCCCTCTCTACGCTTCTACCGGCCAAAAGCTCAACTCACTGAGGTGTTACGCAGGACTCTAAAGAAACGCCGGGGTCTGGCCATCCATCGCACGCGTCGGGCCAGTTGTAAATAACTGTTTTCTAATAGGATGGGAGCGCGACTACTGGTTTTTATTTAGAAAGTCTGTAATACCGAAGTGTAAGACTTACCGCGTTCCTGGCGGGATATTCGCATGTCTTTAGCAATCAGCTCGCTGTTTTTCTGTCACCCCAAGATTGCTACGTCGAGCGATATTGCGCGACGCCCGACGACTTCAGCCACACTTCACTTCGGTTTTGCATCCACCAGCCGCGCAGCGTGGAAATCGGCCAGATCGAGCGCCAAGCCCCCAAAATTGCGCCCTTCCAAGTCAGGCGGTAATTTTGACCGTCGGCTTCGACGTACATATATCCGCACTCCTGCTGGCGCGGCCCATAGCGTTCCAGACGCCGCTTCAGCTCGCTCAATTCCTGTCCGTGCGGCGGCAATTCCGGGCGGGAACCTCCGATCTTTTCTTGCACCAGCATGCGGTGCGCGCGGTAGAGCGTGAAGGCATCCTTGATCTGCGGAAAGCGAAACACATGATAGGTCGGAGAGGGAAACAGCACCGGCGCGGTCGAGTTTGTATTCGTGTCTACCTGCGAGTCGTCCGAACACCTGGTGATGAATTCCATATAGCCGCGCATCTTCGTGGGAGCTTTCACCACGCTCACGTCCGCCCACTCCGCCGTCCGCGAATTGCTCAAAAGCGCCATGTAAGCCTGCGTATTCGGCGCCATGCTTCCCAGGCTCACGTAACCGACCGGTTGAAAACCTAAAGCAGTAATTCCCGGCAAGCGCGAGGTCATGAATGTCCGCACGTCGTCGGGCAGCGCCTCCTGAGGAACCAGTTGCGGATTCACCGTGGCCTTGTAGCGAAACGTGGCGCGCAAGACGATCGGACCTAGTATAAAAATCGCGCCGTATATCTTCAGCAACAGCCCGATAATTCCATGATCCAGTATTCCCGTCATCGCCACGCTCCTGTCAAACGGCAATCACCGACCGGCGAATGCGACGCCTTCGACAATCCCTGCAACGATTGTACGGGGCGCGCCGGATGTTTCAGGCATCCGAGCGCTTCAAATGGCCAAAGGAATAGCTGTCCTTAAGTACAGGCACAACGACGGAATCACATAAAGTTAATGGCGTGAAAAAATCAGGACCAAGCCGGCGGAAGGCAGAGGCGGAGACCACCGGAACGAACCCGCTGCGCCGGGCGGAGCGCATTTGGCATGGACCAACTGCGCTCGCCCCTCGAGGCCAGCGCTTACGGCGATGGCTTTGAGCGGCCGGCTAGGCGCGAGCCGCTTTCGCTCGGTAGGCTGGCACAAAGACTTCAGCGACGAACGTCTCGACTGTCGTCGGCGTGGTGTTTTGCGCCGAGCGCGGTTCGAGCGCCCGCATATGGCCTGAATTCAACGCCTCGCTCATCTCCAGCAGAAGGTCGGCCATGTCGGGAGACATTCCCATTTGCACCAGCGCGGGTTTCAGTTGTGCTGCGGGAGCCTGCTGGTAGGTTAGGTCCAGCTTTCCGATCGCCGCGCCGACGATCTTGGCGACTTGCGCGTAGCTGATGTCGCGTGCCCCCAGCAGTTCGCGCCGCTGCTTGCCCTGGAAGTCACGCCGTGCCAGGGCTTCAGCCGCAACCGCGCCAATGTCGCGGGTGGCGATCATGGGCAGCGCCAGATCCGATCGCACCGGCCCGGCCATGTTTCCTAGCGATTGAATCACGCCGGCCTGCGGCAGGATGTTCTCCATGAAATAACCGGCGCGCAGAAGGATCACATTCAGTCCGGCGATGGCTTCGAGCTTCTGTTCCAGAGCGTGCAGGCCGAGGACCGGCCCCGTCCCGCCCGATTTGTCCGCGCCGACGCTGCTGAGCGCTACGGCATACCTTACGCCGTTCTTTTCGAGTGCTGCGGCCAGCGCCTCATTCACGCGTTCCTGATAACCGCGCACGTTCGGCGATGCTATGTTCGGTGGAACCATCACGTACGCCGCCTCCGCACCCGAAAATGCCCTCGCCATGGCACTCGCATCCGTCACGTCGCCGGCGAAGGCTTCCGCGCCTTTTTGCTTGAATCGCTCGAGCTTCCTTTCGTCCCGGCCAACTACGCGAACCTTCTCTCGCTTGGCGAGCAATTTTTCCGCCACTACGCTTCCCGTGTTCCCCGTGGCGCCAATTACGACGTACATGACGATCCCTCCTCGCGGAATATGTCCGCAGTTCCTTCGCCGCGAACGTCAGCTACCCACCCTAGGGCGGGAGCTTCGCGGCGTAAAACGAAGTCTTTCTGCTAGCAATAGATTCGCGGCAATGGACGAGGTTGCCACTACCCCTGTGGAAAACGCGCCACTTTTCAGTCGCTCAACCCTTGGTGAAGCACGTCACCCAGCCCGGAGAGCGGATATAAAATTGCCAAGACCAAACGATATGGCGAGCAGCGCGCCGCCGAAACGTAGCGGCTCGCCCAGCACAGTCAAGGCGAACACAAACTGAACCGCATGAACAAGCAAGCAGACACCAAACTCCAGATAACCCCAGGAGTGAGCAACGGTGGGGCGGACAGTCCATAGATAAAAGATCGAAAGGCACAAGATCCCCATAGGGAATCCGAGGAAGGACAGAGCTGTGAAAATGCCCCGCCAATCGTCACCGTGTCCGGGCCCGCGAGCTGAAAAAAAGTAAATCCCGTAGATACCCTGAATAGTGAAGCCAATTCCAGCGGTGAGAAAGGAGAACCTTGCGATCAAGCGCCGCGCTCCAGCGCGTGGCGGTCCCACTGCGCCAGCTTTGCACCGGCTTCGTAAGTACTCTGGCAAAAATCGAGAATCGCCTGGTCCGGCGAGGCCGCAGCGCGGACGTCGTCGTAGTTGAGGAAAAATTCGCCCAGCTGCGTATCCCAATGCGCGGCGCTCGGGCGAACCGTCTCTTTCTCGAACCCTGCGGGAGGCGGCATCGTATAGGAGTAGAAAGCCGCTTGCTTGTAGCGCCGGTCCCCGGCCCAGAATCCGCAGCTAATTACTTCATGCGAGTAAGCCTCCCGCGTCATGGCATCTGCGCCTTTGGGCAGCGAACCGCGCCGGCCTGAAAAACGCGTCACCGCCAGATCCATGGAACCCCAGAAGAAATGTACCGGGCTGCACTTACCCAAAAAAGGCGAGCGGAACTGCTTGAAGACGCGGTCCGCATTCAGCAGGATCCGCCAAAAATTCTCGGCGTATTTCCGATCGTAGGACTCGTGTTTGCGATCCCGCTCAAACGGCGTCTTGTCATCGAACTCATCCGGCGTGGTGTGAATCTTCACTGCAATTCCGAGCGATCCCAGGGTGGCCATGTATTCGCTGTAAAAATCGGCCACCGAACGCGGCCGTAATTCGATGCCGCGCTCCTCGCCTCTGCTGGTCTCGATGAGCAGCCGATGGCGGAGGAAATCAAACTGCACTTCGAACGCTTCGCCATCGTACGGAATCGTGGAAGTGGTCAGGCCGCGCGGAGTCACGTAGAGCGTCACATTCCACCAGTGGTTCTTGAGCGGTGTAAGCTCTTTGCGCGTCTTCCCCACGATCTGCGTCCACATGTGCAGGGTGTCGCGGGTGCTTTCCCACTCGGAGTACGGCAGCGGCGGCCAGTCAGGCGAGCTCAAGCTCAACCTCGTCGATATAGCACCAGCCCCAATCTTCGCCGGGCTCGAACGACTTCATGATCGGATGCTTGGAAGTATGAAAATGTTTGGTGGCGTGTTTGTTTTTCGATGAATCGCAGCAGCCTACATGCCCGCAGATCAGGCACAAGCGCAGATGTACCCACGTATCGCCCATTTTCAGACATTCTTCGCAGCCGCGAGTATGCGGCTGGACGTCGCGAATCTGATTGGTATGCGTGCATCCTTTCATGGTTCCTCTCCTACGGCCCATCTTCGCACCGCAGGCGGTCCAGCCCTAGCGGATTTGCATACGGCGCAAAAAAAAGCGGGCGGCGCTCGCGTATTAAGAAAGTCGCGAAGGGTGGGCAGCGCCGTCCGGGAGGCTCACGAACGCCTTAGCGTGACCCTATCGCACTACTGCGGGGCGCCTCCGTACCACTTGTTCGTAGGCCGCACGAGATGAATCTGGATGGTCTGCTCGCTCTCGGAGACATCGTGATACTCGCCGTAGGTCTTCCAGCCCGGCGCCACGATCTGAATCAGCACTTTGCCCTGGGGTATTTCCGGCGACCGCGCCACTCCCTCTTGGTTTGTTTTCAGGTCGAGCTCGACTTTCTTCTCCTTGGGGAACCGCAGATAGACGCTGGCGTTGTCCACAGGCTTGTTCGCATCGCCTCCCGTCACCTCGATCCGCAGGCGGCTCTTGCCGTTGTGTTTTTCGGGAGCCGCGGGCTTATCGGACTGCGCGGCAAACGCCGTTGCCCATACGGCCGGCCCAAGTGCCAGCAGGAAAGCAAGCACTGTACGAAGGGAGACTCTCATGAGCATGGTCTTCTCTCCGACACTCTTCCCTCTTTACTCCAGCGCCATCAATTTAGCAAGCGATCATCCGATCAGGATGATCGTCCCGAGCGAAAATCGTGAGCGAGGGACCTCTCTGGCACGGGCGATTCCGATTCCCTTGCCTATTTCAAGTATCTGTATGATAACTCGATATATTTGTTAGTCGCGGTTTTCAGCCGCTGGGACTTAATTCGGGGAATTGCACTACAGGGTCAACGGAGGAACTTCATGGGATTCGCCACCGATGCGATCCACGTCGGGCAAGAGCCGGAACCTGCCACGGGCGCCATTGTCGCGCCGATTTTCCAGACCTCCACGTACGTACAGGAGGAGCTCGGCAAAGATAAAGGTTACGACTATGCGCGTACAGCGCACCCCAATCGGCGCGCGCTGGAGCGTTGCGTGGCGCGGCTGGAAAGCGGCCAGGCGGCCTACGTCTTCACCTCAGGCATGGCCGCCATCGACGCCATGTTTCGCCTGCTGCGTCCCGGCGACCATGCCGTCATTTCCGCGGCCGTGTATGGCGGCGTGTACCGGCTCACCACGCAGTTGCTTCGCCACTTCGGAATGGAATTCAGTTTCGTGGATACCTCCGATCTAGAGTGTCTGCGGAAATCGCTGCGGGCGAATACGAAAATGATTTACGTGGAGACGCCCACCAATCCCACCATGATCATCAGCGATATCGCGGCGATCGCGAGGGTGGCCAACGAACGGAACATCACCGTGACCGTGGACAACACTTTCCTCAGCCCTTATTTGCAGCGCCCTCTGGAACTCGGCGCGCACATCGTGGTGCACTCGATGACCAAATATCTCAATGGCCATAGCGATGCCACAGGAGGTGCGGTCATCCTGACTCGCCCCGCGGACGCGGAGAAAATCTATTTTCTGCAGCGCTCCACCGGCGCCGGCCTGGCGCCCATGGATTGCTTCCTCGTTTCACGTGGAATCAAAACGCTGGCTGTGCGCATGGCCCAGCACGACGCCAACGGCATGGCCATCGCGCGCTATCTGGAGAACCATCCCAAGGTGAAGCGCGTGAACTATCCCGGCCTGCCTTCGCACCCGCAGCACGACCTCGCGCGCAAACAGCAGCGCGGCTTCGGCGCCATGCTCTCTTTCGACCTGGGCTCGCTCGAATCCGCCCGGCGTTTCCTGAATCACGTAAAGCTGTGTTCGCTCGCGGAAAGCCTGGGCGGAGTGGAGACGCTGATCTCCCTTCCCGCGCTGATGACGCACGCTTCGATGCCGCCCGAAGTGCGGCAGAAGATCGGGATCACTGATGGCCTGGTGCGCTTGTCCGTCGGGATAGAAGACGTGGAAGATCTGATCGCCGACCTCGACGCCGCCCTGGAAAAAGTTTGAACTGGGACCTAACACAGAGTGCACAGAGGCCCAGATGGGAACCGATTCATCTGCGCTCAGGCGTCACGCAATCCCGTAGCCACCTCAAATATGCGGGCGAGCCCGCCACGATCGGCAGGGCGATGAACTCGGGCACATCGTAGCTGTGCAGGCGTCTAACTTCGGCTTCGAGAGCGGGCAGCCGGCGGGCCGAAGTTTTGATCAGCAGCAGGAACTCCCGGGCGTTCTCGACCTTGCCTTTCCAGCGATAGACAGAATGCACAGGAATTTCCAGCATATTCGCGCAGGCCGCCAGTCGCTGCGAGAGGATCTCTCGCGCGATTCGCTGCGCCTCAGCCCGCGAACCGCACGTCACCAGCACGACAACGTACTTCCCTGCCCTTGTTTTCGCCATTGCGGCTCCGCGCGCCTCTTAACTATTTGCTGGCGGCAATCGCGCTTTGCTGTTGTGCTTCGCGGCGCCAAGATACAATACGGCGCGGCGGAAACCAAATGGCGTCCTGTCCCATAAAATTTGGCACCTCCGGGTGGCGCGGAATCATTGCCGAAGATTTTACGTTCGGCAATGTGCGCATCGCGGTGGCGGCCATCGCGGAACACGTCTTGAGCCGCAATCGGCGCCCCACGCTGCTCGTGGCCCACGACACGCGCTTCTTCTCTGAGGAATTCGCGCGCGCGGCGGCCACGGAGCTCTCCAACCGCGGCGTGCGTCCGTTGCTTTGCACGGCCGCTGTTCCGACGCCCGCGGTGGCCTGCGAGATTCGCCGCCGAAAAATCGACGGCGCCATCAACTTCACCGCCAGCCACAATCCGGCGGAATATCACGGCCTGAAATTCTCGGCCGCCGATGGAGGGCCGGCGCTGCCCGAAGTCACGCGCGATATCGAAGCGTGCACCGCAAAGCTCTATGCGCGGCCCGCGCAAAAAGCCCCGGCTTTCCCTTCGCCGCACGATGCACGCGCCTTCGAGCAGGTGGATCTCGCTCCGCCCTATCTTGCGCGGCTTGGCGAGCTCGTTCGTTTCGATGAATTGCAAAAACAAAACGCGCCGCGCATCGTCTACGACGCGCTGCACGGCTGCGGCGCCGGCTACCTCGATCGCGCGCTCAAAGAGCATGGCGTTGCCGCCCACCAGACGATTCGCGCCGAGCGCGATGTTCTCTTCGAGGGCTCCGGCCCCGATGTCTCCGAGGAGAACCTCAAGCGCCTCTCCGAAACTGTGATCGCGCACAGAGCGCAGATCGGGCTGGCGACCGATGGCGATGCGGATCGCTTCGGCATCGTCGATGCGCAGGGCCGCTGGATCTCGCCGAACCATATTCTTGCCTTGCTCTATGACTACCTGATCGAAAGCCGCGGCTGGAATCTGGATGCGGCGCGCAGCGTGGCCACTTCGCATCTGCTCGATGCCGTCGCCGCCAAACACGGCCGCAAAGTCCGACAAACGCCGGTGGGATTCAAATACATCGGCCAATTAATTTTGCAAGATGCCATCGTGCTCGGAGGCGAAGAGAGCGCCGGGCTTTCCATTCGCGGGCATGTCCCCGAAAAAGACGGCATTCTCGCTTGTTTGCTGGTGGCGGAAATGATCGCGGCGAGGCAAGCGCCGCTCGAAGAGCAGTTGCGGGCGCTCTTCTGCCGCGTCGGCCGCGAGTATTGGCCGCTGCGCACGAATCTGCACCTGGCGGAGGACGTGAAGGCGCATGCCGTGGAGCGGCTGAAGAGCGATTTCGCGGAATTTCTGGGAAAGCGCGTGGCGCAAACCGATCGCACGGATGGTCTGAAGCTCATTTTCGATGACGGCTCCTGGATCTTGCTGCGCCTCTCTGGAACTGAGCCGCTGATGCGCGTCTATACGGAAAGCGCGACGCTGCAAGAATCCGCCCGCCTTGCGGAAGCCGCCCGCGCCTGGGTTTTTGCCGCCGCGGCAGGAGGCTAAGGAGTGCGAAAGACTAATTCGCAGCAGCCGAAGTCTTTTTGGAGCCGCTATGCGCGCACGATTCTAGGGTTCGCGCTCCTGCTTCTGGCTATCCATGACATTTTCGGGAGCCACGGCTTGCTGGCCATGCGCCGCACGCAATCCCAGATCCGGGAACTGCACGGCGAGATTGACCGGCTCAATCAGGAAAATCGCGAACTGGGCAAACAGGTGCAGTCGCTGCGCAGCGATCCCAAGGCCGTCGAACGCATCGCTCGGGAAGAGATGGGTCTGGCACGCCCCGGCGAGATGATCTTCAAATTGCCTGACGAACCCCAAAAATCCAGCTCTCCCGCGAAGAAGCCCTAGCGATCTCCCAGCCTGCAAGAATCAAGCCGTTACACGCTCGGGCCGGCGCCAAAACGCCAGCGCCTGCAGGCCGCGGCCCTTCATGCGGTTGCGAATGACCGCTACCACGACCATGGCCGCAAAAATCACCATAATTCCCGCCGTGGCGCCGAGAATGCTTTGCGAACGCTTGGCCAGAATCGAGAAGCGGCCGTAGACGAACTCGATGTGCAGCCAATAAACGAATAGCGAAGTGCGGCCCAGTT
>Ga0209160_1002423_pt1 | contig 15531 bp, 18 predicted proteins | sample GraSoiAngelo_153_FD_186167 | JGI IMG/M metagenome (GOLD analysis project Ga0209160, IMG submission 186167) | Grasslands soil microbial communities from the Angelo Coastal Reserve, California, USA - 14_1009_12_40cm (SPAdes) (version 2) | ecosystem: Environmental > Terrestrial > Soil > Grasslands ... | reverse complement strand
TTTTAAAGAGACAGTAATTTTTGTCAAGTAAAATCTTACAGTTAATTATTCAGAAGGTTTGACGCAGAGTTTGGCATGGATCTTTAATTAAAATACCTAGATGTAGAGTTTCAACCTGGTATTATACTGGTTTTTGCTCCCATCTTTTTTCGCAAAGCAATTGCAAGAAAAACTGAAACTACAGATAATAATGCAGCGGTTAGAAATATCTGATCATATGCTTGTGCAGACGGAAAGCTGCCAGAAATTTTAGGTATTGTCTCCTGATACATTTGCTGATACATGCCAGCAAGCGAAGGCCCAAGCGAGTTACCTACAAGCATCAACAGTACAGTCATGCCAAGAGATATCCCCTGTACCTTTTGCGGTGATGACATTAGAATTATGTTAAAGCATCCTACAATTGCAAATGACAGCCCAACAGAAATTATTGCCAAAGTAACAGATATCATAGATTCGGTAAAGTGAAATGCCAGTATACTAAAAAATCCAACTGCACAAATTATTGTTCCAAGTGCTGTGAGGTTGAAATTGCCTACTCGCGAGAGGAAAAAGCCCCCTGCTGCAGATACTACAAGGGAGACAATCATGAACGGCAGCTGAACTGCAGCTATTGTTATTACATCGCCACCAAAGCCAAGAGGTTTTGGGCTGCGTATCAGTACAGGAATTGTCTGGTATACCATGAATGTAGAAACTCCAACTATAATCAAGATGATATTTGATGGCAGGAGCACCTTGTCTGAAAGCACTTTGAGATCAATTAGAGGATGAGCTACTCTTTTTTCAAGACCTACAAAAATTATCAACGATATGGCAGATCCTGCAAAAAAGCCCAGAGAGTCCAGATTCCCCGAACTGATGTCTTGAAGAAAGGACAGGCCCATCAAAAACAAAATTACCGTAGAAGATAACGCCAGAGCACCCTTGACATCTATTCCTATTGTTTGGGTACCTTCTTGTTCTGTTTTTTTCACTTTAATGAATCTGTTCATTATAAAGGCTAATACTATCGCTACAGGAAATACAGAAAAAAAAGTTGCATGCCAGCCATAATCAGAAATTATTTTTGCACCAGCTATCAAACCTATTACAGAGCCGCCAAAAAATGTCGAAGTAAATATTCCTTGAGCCATTCCAAGCTTTTGGATTGGAAAGATATCACGTACGATACCAAATGCAATTGGGAACATAGATATCCCTACACCTTGGGCAATCCTTGCAGCCAACAAGAAAGGCAACGAATTTGCAAATCCTCCAGCCAAAATTCCTGCAGAATATATCATCATCACAATTAGAAGTATCTTCTTTTTGCCATAGATATCTGAAAGCTTGCCTGCAATAGGTGTCATTACTGCACCTGCTATCAAATACGAAGAAAGAATCCAAGACGATGTGTTATATGAGATGCCAAAATCTTTGATAAAATCAGGAATAGCTGGCAGGACCATCGTTTCCCCATACATTGTTGCAAGAGCAAGCCCACATATGATAGCAAGAGCAAGCCATGCAGAAGACGAAACTGAGATCACAGAACCAGTATTCTTACTTGGCTCTGAACCATCTTGATTTTCTTTCATTATTTTACCTAAAGATGTTGTACTTTTAGAGCTTGCTGATAAATTGAAGGTTTGGAATTGGTAAGATTCGGAAGAACAATTATGACTGGCCCATCATTACTATGCAAACGATTTCATAAAAATGCAAATATTCTTTTCTTGATAATTATCAACTTAATATATGATGTTAGAGATATCAATGACGAGATAGTGTTTGAAACAGCCCCAAGGATGCGTTCATTTGAAAGACATTAACGAACATGCTAATCCTAGTACTAAGGGATGTGAAGAGTGCGAAAAGATAAATTCTTCTTGGGTCCATTTGCGGAGATGCTTGATGTGTGGCCATATCGGATGTTGTGATTCCTCACTACACAAGCATGCAACAAAACATTTCAATAAAACTGGACACTCTATCATACAGTCGTTTGAACCTGGTGAGGATTGGAGATGGTGTTATATTGACAAGATCTATCTAAAATGATATCTGTTAAGTTATCGGTGCCTTTTCTCTCTTCTCAGCACTCCTAGCCGATAACAAGTTGTCAGAACTTTGCCAAAATCATATCATGTATTACAAAGTAAGAAAAGAATTACCTGCTATTTTTCATCTGTTTCTGTTGAGCATATGTTACAATAAACTATCAATAATATTATTTCAAAAGCATATTGTTCGAAATATGTCTTACTTCAAATGTTATCGATTCATCTCTGGGTAAAAATCAAAATCCCTTTCCAAATTTTTTATTTTGGTTTAACCGACTTTGTTTTTACTTGGTTTCATTACTATTGCAATAAAAAATAATCCCAATATTGCAAATCCAGAAAATGCAAGTACAGTCTCTATAGTTATCGATTGTGATTCTGGAATATAGGTGTCTAATCTAGCTACTATTTCCCTCAAAGAGAAAAGACCAAAAGCTGCAGAAACAAAAATCAACCTTCTTGCTTTGGTGTTTTTGTATGCAAATAATGATATTACTAGCAAAACTGCTGCAAATATCCCGCTTGCAAATGAAACGGCATCAGAGATCTCTGTCATGGTTTATCGGTTTCCTCCTTTTTCACTGAGGAAAGATCAAAGAACAAATCTGCAAATCTACTTGTTAATTTATTCCAAACATTTGGATGATAGTTTTTCAACAATAAGGTCAGGATCTTAACATCACCTTTGATGGAATATCTGACTGTCTTTCCTTCTTTTTTGCTGGTAACTATTTGTGTTTCAATCAGTCTTGACATGTGCCAATTAATGGTAGGAGCAGAAAAGTGCTTGTAATTTGCAATTTCAGTCTGGGTTGAATTTGGATGTTCAATCAAGTAAATCAAAATATCCCTAGCTGTTTCTTGTGTAAGGAATGCTAGAATAAGTTCGCTTTGTTTGTCCAGTATTTCTGCAGGGTAATAATGTCTGTGCAAATTAATTTTTCTTGATTTAATTTTGCCCGAGTCTTCCAATATTCTCAGATGATATTGAACTTGGCCCATGGCTAATCCCAAATCTGTACTGATCTTTCTGAGATGAATTCCAGGGGCATTTTGAATGTGCTGATAAATGATGGTTCTAATTTCTGTTGCATTTTGATCTTCGGTATCACGCAATTATCCATCATCACCGACTTTATGTCCTTCCACACATTTACCAAGCAATAATCAACCCTATGAAAGATTTGATGATTTTGGTGCATTCCTCTAAGTGTACAATAAAAGATTTTTCGATGATATGCAACAGAATATTTAGCTGAATGCACCTAAGATGTATTATACTTGATTCAATTAATCAACTATCGAAGGTGAAAGAAAGATAAAAACAATATACTTTGTTATGATAGGAGCCGCAATCGTTTCACTTGTGATTGGATTGATTCCTTCGTACGAATCGTTTGCTGCATCTACTAGTCATGTCACACCACCACAATCTCAAACAACAGATGATCACAATACAAAGGCTGACGCTGAAACCAACGATGATGTAAATGCTAAAGCACAGACAGCAGATGACCATAATACAAAAGCAGATCCTGAAACAAACGACGATGGAAAGTAGCTTTTTCCTATTTTTTTGCTTTTAATGCATTTTGGTATCTTTCAAAATGTTCAATCAGATAGAGCTTGTTTCCCGCAGTTTCAAAGGGATCAATGCCAACAAGGTTAAACCCAGATTCGGGGGTAAGTGCTTGCTTTTCTTTTTCCAGTATGTCAGGGTTCATTGTAAAATCTGTCTATTCAGTAAATTCAGGAACTAGCCAGTCTATTACTTTTTGAATCTCTGTTGAGTGTAATATTATCTTGATTGGCCCCAGCGGTGATTCTTCTGCTTCTTCACAGATTGCTATCACGTCAGCAAATGCAGCTTGCTTGTTCAGATAAAACCAGGTAGTGTCACCATGAGCGTGATATCTCATTTGTCTTCTGTATGTTCTTGTGACCCTGCGAGATCTAATGGTATCGTAAATTTTTGCTAGTGACTGGAGACCCTTTGAGGTTGCTTTGATGCTTCCATCTTCGTATTTGTAATTTGAATCCAAAAGCACATGTGATACAGCTACTCTAACTTTTTCTGGATCTTCGGAAGGTTTTACAGCTGCATATGCTTCTATTTTACATACAACATCTGGAATTTTCACTTTATCCAACCTTTTATGATGTTATATGCAGAATCAACCAGCTGTTGAATTGTTAGGTTGTTGTTAGATAATGTTTCATCTGCAAGTGCTATTGGTTCACTCATTCCAACCTTAATTTCTCTAGAGTCTCGAATTACAAGTTCCTCACGGTTTTCCGGATCATCAGATCTTTTCCTATTAGTTAAGAATCCAAATCTTGTATCGCCAGATGCATGAACTGCAAGAATCTTTACTGTCCCAAATTTTTTTAGCACATCAACTTCTGCTATAGAGCGTACTCCATCAATTAAAATGACATTTGATTTAGAGTTTGCAATCTGGTCTTTTATTAATTCAGCAACTGCACCAGGCCCCTTTTTTTCTCGAAGATCAAGCATAAGTTTACCCAAGTTTGCACTTGTAGGCTCTATTTTTCTTAGTACAGCCTCTGCGCGCACAGCATCTCCCATTGTTATCTTATCAAATCCTTTTGATTTTAGAGCGTCAGCAATGGTAGATTTACCAGCTCCTGGCATGCCAGTAAGACAGACAATAAGCTTTGCCACACCATCTATAGCTGAGAATTTCCAGTCTATGAAGCTACCGGAAATCATTATAAACAGATTGCCAAAAAACTTGTAATGCGAACTTTTGTAGCTGCAGAAATTCAAAATGATGAGGTACTAGATTCCATTGCAAAGCTACAATCGGATTTGAAGATCAAAGCAAAACCAGTAGGCAAAGAAAATATGCACTTTACCTTACTTTTTTTGGGCGAGGTAACAGAGGAACTTGTACCAAAGATAATGGAGGCATTGCAGTCAATTGCATTTAGTCCTATTCAAGTAAGTTTTATTGGAGCTGGGGCCTTTCCAAATCCCAGATTTCCACGCGTTATTTGGATTGGTGTAGATGATATTGCATCACAAAATCTTGTCAAGCTTGCGACCCAGGTAGAAGAAAAACTTGGGCCACTGGGGTTCAAAAGTGACAAACCATTCAAGCCGCATCTAACTATCTTTAGAATCAGAAATAGGATTGATGACATTTCAAAGGAATTGGACAAATTAAAGACCATTCAGCTAGGTCACGATACCATTTCTGAGCTAAAGTTTAAGAAAAGTATCTTAACTCCTAACGGGCCTATATACTCTGATTTACAGGTGGTAAAAGCAAGATAATGAAAATTTTAGATCAAGTTAAAAAATTCACAATACCCACTGCAAAAGAACAGGATACCATGAAAAGGCTAGCAGAACTTTCTTTACAACTAGTAAAAGAACAAGCTACAAAATTTCCTGATGTGGTACAAGTAGAGCTTGGCGGTTCCTATGCCAAAGGAACCTGGCTGCAAGGTGAGGTTGACTTGGACATATTTGTCAAGCTAAGAAAAGAAACAGATGAAAAAACTTTCGAGTCAGTTGGAAAAAAAATCGGTTTTGATGCTCTAAAAAAATTCAAACCATATGTCAGGTATTCAGACCATCCCTACGTGGAAGCATCGGTGAAAGGAACCCTAGTAAATGTGGTGCCTTGTTATGATGCAGAGGCAGGACAATGGAGGAGTGCTGCAGACAGATCCTCCTTTCATACAAAATTCATACTTGAATCACTTGACCAGACAAAAAAAGACGAGGTAAGAATTCTAAAAAAATTCCTGACTGGTATTGGCATCTATGGGGCAGAGATAGCCAAGGAAGGTTTTGGTGGTTATGTAGCTGAGGTTCTGGTATTACACTTTGGAAGTTTTCTTGGAGTACTAGAGGCAGCCTCAAATTTTGCACTAAACCAAATCATAGGAAATCCAACTAAAAAATTCGATACACCTCTTGTAATAATAGATCCAATAGATAGCAACAGAAACCTTGGGACAGCAATTTCTGCAGAGAGTGTAGGTAAGTTTGTTTTAGCAGCAAGGTCATTTTTGAAAAAACCTTCACTGTTATTTTTCAAACCAAAACCACTTAAACCAAATATAAAAAACCTTGACAGTACCATAATTATTAGATTTAATTACAAAGCTCGCAGTCCTGATATAATTTGGGGTCAGGTAAAGCGAGCAACTACAGCCATCTCAGGTCAGCTTGAGCTTGCAGGCTTTGATGTACTGCGCAAGTCTTCTGTCACAGATGAAAAATCAGAGGCCGCTATGATTTTCTTGTTGCGTTTACCAAAAATTGAAAAGTTCATGATAAAAAATGGTCCTCCAGTTTTAAGAGGAAAAGAATCAGAAAGTTTTATTGCAAAAAATTACAAAAACAAATTACTTTGGGTTGACGAGTCTGGAAAAATTTTAACTTTTTTTAAGACATCTCTTGAAAAAAAATCTTTCAACCTCTGGCGTACCAAGTGGTCTGGTATCTGATATCAAACGAGGATTTAGGATATCAGATGGAAAGCAAGCTGCAAGCAAATCCATTAAAAAGGCTCTGACAGAGCTTACCACTACTGATGGACTCATCTTTAGTTCCCCTTGACAAGCTTACAAAAGAACCCTACTCTTCAATTCTAGGTTATCCAAAAGCAACTAGGGGCGAGCTTTCAAAACGAGTTATAGAACTCAAAAAGCTTGGAATCAAAGGAGTATCATTTACGGGTACCACTACACTAAACAACATTCCTGTTTTAGGCAAGGGTTATGTTGGCGTTGTGGTTTTATCAAATCAAGGAAAAAAGACTATAGCTTTGAAGATTCGCCGAATTGATTCTAGTAGGTCTGAGATGGGAAACGAAGCAAAACTTCTAAGGCTGGCAAATGAAGTAGATGTTGGTCCAAAGCTGTTAGATAGTAGTAAAAATTTCATAATAATGGAGTATCTGGAAGGCAAAAAGATAATCGATTGGATACGGGATCTGAAGGGTAAAGGTAGTGCTGCAAAACTGAGATCTACCATAAGAAAAGTGCTCGAAGATTGTTACAACTTGGATAAAATTCGCCTTGATCATGGTGAGCTAAGTCACATTCACAAACATGTGATTGTTGGCAACAAAATCTGCATAATTGATTTTGAGAGTGCCAGTGTAAATAGGAGGACTTCAAATGTCACATCAGCAACCCAAAGCATATTCATTGGTTCAGGTATTGCCAACCTTGTAAAAAAAATAATCAAAGAACCTAATAGAAAAAAATTGATTTTTTCATTAAGAAAATACAAAAATGATAAGTCGCATGAAAACTTTGAAGACGTGTTACAAGTATTGGGATTGTAAAATATGAGTTTGCAAAATCTTAAAACAAATACGCTTAGGCTTTCACTAGCAGTAATAATTTCTGCATTTATAGTAGAGTTTACAATAGGAATATTTTCAAACAGTCTTGCACTAGTCACAGACAGTGTTCATGCTGTCTTGGATGCAATTGTTACTGCCATTTTGCTTGTTGCAGCAAGATGGGCAACAAAACCACCAGACCGTGAGCATACCTATGGCCATGGTAAGATTGAGACGATGGGAAGTTTTACCGGTGCTATAATTATCCTTCTTGTAGCATTCTTTTTCGTTTACGAATCCATTTCAAGGATGCAAGATCCACGTCCCACTATTGTGCCAGGAGTAATGGCAATTGGAGCAGCAATATACACATTATGTTCTGATGTCTTTAGAATTGGAATTCTTAGAAGAGCATTGAAAAAAACAGATGGCTCTACTTTACGGGTTGACTTTTATCATGCATTTATGGATATGGGCTCTACATCAGTAGCGCTTGTTGGAATTTTGTTTGTAACATTGGGCTATTACCAAGGAGATTTTATTGCGGCATTAATTTTGGGAGTATTTCTTGCTGCTCTTAGCATAAAGCTGATTCATAAAACGGCTCTAGAGTTAACTGATGCAATTCCCGCAGGCATGGTAAGACAAGTTCAGGATATTGTGAGCAAAACAGATGGGGTAATGAACACAGAGTCTGTTCAAATGCGCAGATCCGGTAATGAAATTTTTGCAGAAGTAAAAATATCATTGAGCGGTGCGGCAAGTTTTGAAGAAGCGCATAAGATCAGTAGTGATGTAGAAAAAAACATCAAGAATTCTATTGCAAACTCCAACGTTACAGTTCATTTTGAACCAACGTGGAAAGATGTACCGCTTGATTACAAGGTAAGCAACATTGCCTCTACAATAAAAGGAGTCGAAGGAATACACAAAGTTAATTCTTCATCTTCAAATGAGGGTCTCTTCATAAGTTTGCACGTCATGGTGGATAGAAACATGTCTCTTGAAGAAGCCCATAAAATTTCAGATGAAATAGAGTCCCAGATCCGAAATGCGGTTCTCAACATCAATCATATCACAATTCATCTTGAACCACACATCTCAATACCAAAGAGTTTACCTGTAGAGGATTTATCAATAGAGGAACAAATTACAAAAATTATCAAGGAATATCCAGCAGTAAAAAAAATTGGTAGAGTCATAACATTTCAGCTTCAAAACATTTTCAAGATAGATATTGATTGTTCCTTTGATGGAAAACTATCAATAGAAAGGGTACATGATGTAGTATCTGAAATTGAATATAAAATAAAAAACCAAATTAAAAATGCAGTAATTACAATACATCCAGAACCAAGCTAGTATGATAAATCATAAAGCAGTTGAATTACTAAAACAGGATCCAAATCTAACAAGAATTATTGAGCGTATTGGAGATTACCAAATTAAGAAAAGAAACAATCACTTTGCTGTTTTAATTGAATCAATCATATCTCAACAGCTTGCAAGCGCTGCAGCAGAAGCAATATTTGCTAGATTCAAAAAACTCTATCCAAAATTTCCAACAGTGACACAGATACTAAATACGAAGAATGCCAAGCTACGATCTGCTGGTCTATCAGGTATGAAAATTGAATACCTAAAGGATTTAGCACAAAAAATTGAGGATGGAAAATTAAAGATGAGATCCCTATCAAAGATGACTGATGATGAAATAATTGAACATTTGACCCAAGTAAAAGGAATTGGTAGATGGACTGCTGAGATGTTTTTGATATTTTCTCTTGGAAGATTAGATGTGTTACCTGTAGGTGATCTTGGGTTAAGAAAGGGAGTACAGATGGCATTTTCCATGTCGGAACTACCAAAACCAAAAGAGGTAGAGAAGATAGGAGTAAGATGGAAACCTTATCGAAGCATAGCTACTTGGTATTTGTGGAAAAGTCTGCAAAAATTTGATAAGATAGGATGAATGTAATGGGGCCGGCCGGACTTGAACCGGCGACCTCTAGCACCCCAGGCTAGCATCATGACCAAGCTAGACTACGGCCCCTCAAGTTGCTGACAATGGTGAAATTATTAAATCGTAGGATTTTGTTAAATCAAAAAGAAAATTTTTTGTTAGCTGTTACAGCCACTTTGCTAGTCTGTCTTTTTCAAATTTTTCCTTTTCTACAAAGTATTCTTCTGATGGCTGCTTTAGTAAGGTAATAGGATTAGGAGTTGCAAACATCTCTACTTGTAGATATCCTGCAGTCTTTTTGCCAACTTCTACAAAACAACCTCCTTTGCCATCAAAGATCTCTTTTTCCTGTTCGCTTTTTATTTTTGATATTATATTTTTAGCCACAGTAACACCTTCTCCTTCTGCAAAGATTCCTGCTTTTGGCACTGCAATTTTATCTGTAACCATAATTTGATTTACATCTCCTATTGCGTATACGTTTTCAAAATTTGTTTTACAGGTTCTATCAACTGATACGAATTTGCCTTTTTCTGCAAAACCAGCGTCAACTACAACTGAAGGAGCCTTGTGTGGTGGAACTGCAATAAGAAGATCAAAGCCAGCTACAGATTCTTCAAACTTGAGTGTCTTTGGTCCAACAGAGATTGTTTTGTGTGAACCATGAAACTCTATGTTTTGTGATTTTAAAAGTTGTAACAGTTCCTCGCTTACCTGAGGGCCGCCCGCTGGAAGTGTTATTGGAGTGGGGCTGTAAAAGTCAATTTTTACAGAATCGCTGGCGCCTGTGTCTTTTAGCATAGATCTAATGAGAAGAGCTGCTTCATAGGGAGCTGGCGGGCATTTGTAAGGCAGGTCCATTATTGCCATTGCTATCTTGCCTGATTTTATTCTCTTTATTGCATCACGCATCTTTGGAACGTCTTTGAGTTCATACAAGATTAATCCGTTATTTGAAAGACCGGGAATTTGTTCTGGTGCAAGGTCAACTCCAAGTGCAATTATCAAATAATCATATGATAGTTCTTTTGATTTTGTTGTAACAGTTTTGTTTTTTGGATCGATTTTGATAATCTCCTCGTTGATAAAATCAATTCCCTTTTTTGTTATTGTTTGTAAAGGTCTTTTTGAATGCTCAAATTCTCTAGTTCCATTAAGGATCCAGAGCTTTACTAGATCCATCATGAAATAGTCTTTTTTATCAATTATAGTAATTTTTATTTCTGATGGAAGATTTTGTCTTAGCTCATTTGCTGCAGCAAGACCACCAAATCCTCCTCCCAGAATCAGAATATTTGTTGGTTTTATTATCTACCACCTAACACTATCTTTCTTGTGTAGTCGGTCTTACTGTAATTTCATTAACGTTCATGCGCAACGGGGATTCTAATGCAAACATTATCGAGTTTGCAATGTCTTCTGCTTGTAGTGCTTCAATTTCCTTTGATTGTTTTACAAATGATTCTAGTGATTTATCTGTGATGGTGTTGGTAAGCTCAGTGGCCACAATGCCAGGCTCGATTGTTGTAACTCTTATTTTGTATCTTGTGCTTAGTTCCTGTCTCAACCCTTCGCTAAAAGCTCTTACCGCATATTTTGTTGCACAATAAACACTACCTGATGGAAATACTATTCTTCCTGCAATTGATGAGATGTTTACAATATGTCCAGAATTCTGGTTAATCATATGAGTAATGACAGAGGCGGTACAGAAAAGCACGCCTTTGATGTTGACATCAACCATTTGTTCCCACTCGTCAACTTTGAGATTTTTTACAAAACTCAGAGGCATGATTCCTGCATTATTAATCAAGATGTCTATGTGATTCCATTTTTTTATTGCAGCATCAATCAGTGCTTGGCAGTCTTTGCGATTTGTTACATCACATGGTACCACGATGCATTCAGTGCCAATTTTTGTAATTTCTTTTTGTAATTCCTCTAACCGTTGCGTCCTTCTAGCAGCAATTGCTACCTTTGCGCCTGCCTTTGCAAGAGATAACGCGGTAGCACGACCTATTCCACTACTTGCACCAGTTACAATTGCAACTTTGTCTTTTAACATCTGAAAATCTGTTTTTTATCACGATATATTGCGTAAATATGTTTTGTTGATCTTATATCATATTATGCATAACTTTGTTACTTAACATTAATTTAGTCTGAATTTTTAATTATTGTATGGAGTTTGATTGTGCATATTGTGGAGAAAAGCAAGACTTGCCTTTTGAATGCAATTACTGTAAAGACAAGTTCTGCGCAAACCACAGACTGCCAGAAGACCATAGATGTGTTAAACTCCATCAGATTAGAGCAAAAAGATTTGGCCAAAATAGTGTAAAACGAGATAAAGGAATAGGAAGACAAAGCATTTTCAAAAAATTTCTCAATAAATTCCGTGATTAGTAAAGTGCCCTTTCTGGATTTAGTTTGGAAATCTTTGCCTGATAAAACAATGCAAATGCCAAAGCCAACAAAACTCCTCCAGTAAGCCAGTAAGCAACTTGCATAGTAAGATAAACTATGCCAAAAGCCACACACATTGTTGCTTGAGTTAAAAGTTTTATCCATGATGGAATTTTTGCTACTCTACAGATCATCTCTATAATAAAAAGGCCTGCAACCGGATATAGTATAATCAGAAAATAGGTACCTAGATGAATCCCATTATCCATTTACCCTAAAGAAATATCAGGTGTAATTTCTAGTCTTCCCAGTTTACTTTTACGGCAATTTTCTTCTTGATGAGAGCAAGTGCGTTCTCAAAAGGAAGGGTTGCCACATCTTCTGCTTCAAATGGGCCATATTTTTGAAGATCAGAGCCTACTATCTGGTCTATTGGTTTTAAGAAACGCATTACAATACTGCGTGACCTGTGGTTGTTGGCTACTGTCCCAAGTAGTTTTAATCTGCCGTTTAGTGTAGCTTCCAGAATTGTTTCTTTTCTTTGACGCAATTCATCTTCAGAATCCAAGATGAATCTTTCTTCGTCAAGTAAATTTGTATAATCAAGTTCATTTGATTTAATTGCTTTTTCAATTCTTATTTTTAAAAGAAGTGTTACCATGTCTGTTATTATCTTTACAAGTGAGTCTTTGATTTTCGATTCTATTCCGTCATATCCTTGATTTTTTAGATTACCAATTAACTCGCCTATACTTGAATAAAGATGTGGATTAATTTCTTGGACAGTATCATTTTCTATTTCAAGCTGTAAGATGGAGTACAATAAATTTACATCAATTTTTTTTGTTTCTGACATTTCCACACCCAACATACTTAAATCATGGACTCCTTGTGTTATGATCAAGGAACCAAATTGCCATATAAAGTGATTGGTGGAGAGCCAGTATTAATTTCCTATTCAGCTGATGAAGTTTTTGCTAAGATAAAACACGATCAAATAAAATTTATCGATCTACAGTTTACAGGATTATTAGGTCGATTCCATCACACTACAATTTCCGCTAGCTTGTTTACTCCCCAACAAATGCAAGATGGTTTGCCAAAGCTTGATGGTTCCTCAATTGTTGGATTTGCAAGCGTGGATGATTCTGATATGGTACTCAAGCCCGATCCAAATACATATTCCATCATTCCATGGATGGTAAACGGTAAAACCGCTAGATTGATTTGTGACGTTTATTGGGGATGGGATAAGGGCAGGCTTGAGCAAGACCCCAGAGGCATGGCGCAAAGGGCAGAAAAACATCTCAAAACTCAGGGATTCGATTTTAGTTTTTGGGGACCAGAGGTAGAGTTTTTTGTCTTTGACAAGATCTCGTGGGATGTCTTGACACCATACAAAGGCCAGTCATATTCCATAGAATCAAAAGAAGCACCGTGGAGTCAAGAAGGAAAAGGCTATCCTATGGCCTTGCAAAAGGGATACTATCCAAGCACCCCATCTGATACATTAACAGAATATAGAAATGAGTGCGTTGATATTTTGAATGAAAATTTCGGTATTTTATGTGATAACCATCACCATGAAGTTGCAACTGCAGGTCAGTGTGAAATTGATATTAGATATGATCATTTAACAAATGCCGCTGATGGCGCACAAACCTACAAGTATGTGGTAAGAAATGTTGCAGTAAAGTATAGCAAGGTTGCAACTATGATGCCAAAACCAATTTCTATGGATGCAGGTTCTGGCATGCATACAAATGTGAGTCTCTGGAAAGATGACAAGAATGTATTTTTTGATAAAGATGATAAAGAAGAGATTAGCCAATCTGCAAGATACTTTTGTGGTGGAATAATGAATCATGCAAGAGCTCTAGCTGCAATTGTAGCACCAACAACAAACTCGTATCACAGATTAGTTCCAGGATATGAGGCTCCAGTTTATGTAGCATGGAGTGCGAGCAACAGGTCTGCAATAGTTAGAGTTCCAGCACATTTTAAAGGAGAAAAATATGCAAAGTTAAAAAGACTAGAGTTCAGAGCCCCCGATCCTTCATCAAACCCATATCTTGTATTTTCTGCAGTACTAGCAGCTGGTCTTGATGGAATTAAAAAGAAAATCGAACCAGGAGATCCTGTTCATGAGGATATTTTCAAAATGAGTAAAAAAGATCGGGATGCAAGGGGAATCAAATCTTTACCAGCAACTCTTGGTGAGGCGCTTGATTCACTAGAGAGTGATAGAAAGTTTCTCAATCCAATCTTTTCAAATGACGTGCTTGACAAAATTATTGAATTAGAAAGAAAGGATGAACGTGAGGTCTCAATTAGACCACATCCACATGAATTCTATCTATATTTCGATATTTAGTCTAATTTTCCAAGTGCTGCATACACAAGTAGTAAAGATATAGATAAAATCGCAAAGCCTGCAATAAGATAGGCTTTTTGGTGTTTGTCAGATGTACCTGCCTTGTATAGTAATACTGCACCTGCAAGACCAATCAATAGGATCAATACACCTTCAACGACATTACTGCCACTGTTATGTGTAATTATAGGATAAAACATGCCAGATAGTAGTGCAAAGAAAAATATTAGATAGACATACTTGGCACCAGCAAGAATTTTTGAGCCGCCGCCAAGTTCCATAAAAATTTGTAATAATAGTCGGCAAATAAACCTTTGATGAAGAGAATTAATCTTTTATGAACTTTACATGTCCATAGGTGGCATACCACCCATACCGCCCATGCCTCCCATTCCTGGCATGCCGCCCATTCCACCCATTCCTCCTTCTGCACCCGGTGGAGGGCCTGCGGATTTTGCAATTGCAATAACATCATCAATTCTTAAGATCATACATGCTGCCTCAGTAGCTGATGAGACAATCTGAATTTTCACAGAAAGTGGCTCAAAGATGTCAGTAGAGTGCATGCTTGCTACCACACCTTTTATCACATCAATTCCAGTCCACTTGCTTCCTTTGAGTTGTTTTGATCGAAGTGATGTTAGGGTATCTATTGGATCCATACCAGCATTTTCAGCAAGTGTAAGAGGAATTACCTCAAGTGAATCTGCAAATTTTTCTACCGCAAGTTGTTCACGCCCTTCAAGCGATTTTGCCCATTCTCTAAGCTTTGTTGCGGCATAGGTCTCCGGTGCACCGCCACCAGCTACAATCAGAGGATTTTCCATTACGTCTTTTACAACCATAAGTGAATCATGAACTGATCTTTCTACTTCATCAACAACTCTTTGTGATCCTCCTCTAACTAGAATGGTTACAGCCTTTGGATGTTTACACCCTTCAACGAAAACCCATCTGTCTGTCTCTATTTTTCTTTCTTCCACGTTTTCTGCTGATCCCAAGTCCTTTTCAAAGAGATCATCTAGATTTGTTACCATTCTCGCACCAGTAGCCTTTGCAAGTTTAGAAAGATCGCTTTCTTTTACTCTTCTTACTGTAAGTATGCCTGCCTTTGCAAGATAGTGTTGTGCAATGTCATCAATTCCTTTTTGGCAGACCAAGACGTTTGCTCCAGATGCAACTACCTTGTCTACCATATTTTTGATCATCTTGTTTTCTTCATCCAGGAATGATTTCATCTGTTGTGGATTTGATATGTTGATCTTTGCATCAAACTCAGTTTTATCAATCTCTAATGCAGAATTAACGAGGGCAATCTTTGCATTGACAATCTTTTTTGGCATGCCGCTGTGAACTACCTCTTTATCAAGTATGATTCCTTTTGTAAGATAAGTATCTTTTATTGAACCGCCT
>Ga0209160_1002418_pt1 | contig 15543 bp, 10 predicted proteins | sample GraSoiAngelo_153_FD_186167 | JGI IMG/M metagenome (GOLD analysis project Ga0209160, IMG submission 186167) | Grasslands soil microbial communities from the Angelo Coastal Reserve, California, USA - 14_1009_12_40cm (SPAdes) (version 2) | ecosystem: Environmental > Terrestrial > Soil > Grasslands ... | reverse complement strand
GGCTCGATCTACATGATGAAGCTGTCGCACCTGGTGGACGACAAGATTCACGCCCGCTCCATCGGGCCGTACTCGCTGGTGACGCAGCAGCCGCTCGCCGGCAAGGCGCAGTTCGGCGGCCAGCGGTTCGGCGAGATGGAAGTCTGGGCGCTGGAAGCCTATGGGGCAGCGCACACGCTGCAGGAGATCCTGACCGTCAAGTCGGACGACGTGAACGGTCGCAGCCGCGTGTACGAGGCCATCGTGAAGGGGCAGAACCTGCCGAAACCCGGCATCCCCGAGTCCTTCAACGTGTTGGTGAAGGAGCTGCAGGCCCTCGGGTTGAAGGTGACGCTCGGCACTACTGAAGACGTGGAGGAATAGTGATCGACTTCCGAAGCGGGCGCGAGCCGAAGAGCTCGAGCTTCGACTATATCCAGATCCGGATCGCCTCCCCGGAGGAGATCCGCGGGCCGCGCGACTCGAAGGAGCGCGAGCGCCTCGAGCTGCAGGGCCAGCGCACCTGGTGGTCGTGGGGCGAGGTCACGAAGCCCGAGACCATCAACTACCGGTCCTTCAAGCCGGAACGCGATGGGCTGTTCTGCGAGCGGATCTTCGGCCCGGTGAAGGACTGGGAGTGCCACTGCGGCAAGTACAAGCGCATCCGCTACCGCGGCGTCATCTGCGACCGCTGCGGCGTGGAGGTCACGCTCTCCAAGGTGCGCCGCGAGCGCATGGGCCACATCGAGCTCGCGGTGCCGGTGGCGCACATCTGGTTCTTCAAGACGCTGCCGTCGCCCATGGGCAACATGCTCGACATGACCCTGCGGGATCTCGAGCGGGTGATCTACTACACGAACTACGTGGTGATCGAGCCGGGGAAGCAGGAGGTGCAGGACAAGGAGCTGCTCGACGAGGACCGGTTCCTCGAGCTGCGTGCCAAGGCGAAGGCTGAGGGCGATGCGGCGTTCAAGGCCGACATCGGCGCGCCGGCGGTGCGGTCGCTGCTCGAACGGCTGAACGTCGACAAACTGGCGGACGAGCTGCGCGAGGCAGTCGCGGGCGAGACGAGCCAGCACCGCAAGAAGCAGCAGCTCAAGCGGCTGAAGATCGTCGATGCGTTCCGGAACTCGGGCAACGCTGGGGAAGGGCGGAACGACCCGCGCTGGATGATCCTGGACGTCGTCCCGGTCATCCCGCCCGATCTGCGGCCGCTGGTGCCGTTGGACGGCGGGCGCTTCGCGACGAGCGATCTGAACGACCTGTATCGCCGCGTCATCAACCGCAACAACCGGCTGCAGAAGCTGATCCTGCACCGGGCGCCGGAGGTCATCCTCCGGAACGAGAAGCGCATGCTGCAGGAGGCGGTGGACGCGCTGTTCGACAACGGCCGCCGCTCGAAGGCGATCCGCGGGCGCGGCAAGCGGCCGCTCAAGTCGCTGTCCGACATGCTCAAGGGCAAGCAGGGCCGGTTCCGCCAGAACCTGCTCGGCAAGCGCGTGGACTATTCCGGCCGGTCGGTGATTGTCGTGGGTCCCGAGCTCAGGCTGCACCAGTGCGGGCTCCCCAAGGCGATGGCGGTGGAGCTGTTCAAGCCCTTCATCATCCACAAGCTGGTGGAGAAGGGGATCGCCGAGACGGTCAAGCGGGCGAAAAAGATCGTCGAAAAGGAGTCGCCGGAGGTGTACGAGATCCTGGAAGAAATCATCCAGGACCACCCGGTGCTCCTGAACCGCGCGCCCACGCTGCACCGCCTGGGCATCCAGGCATTCGAGCCGGTGCTGGTGGAGGGCAAGGCGATCCGAATCCATCCGCTCGTGTGCGCGGCGTTCAACGCGGACTTCGACGGCGATCAGATGGCCGTGCACGTGCCGCTCTCGTTCGAGAGCCAGACCGAGGCGCGGGTGCTTATGATCTCGTCCAACAACGTGCTCAAGCCCTCGGACGGCCGGCCTGTGGCCGAGCCGTCGCAGGACATGGTGCTGGGGTGCTACTTCCTGACGAAGGAGCCGGCTGACTTCGAGCAGGCGGAGGTGAAGGCGAAGGCGGCCCACGTGAGCTCCCTCGCGGAGTTCGACATGGGGCTCGCGACCAAGCGGTTCGCGTATCATTCGCCGGTGCACTTCTGGGACGACGCGCGCTGGGTGTACACGACCGCGGGGCGGGTGATCTTCCACAGCATCCTCCCCGAGGGCATCCGGCGCGAAGGGTTCCTGAACCAGGTGATGCGCAAGCGGGACCTGTCGGAGCTGGTGTTCAACAGCTACCGGCGCGCCGGGCTCGCGAGCACGGTGCAGTTCCTCGATAACCTGAAGGAGTTCGGCTTCCGCTACGCCACCATGGGCGGCGTGTCGATCGGGGTGGAGGACCTGGAGATCCCGGCCGAGAAGTCGAGCCTGCTGCACGACGCCGAGGGCCGGGTCGAGCGGTTCCAGCGGGCGTACGCCACCGGCCAGATCACCTTCGGCGAGCGCTACAACAAGGTGATCGACGCCTGGACGCACGCGAACAACGACATCGCGGACGCCATGGTGAAGACCATGCAGCGCTCCAAGGGCGGGTTCAACCCGGTGTTCATGATGTTCGACTCCGGGAGTCGGGGCTCGCGCGACCAGATCCGGCAGCTCGCCGGCATGCGCGGCCTGATGGCGAAGCCGCAGAAGAAGCTGACCGGCGGCATCGGCGAGATCATCGAGAGTCCGATCAAGTCGAACTTCCGCGAAGGCCTGTCGGTGCTCGAGTACTTCATCTCGACCCACGGCGCGCGGAAGGGCCTCGCCGACACGGCGTTGAAGACCGCTGACGCGGGGTATCTGACGCGCCGGCTGGTCGACGTGGCGCAGGACGTCACGATCACCGAAGAAGATTGCGGCACCATCCTCGGCCTCGAGATGTCGGCGTTGAAGGAGGGCGAGGACATCATCGAGCCGCTGCGCGAGCGCCTGGTGGGTTGCGTGGCGCTGGATGAGGTGAGCGATCCGCACGAGCTGGACGAGGACGAGCGTGCCAAGGTGCTGGTCGAGGCCGGGAAGCTGATCGACGAGGAGACCGCGCAGGCGATCGAGGACGCGGGGATCGAGGCGGTCCGCATCCGCTCGGTGCTCACCTGCGAGGCGAAGCGCGGCGTGTGCCGCATGTGCTACGGCCGCAACCTCGCCACCATGGACATGGTGGACCTGGGGGAGGCGGTCGGGATCCTGGCGGCGCAGTCGATCGGCGAGCCGGGCACGCAGCTCACCCTGCGGACCTTCCACATCGGCGGCACGGCGGCGCGGATCGCCGAGCAGACGGTGCGCAAGACCAAGGTCGAAGGTGTGATCGAGTACGGCGACCGGCTCATTTTCGTCGAGACGCCGGAAAAGCAGAAGATCGTGACGAGCTATGAGGGCGAGCTGATCCTCAAGGCCCCGTCGCATGGCGAGACCGGGGGGAAACTCTCGGTGCACTCGCGGTTCCACGTGCCGCTCGGCGCCACGCTGATGGTGGTGGACGGCGCCAAGGTGGGGCGCGACTCCGTGCTGTTCACGTGGGACCCCTACACCAACCCGATCATGACGGACGTGGGGGGCGTGGTGCGGTTCGTGGACATCGTCGAGGAGGAGACGGTGCGGGAGGAGCTGGACGAGCTCACCGGGCGGCGCCAGCGGGTGATCATCGAAGACCGGGAGAAGAAGCTGCATCCGCACATCGAGATCATCCAGAAGAAGGGAGAGAAGGAAAAGCGGCTGCGCGATTTCGTCATCCCTGAAGGGGCGCAGCTCACCGTCGAGGACGGCCAGGAGGTGTACGCTGGCCTCGTGCTCGCGAAGGTGTCGCGCGAGGCGTACAAGACGCGCGACATCACGGGCGGCCTGCCGCGCGTGGCCGAGCTGTTCGAGGCCCGGCGGCCCAAGGATCCGGCCACGATCTCCGAGGTCGACGGCACGGTGCGGTTCGGCGAGATCAAGCGCGGCAAGCGCGAGATCTACGTCCACCCCGAGGAGGGGGAGCCGCAGCTGTACGAAGTGCCGGCCGGCAAGCACTTGCGCGTGCACGAGGGCGACCGCGTGCGCGCCGGTGACCGCCTCACCGAGGGACCGGTGAACCCGCACGACATCCTGCGGATCAAGGGCCCGCGGGCGGTGCAGGAGTATCTGCTCAACGAAGTCCAGGAGGTGTATCGGCTGCAGGGCGTGAAGATCAACGACAAGCACATCGGCGTGATCGTGCGCCAGATGCTGCAGAAGGTGAAGATCGTCGAGCCCGGGGCCACGGAGTTTCTGGAGGGTGAGAACGTGGACAAGCAGACCTTCTCCGACGCGAAGGACCGCGTGGTGAAGAAGGGCGGCAAGCCCCCGACCAACGAGCCGTTGCTCCTGGGGATCACCAAGGCGAGCCTCACCACACAATCGTTCATTTCGGCGGCGTCGTTCCAGGAGACCACGCGGGTGTTGACCGACGCGGCGATCCGCGGCGCGCGGGACGACTTGCTGGGGTTGAAGGAGAACATCATCATCGGCCATCTCATCCCGGCGGGCACGGGCATTTACCGCTACCACGAGATCGAGATCGAGCCGCCGGAGGGGTTCCAGCCGCCCCCACCGCCGCCCGAGCCGTCACCGGGCGCGGTGCCGAGTCCGTTCCCGGAGGAAGTGGAAGCGGACTGACGGCCGGTCTGCGAGTCGAACGGCGCTGGGATGTCCCCAGCGCCGTTTTGCTTTTTGAGGGGATCATGACGTTTCGTGAGGCGCCCCTTGCGGTGTGGATCGAGTGGCGACCACTTGAGGATGACTTCAGCGGTGAAGGCACATGAAACGGTATGCCCTCTGGCTGGCTGCACCTGCGGCGTTTGCGCTTCCGACCGGTGCCTGCACCAGCGATAGCCCGACCGGTGTCCCGGCGATCCGTATCGATGTGGCGCCCTCGCCTGTGACACTAGAAACCGATGAGACTCGCCAGTTGACGGCCACCGTGCGGTCCACGAGCGGCACGGTGATCGACCATGCAACGGTCACGTGGTCGTCGACCAGTGCGTTGGTGGCTACTGTCACCCAAGCGGGGCTCGTCACCGCGGTGGGAAAGGGGACGACGCAGATTCAGGCGACCTTCACCAACGTCACCGGAAGCGCGCTGGTGACCGTGAACAACGCCACTGTCCTGCGCAACGTCATCCTCTACGCCACCGAGGAATTCGGACTATCGGAGCTGGCCGTCGTGAAACCCGATGGGACCGGACGCCGGCGGCTGACGACCGATCAATTCGGGTATTTCATGCCCGACATCTCACGGGATGGCCGCCATATCGCGTTCGCGGGCCCGGGAGGCATCTACGCGATGAACGCGGACGGGACGGGGACGACGCTGGTCGTCTCGCGAGGGTCTTCAATCGATGCTACGCCAGCATGGGCGCCCGACGGCTCCCGGATCGCCTTCCGGAGTATGGTGGACGGGCCATTCGGATCCGCAGGCCGGATTTTCGTGGTCAACGTCGATGGCACCGGGTTGCGCCAACTCAGTCCGGATGTTCCTGATCCTAACGTGGTCTACTACTTCGATGACAGCCCTACTTGGTCGCCGGATGGCGCAACGATCGCCTTCGACCGATTCGGCGCCCTGGCTGTTATCAACGTGGACGGGACGGGACTGACGACGTTGTCGACCCCTGAGGGTGCTGAAACTCCCTCCTGGTCTCCAGATGGGACGCATATTGCCTACACCAGCTTCATTAACACTCGGGACGTCTTCGTCAGCAACGCGGATGGCTCCAACCCAGTGAGGGTCACGAGCGCGCCGGAGCAGGAGAACAATCCGCGCTGGTCCCCCGACAGCCACCGGCTCGTGTTCTGCCGCGTGCTGAACGGTTTCTTCCAATTGTTCACAATCAACGCGGATGGAACGGGCGAGACCAGGTTGAGCGCCAATCCGAACACGTTCGAGTGCTCTCCGAGCTGGAGTCCCGTGCCCTAGTCGCCTGGTCGAGTGCCCCGGCCGGACGGTTGGACGGAGGATCGTAGGGGCGCAGCATGCTGCGCCCCTACCGAATGGATGGGCTGTACTGGACGGCGCCCGGGGGAGACTCCGGGCGCTTTCGTTGGATGGGGTCACCGTCCTACTCTTAGGCCATGACCGAGCACGTGTCGGCCACAGCGATCATGGATGAGAAGCCACTCAGCCCGGCGGCGCGCGCCGGGCTGGTGGTGAACGCGGCCGTCACGATTCTGCTGTTTTACCTCACCGCCATCCTGTTCATGGCGGGTTTTACAGCGCTCGCGTTGCTTCTCCTGCTCGTGACCATGGCGGCAGCGCGGTTCGGCATGGCCTCGTTCGTCGGGCGCCTGCTGCAGGTGCCGGTTCGCTTAATAAGGATCTTCGGGAGGAAGCTGTGGCTGCCGTCCGAAACGACCTATCGCATCGCGCTGACGCGGGAGGATGCGCCGGACCTGTTCGCGATCGCCCGCGAATTGTCGCGGCGATCGGCCGTGGCACCCGCCGAATCGATCTTCATCGAGATGCACAGCAACGCTTGGGTCATGATGCGTGGCTACCGGCGCGGCACAGGTCGCACCACCCTCGGCATCGGCTTCGACCTGTTGGCGGGACTCACCGTGACCGAGGTCGAGGCGGTGCTGGCGCATGAGCTGGCGCACGCGCGCCTCGTGCAGCGCGGGTTCAGCCGGTGGCTGAAGAAGGGCCTTGCCAGGCTGACCCTGGTCACGACGGAGCTGTCGGACTGCGCCGCCGCCTACCGACAAGCCAACGCGAGGTCCGACCTGACGGAGACGACCGTGCGGGTGTTCGACGCCCTGACCCGTCGTGCCGCGCGGCACGTGGCGACCTACTCCCGGCAGGACGAGTTCGCGGCGGATCGCGGCGCCGTCGAGCTGTGCGGCGCCGCCGCCATCAGGTCGGCGCTGGCGCGACTCGAGGTCCTGGACGAGGTCGTCACCCGGCTCCCGTGGAGTGAACGATTGGCCCGTCTCCAACCGGGCGAAGCGTTCACGGCGTGGCTCGTGAACGAGCTCACCGGTCCAGGTGGTGGCGATGGTGGAGAGTCGCTGGCTCACGCGGTCGATCCCTATTCGACCCACCCCGCGCTGCGCGATCGGTTGGCCGCGTTGCCGGCCGACGACACCCCGCTGCGCGACTCGCGGCCGGGCATCGCGCTCCTCGCCGACCCGGATAGCCTTGCGGGCCGCCTGGCCGCCGAGATTCAACGCGTCATTGCCGTTCAGGAGAGAAAGGACACCCGGCAGCGCGCCCGCGAGACGCGCAAGCTCTGTCGCGCGGAGGGTATCGGCGGCCCGGTAGCGCTCCTGGGCGTGGGGGCGCTCCTCGCGGGGCTCGTCCTCGGCCTGATCGGGGCCACCAGCGGATTCCCGCTCGATATGATGGGGACAGCGGTGGGGGCCCTCATCGCCGGCGTGCTACTCGTCCGTTATCCCCGCTATCGCGACCGCCGGCCGCTCCCGGTGCCCGCGTACGGCACGTTGGCGAACGCGCGTCCGCCTGAGACACAAGAGCAGCTCGCCGCGGCGGAGGAGGCCATCGTTGCAGAGCTCCGGGCGTCGGCCGCGCAGGAGCGGACCCGACGCGCCCGCTTCGCGATGCTCGTAAGCACGAGTTACGCGGCCCTGCAGGACCGCGATTACCTGCATGCCCACGTCGCGGCGCGGCTGGCGCTCGAACTCAAGAAGACATCGATCGAGGCGGGTCTCGCGTACGCCATCGCCGCGGCCGGTCTGGGCAACGCCCAGCAGGCGCACAGCAGACTCGGAGTGATCAGGCAGAAGGTGGGCTTTCAAACCCTCGCGACCAAATGGGGCGCCGCGTGGGCGCTGAGCCTGCTGGACGACTGGAGCTGCGAGGGCCTCCTGCAACAGCTGCATGACCGGCGGCCGGACACCGCCACGTTCGCGTCTCTGCTCGCGCTCGCCCAACTCCACCGCCACAAGCTGCAGAGCGCCATCGAGAACGCGGCAAGGGGCGTGGCGCTTGAGCCGGCGAATCGGGGGGCTGTGCTGCTCCTCGCCCACGTGCTCCTGCTCGCCGGCCGAACGGCCGACGCTGCCGCGCGGCTCGATCCGCTGCAGGACCATGCACGTACTGACGTGGGCGCGGCGTTCTTGATGGTGCGGCTGCGCGTGATGCAGCGAGACACGGCGGGGGCGCTCGAATGGGCCGGCGTGGTTCGGGGCCTCGATCTCGACGGGGCGGCATTGATCGGCCTCGGGCAGGCGTTCGGGGCCGCCCGGCTCGCCGAGCCCGCCGCCACGTTCTTGACGGCGGCGGCCGACGCGGGCTTCGCGCCGGAGGCGAATATCGGCTTCGCGGTACTTGCCTCATCGCGCGGCGATCGGGCGGGGGCGAAGCGCCACCTCCTGGCCGCGCTAAAATTCGATGGCGCGAGATTCACGAAGGGGCAGACCGTCGGCAGCCTGTTTCACGAAATCCTGGGGCGGCTCAATGGTCTCGCCGAGCAGCGGCTCGACTGTACCGCGTGGATCGCGACCGTGCCGGACGGATCGCTGACGTTGGCCGGGCGATCGATCCTGGTGTGCGCGCCCAGCGAGTCCAGTGCGCGAGCCTGTCTCGAGACCATCGTGACCGCGATGCAGGGGAGTGAGCCGGCGGCCGCTGACCTGTCGGGTGTGACGTGGCGCCTGGCACCGAAAGCGCAGCAGCCCGACCGGCCGGTGCCACCGGGGGTGCATTCGGTGGTTGGCTAGTGGCGCCCGCGCGCGGCGGCTATGATTGAACACCCCCGTCTTCGCGAGCTGGCTATGAAGCGTCATGTCGGCGGTCTCATCTCCTTCTCGTTGTTGACTCTCATCGCTGGCGGTTGCCAGCCGGACGCACCGATCGGGGTACCGGTCCTCGCAGCCAGAGTGGAACCAAAACCCCCGAACGTGCTGCGCGACGCCATCGCGTTCTTTACGCGTGAGTTTAGTGCCTCGGGCGGTGTCGCGATCATGCAGCCGAATGGCTCAGGCAGGCAGCCGCTCGCGGGCGCTGAAGCGGGGTTCGAGCCGGCGATCTCGCCGAATGGGCGACGGATTGCATTCTCGAGAAACACCGACATCGGTGTCACGGCCATATACATCATGGATCTGGATGAGGGCGTCGCGACGCCGATCGTCGGCGGCCTGACGCTGAACCCCACGCCGGTATGGTCGCCTGACGGGTGCCAAATCGCGTTTCGAAGCGTGCTGGAAACGCCCGGTGGACCCATCGGACGGATTTCCATCATCAACGCAGACGGCACCGGCCTGCGACAGGTGACACCGGAGCCCGGACCGCTCGACGTCGCGTTCGATGAAGGCCCCACGTGGTCGCCCGACGGGACACGGCTGGCGTTCACGAGAAACTCCGTGCTGCACATCATCAACGTCGATGGAACGGGCATGACCGCGCTGCCGAACCAGGACATGGCTGGAACACCTTCTTGGTCGCCGGATGGGCAGCGGATTGCCTACTTCAGTTTGGATCCCCCCGGCGACATTCACACCCGAAATGCGGACGGCTCGAATCTCGTGGCACTCACGACCAATCCGGAGTTCGAAAGCTGGCCCCGCTGGTCGGCCGATGGCAGCCAGCTGGTCATTTCGCGCGTGATCGGTGAGCAAGTGGCCGTCGTCAGGATCAACGCCGACGGGACCGGGGACGCGAGTCTGACCCCCGCCGGGATTGATGATTTGATGCCGGACTGGAGTCGGCGCCCCCATTCACAGCAGGGTGGGCTGCCTGCTTCGCAGTGTAATTAGCGCCATTGTGATGGGCGCCCGGACCGGCTCCGGGCTCCTCGTCCGGCCCCCCCGCTTTCCGGCTCACCCTTGACCTAAGTCGAACTACCTGCTTAGTTTCCCGGGCTTCAGAACAGCTTTTTTCGATTCTCGTGAGGGATATTTGCCGACTATCAATCAGCTCGTCCGGCACGGCCGCCGCGACATGGAAGCGAAAGAGAAGGCGCCCGCGCTGCGCGGCAATCCGCAGAAGCGCGGCGTCTGCACTCGCGTATACACCACGACGCCCAAGAAGCCGAATTCGGCGCTGCGGAAGGTCGCGCGGGTCCGGCTGACCAACGGGTTTGAGGTGACGGCCTACATCCCGGGCGAAGGGCATAATCTGCAGGAGCACTCGATCGTGATGATCCGCGGCGGCCGCGTGAAGGATCTGCCGGGCGTGCGCTACCACATCATCCGCGGCACGCTCGACGCCGCGGGTGTGAACGAGCGCAAGCAGTCGCGCTCCAAGTACGGCGCCAAGCGGCCCAAGCCGGCGGCCACATGAGCCGCCGCAAGAAAGCGGTCCGCCGGCCGGTGCCGCCCGATCCGCGCTATGACAGCCAGACCGTCTCCAAGTTTCTCAATAACCTGATGGAGCGGGGCAAGAAGTCGCTCGCCGAGCGGGTGTTTTATGCGGCGATGGACCTGATCGAGCAGCGCACCGGACAGCCGGGCGTGAACATCTTCAAGCAGGCGCTTTCCAACGTGAAGCCCGCGTTGGAAGTGAAGTCCCGGCGAGTGGGCGGCGCGACCTATCAAGTGCCGGTGGAAGTCCGGCCCGAGCGGCGCACCGCGCTGGGCATGCGCTGGCTGATCTCGTTCAGCCGCGCCCGCCGCGAAAAAAACATGGCGGAGCGGCTGGCCGCCGAGCTGATCCTCGCCTCGAAGGGCGAGGGCGAGACGATCAAGAAGAAAGAGGACACACACCGGATGGCGGAGGCGAACCGCGCCTTCGCGCATTACCGGTGGTAAACGCTTAAACAGACAATTCCGGGACCCTGACTTAAGGGATCCTGCATCCTGGGTTGTGGGGGCGCAGCATGCTGCGCCCCTACGCGGATGACGGCGGAGCGAGACCGGCCCCTCTGGGCGTCACGGTCGCCCCGCGTTTTTGCTGACTAAAGGACGGGAATGCCGCGCATAACGCCGCTCGACAAGATTCGCAACATCGGCATCATGGCCCACATCGATGCCGGGAAAACGACTACGACCGAGCGGATCCTGTACTACACCGGCCGGACGTACAAGCTGGGCGAGGTGCACGACGGCACCGCCACCATGGACTGGATGGAGCAGGAGCAGGAGCGCGGCATCACCATCACCTCCGCCGCCACCACCGCCTTCTGGCCCCGCCGCGGCCAACCGTACCGCATCAACATCATCGACACCCCCGGGCACGTGGACTTCACCGTCGAGGTGGAGCGTTCGCTGCGGGTGCTGGACGGCGCCATCACCGTGCTCGACGCGGTGGGCGGCGTCGAGCCCCAGACCGAAACAGTGTGGCGCCAGGCCGATCGCTACCACGTGCCGCGCATCGTCTTCGTGAACAAGATGGACCGGGTGGGCGCGGACTTCGAAATGTGCGTCAAGATGGTGCGCGAGCGGCTCGGCGCCAACGTGGTCCCGATCCACCTGCCGCTCGGCGCGGGCGAGCTGTTCACCGGCATCATCGATCTGGTTCGCCAGGTCGAGATCGTGTACGACGACGACTCGCTCGGCAAAAAGTACGTCGAAGGACCGGTGCCGGCGGCGTTGAAAGACAAAGTCAAAGAGATGCGCCACCACCTGCTCGAGTCGATCGTCGAGCAGGACGACGCCATCCTGCACAAGTATCTCGAGGAGCACGAGCTGTCCGAAGACGAGATCCGGACGGTGCTGCGCAAGGCGACCATCTCGGGCAAGGTCGTCCCGGTGCTCGCCGGCGCTGCCTTCAAGAACAAAGGCGTCCAGGCGCTGCTCGACGCCGTGGTGGACTATCTGCCGGCGCCGGTCGACGTTCCGGCGATCCAGGGGCACCTGCCGCACCACGACGCCACGCACGCGCTCCGCCAGGCCGCCGACGAAGAGCCGTTCTCCGCGCTCGCGTTCAAGATCATGACCGATCCGTACGTCGGGAAGCTGACGTTCTTCCGGGTCTATTCGGGCGTCCTCGCGGCGGGTTCTTACATCTATAACAGCACGAAGGACAAGAGGGAGCGCATCGGGCGGCTGCTGCAGATGCACGCCAACAAGCGCGAGGAGATCGAAGAAGTGCGCGCCGGCGACATCGCCGCGGCTATCGGGCTCAAGGACACGAAGACCGGCGACACCCTGTGCGACGAGGGCCACCCGATCATCCTCGAGGCGATGAAGTTCCCCGAGCCGGTGATCTCGGTCGCTATCGAGCCCAAGACCAAGGCCGACCAGGACAAGCTCTCCATCGCGCTGCAGAAGCTCTCCGAAGAAGACCCCACGTTCCGCGTGCATTCGGACGCCGAGACCGCCCAGACCATCATTTCCGGGATGGGCGAGCTGCACCTGGAAGTCCTGGTGGAGCGCATGAAGCGGGAGTTCAAGGTCGACGCCAACGTGGGCCGGCCTCAGGTGGCCTACCGCGAGACGGTGCGCAAACGGGTCGAGTACGTGGAGGGCAAGTTCATCCGGCAGACGGGCGGCCGCGGCCAGTACGGGCACGTGGTCATCCACATGGCGCCGGGCGAGCCGGGGACGGGCTTCGTGTTCGAGGACAACATCGTGGGCGGCGTGATCCCGCGGGAATACATCGGCCCGGTCGAGCAGGGCGTCAAGGAAGCGCTCGAGAACGGCGTGCTCGCCGGCTATCCGATGGTGGACGTGATAGTCGAGCTGGTGGACGGGTCGTACCACGACGTAGACTCGAGCGAAATGGCGTTCAAGATCGCGGGGTCCATGGCGGTGAAAGAGGCCGCCCGTCAGGCGCACCCCGTCCTGCTCGAGCCGATCATGGACGTGGAGGTCGTGACGCCCGCCGACTACATGGGCGACGTCATCGGCGACCTCTCGGCGCGACGCGGGAAAATCGGCGGCATGACGCAGCGCGCCGACGCGCATGTCGTCGCGGCGAGCGTGCCCCTGTCCGAGATGTTCGGCTACTCGACCACGCTGCGCTCAATGAGCCAGGGCCGCGCGATATACAGCATGCAGTTCAGCCACTATCAGGAAGTGCCAAAGACTAAGGCAGAAGAGATTGTGTCGAAAGTGAAGGGATAGAAAGAAAAGAGGCGTCGAGCAGAGACGTAACTCAAAGTATTTATTCTTTTTTGAGGACTCATGGCCAAGGCAAAGTTTGAGCGGACCAAGCCGCATGTGAACGTGGGCACGATTGGGCACGTGGACCACGGGAAGACGACGTTGACGGCGGCGCTGACGAAGGTGGCGGCGGACAAAGGGCTCGCGACCTACGTGACGTACGACCAGGTGGCGAAGGCGTCGGAATCGCAGGGACGGCGGGATGCGACGAAGATCCTGACGATTGCGACGTCGCACGTGGAGTACGCCACGACGAACCGGCACTACGCGCACGTGGACTGCCCGGGGCACGCCGACTACGTGAAGAACATGATCACGGGGGCGGCGCAGATGGACGGGGCGATCTTGGTCGTCTCGGCCGTCGACGGGCCGATGCCGCAGACGCGGGAGCACATTTTGCTGGCGCGGCAGGTGAACGTGCCGGCGATCGTCGTGTTCCTGAACAAGTGCGACCTGGTGGACGACGCGGAGCTGCTGGACCTGGTGGAGCTCGAGGTGCGGGAGCTCCTGAGCAAGTACGAGTACCCGGGGGACGACATTCCGGTAATCCGGGGGTCGGCCTTGAAGGCGATCGCGGGGGACAAGGCGTGGGTGGGGAAGGTGGACGAGCTGTTGGCGGCGCTGGACAAGAACATTCCGATCCCGAAGCGGGAGATCGAGAAGCCGTTCCTGATGCCGGTGGAGGACGTGTTTTCGATCACGGGCCGGGGGACGGTGGCAACGGGACGGATCGAGCGGGGGAAGGTGAAGGTGGGGGAGGAAGTGGAGATGGTGGGGTTTGGGACGGACAAGAAGGTGGTGGTGACGGGGGTGGAGATGTTCCGCAAGCTGCTGGACGAGGGGCAGGCGGGGGATAATGTCGGGCTCCTGCTCCGGGGCGTCGAGAAAAACGACGTGGAGCGGGGGATGGTGCTGGCGAAGCCGAAGAGCATCACGCCGCACACGCAGTTTGAGAGCGAGGTGTACGTGCTGACGAAGGAGGAGGGGGGTCGGCACACGCCGTTTTTCAAGGGGTATCGGCCGCAGTTTTACCTGCGGACGACGGACGTGACGGGGACGGTGGAGCTGCCGGCGGGGGTGGAGATGGTGATGCCGGGGGACAACACGAAGATGACGATCGAGCTGATCACGCCGATCGCGATGGAGGAGCAGCTGCGGTTTGCGATCCGCGAAGGCGGCCGCACCGTCGGCGCCGGCGTGGCCACGAAAATCCTGAAGTAAGTACAAGGGAGCAACTATGGCAGGCAGAATCCGTATCCGTCTCAAGGCATTCGACCACGCCCTGATCGATCAGGCCGCGGCCGACATCGTGCGCACCGCGGAAAAGACCGGCGCGCAGGTCTCGGGGCCCATTCCGCTGCCCACCAAGCGGCAGCTGTGGACCGTGCTCCGGAGCCCGCACATCGACAAGAAGAGCCGTGAGCAGTTCGAGCTCAAGACGCACAAGCGGTTGATCGACATCCTGGACTCACGGTCCCAGACCGTCGATGCGCTGACCAAGCTCGATTTGCCTGCCGGCGTGGACGTCGAGATCAAGGTGCAGTGAGGACAGGCCAATGACGGGACTCATCGGCAGGAAACTCGGCATGACCCGCGTGTTCGACGCGGAAGGCACGCACGTGCCCGTAACGGTCATCGAGGCGGGTCCGTGCCCGGTGGTCCAGGTGGGCCAATCGCAGGTCCAGCTCGGCTTCGGGACGAAGAAGCCGACGCGGACCGCGAAGGCCCTGGCGGGTCACGTGAAGAAGGCCGGCTTGGAGACCGCGCCGCGCGTGCTGGAGAGTTTCCCCGTTGCGGGAGAGGCACCAAAGGCCGGCGAAACCGTGACCGTGGCAATCTTCGCCGCCGGGGACCGCGTCAAGGTCACGGGGGTGACCAAGGGTCGGGGCTTCCAGGGCGTGGTGCACCGGTATCACTTCGGTGGCGGCCCCGAGACGCACGGCAATACCCGGCACCGGAAGCCTGGCTCGATCGCCCCTGGTACCGATCCGTCGCGCATCATCAAGGGGAAGCGCATGCCCGGGCACATGGGGGCGCGCAACTTCACCGAGCTGGGACTCCGCGTTGTGAAAGTGGACGCCGAGCGGAACCTGTTGTTTCTGCGCGGCGCTGTGCCGGGCCCGATGAACGGGCTCCTCACGGTGCGCAAGCAGGGAGGGCCGAGCCGTCATGATTGAGGCGCCGCACTACTCCGCCGCCGGCGCGAAGAAGAAATCGGTGCGCCTGCCGGCCGCGCTGTTCGACGGCACGGTGAACGAGCACGTGCTGCACCGTGCCGTGGTCACCTTCCTCGCGAACCAACGCCAGGGGACGAGCGACACCAAGACCCGGAGCGAAGTCTCGGGCGGCAACCAGAAGCCGTGGCGCCAGAAGGGCACCGGCCGGGCGCGGCAGGGCTCGACCCGCGCACCGCACTGGCGGCACGGCGGGATCGTGTTCGGGCCCCATCCCCGCGACTACCGGCTGGGCATTCCGAAGAAGGTGCGCCAGCTCGCGAAGAAATCCGCGTTGAATGCGAGGGCGCGCGAGGAGGCCC
>Ga0209160_1002415_pt1 | contig 15546 bp, 16 predicted proteins | sample GraSoiAngelo_153_FD_186167 | JGI IMG/M metagenome (GOLD analysis project Ga0209160, IMG submission 186167) | Grasslands soil microbial communities from the Angelo Coastal Reserve, California, USA - 14_1009_12_40cm (SPAdes) (version 2) | ecosystem: Environmental > Terrestrial > Soil > Grasslands ... | reverse complement strand
GCGCAAGTGCGCGGCGTGTCACGGCAGGACGGGCGTGGAGGGGCCGTTCGACCGGCTGGTCGGTCGCGAGCCCCGGCAAGGCTTCCCGTTTGGCCGCGACCCGCGCTTCGTGAAGACGGTCGGCAATTACTGGCCCTATGCGACGACGTTGTTCGATTACCTGAATCGCGCGATGCCGCTCGCCGCCCCGGGCTCCCTCACGCCGGACGAGGTGTACGGGCTGGTCGCGTTCCTCCTGTGGCGGAACGAAATCATCACCGACACCGCGGTGATGAACGCCCAGACCCTCCCCCGCGTGGTCATGCCCGCGCGCGATCGGTTCGTGGTTGACAATCGCCGGGGCGGCCCGGAGATCCGCTAGCGCGCATCGCCCCGCAGGGCCCGTGCCCCACCCATTCGAGATTCCATTATTTTGGCGGCATGAATCGACTCTTCGTTGCCTGCGCCGCCCTGCTCTGGCTGGGCAGTGGCGTCGCGCAGTCCGATCCGCTCGGGGCCCGATCCAAAGGCCGCCGCGACGCACCCGTCACGCTGTACGAGATGTCCGACTTCCAGTGCCCCTACTGCCGCGCGTTCGCCCTGGGCACCATGCCGCTGCTCGAGCAGGAGTACATCACCACCGGGAAGGTCCGTCTCATCTACATCAACCTGCCGCTCACGAGCGTCCACCCCAACGCGCAGGCCGCCGCCCAGGTCGCCCTGTGCGCGGGCCGGCAGGATCGCTTCTGGGCGATGCACGACCTGCTGTTCCGCCACCAGGACGAATGGGCCAAGCTCCCCAACCCCGAGACATTTCTGCTCGCTCTCGGCGACTCGGCGCGTCTCGATCGCACCGCGCTGGCCCGCTGCGTCGCCGCTAAGGCGACGGCCTCCGAGGTCGAAGCCGACGCCGCACGGGCGCTACGCGCGGGAGCCGTGAGCACCCCGACCTTCTACGTCGAGGGCGGCCTGCTCGAGGGTGCCGCACCGGTGAGCGTGTTCCGCGCGGTACTGGACTCGATCTACCGAACCAAGACCGGGCGCTGATGGCGCGCCCTTCCTTTATGTATCGACTCGGTATCGGCCTGGCGCAGCGGGCCCTGCCGCTGGCCGCACGCTTCGACAAGAAGCTCGCCCGTGGATTGGACGCGCGCCGCGGCGTCACCCAGCGCCTGGCCGCCTGGGCCAAGAGCGAGCGCGACGCCGGGCGTCCGCTCGTGTGGGTGCACGCCCCTTCGGTGGGCGAAGGCCTGCAGGCCAAGCCGGTGCTCGAGGCGCTGCGCGCCGAAGCGCCGAGCTGGCAGCTCGCCTACACGTTCTTTTCCCCGTCGGCCGAGCGGCTGGCACGCACGCTGCCGGCGGACGTGGCGGACTATCTCCCGCTCGATCGCCCCGACGACGTGGCGGCGGTGCTCGATGCGCTCAAGCCCACCGCCCTGGTGTTCTCGAAGCTCGATGTGTGGCCCGAGCTGACGCTGGCGGCGGCGCGCCGTGGCGTGAAGCTGGGTCTCATCTCCGCCACCGTGGCGCCGACGAGCTCCCGGCTCCGCTGGCCCACGCGCGGCTGGGCGGAGCCAGCGTACCGCGCCCTCGACCGGATCGGCACGATCAGCGAGGAAGACGGCCGCCGCCTGGAGCAGCTGGGGGCGCGGCGCAGCGCTCTCGAGGTCACGGGGGACACGCGCTACGACAGCGTGGCGGAGCGGGCGGAGCGCTTCGACCGCACGCGCGATCCGTTCGCGCGCCTCGCCATCGCACCGGCCGGCACGTTCACCATCGTCGCGGGGTCCACCTGGCCGAGTGACGAAGCCGTCGTCCTCCCCGCATTCGTCGACTTGGTGGCCCAAGTCCCGAGCGCCCGGCTCGTGCTCGCCCCGCACGAGCCCAATCCAGACCATCTGGCGGGCATCACGCAGCTCGCCGCGAAACTGGGACTGCCCCGCCCGGTGCGGCTGTCGCAGGTCGAGCACACCGCGCCCGCTCCGGTGATCGTGGTGGATCGGGTGGGGATCCTCGCGGACCTGTACGCGCTCGCGGACGTGGCGTTCGTGGGGGGCGGCTACCACCGTGCCGGCCTGCACTCGGTGCTCGAGCCGGCCGTGTTCGGCGTCCCCGTGGCCGTGGGGCCGCACTGGCACATGAGCCGGGACGCGGCGCTGTTGCTCGAGCGGGGCGGCGCGGTCGCGCTCGCCACCGACGGGCGCCACGCGCTGCACTCGCAGTGGCTCGTGTGGCACCACGACCCCGCGACGCGCAAGAAGGCGGGGGACGCCGGCAAGAAGCTGGTGCGGGAGGGACGCGGGGCGGCGGAGCGGACGACGGAGCTGGTCAAAAAGCTGGTGTCGGGCTGAGGGGCGGTGTCGAGGGGTCCCGCGAAGCCCCTCGGCACCGCCTACTTGCCGGCCACTACGCCTTCGAACGTCACCGACCGCGGCACCACGAGTCCGAGCGTCAGCCCGGTGACGAGCAGATCGCTCCAGCGGCTCCGCACCTTAATGCGCAGGTTCGCGATCCGCGCCCCCGTCCCCAGCTGGCCGGCGAGCAGGTCCTCCAGATTCGGCTGCGAGACCGGCACCAAGCCGACCAGGAAATAGATCGAGTGCTTGGTCACGCTGAAGGGCGTGCCCGAGTCCGGCTGCTGCGCCGAGCTCGCCAGCGACACCGGCACGCCGAGATGCGTCGCGTCGAGGGTGAGCGCGCACCCGCCCGACGCGAGGGCCAGCAGCAGGACGGACGCCCGCGTGGCAAGTCTACGATTCACACGGCTCCTGGAAACGGACGGGGCGCGCCGGGTTTGGCGCGCCCCAAAGGTAGCGGCTTCAATTCCGCTTGTGAACCAGGCTTACAGCCCCATCGGCAGCCGCAGTCCCACATCGGCCCCGACGCCGAGCACGCCGTGCGTGCCATTGTCGAACTTCTCCGAATCGTAGGCGACATGGATCCCCACCAAGCCGAAGCTGAAGTTGCCGCCGATGACCCAGCCGAAGTTCGTCTGGTGATCGGTGATGCCCGCCGGGGCGTTGGAGATCTTGTGGTACCGGATCCCCGGAGAGAAGTAGGGCTCGACGCTGATCCCCGGCGTCGGCAGCGGCACGCTCAAACCGACGGCACCGAGCACGGTGGTGTACGCCGGCACGGTGTCGGCGCCCGACGTACCCATGGCGTTATGTGCCGCGCCCAGCTCGAGGTTGACCGAGATGGGGATGAGGCTGCCGCCGATGAGCCGGAACGCCGCCGTCCCGCCGTACGACGTGGCCCGTGCGTTCTGGCCTTCCGGCTTCCACGAGGCGACGCCGGCGGTCAGGGTGATCGTCCCGATCCCGAGCGCGGCGCGGCCCCCGAACGCGTGGCCTTTCCCCGCGCTATCGTTAGGCGCGCCGTAGTCGCCGTAGAACGTCACGCCGGTGCCCCCCTTAGGGCTGTTCCACGCCGGCATGCCGAGCCATTGAGCGGCGGCCGGCGTTGCAAGACCCATCACCGTACCTATGATGGACAGCATGCGCTTCATAAGTGACCTCTCAAGAAGGAGCAACCTCCACAACCTCCACAACCTGCTTTTGTTCAGTGCACCCACACGGCGCCGATCGACACACCCGTGAACGGATGATCGCCCAGGCCTCCCGAGACGCGTGCGTCGAGCACCCGGGAGAGCCGGAAGTCGGCGCCCACACCGAAACCGAAGTTCAGCGCCGAGGTGCGGTTGTTGCCACCGACGAACCCGACGGTGGGCTGCACGTACGGTACGATGCTGATCGTCGCTCCCCGCGGATCGACGCGGCGACCGAGCGACAGTCCCACGGGAACGAAGAACGTCGAGCCGCCGCTCACGAGGCCGGCCCCCGCGCCGAACACGAGCGCGCCGTCCAGCGGGAAATCGACCGTGTGGGTGATCACGCGCTCCCGCGCTTCGACGCCGGCGAGCAGCACGGCCTTGCCCGAGCCCGGAGGATCGAAGATGCCGCCCAGCAATCCCACGTCGAGTGTGCCGCTCGCATAGCGGTATGCTCCCTCGAACCCCGTGCCGCCCCCGTTGGGGAAGCTGAACACGGCGCCCAGCTCCGAGTGTTGAAATGCTCGATAGGGCGCGTTGAACGACGGCATGCCCGTCGCCTGCGCCCGAGCGACCGGCGCCACCCCCGCCACGGCCGCAACCACCAACAACGCCACCTCACGTCCCATGGCTTCCCTGCCTCAAAGAAGAGAACGTGAGACAGGGTACCCAAGCCGGCGGGCATCGTTCCGCTCTACCGCCCGAAATGAGACGTGGTGCCGAGACCTAGAACCGAACGCCGCCCGTGAGAACGAACGTCTTCCCGCCGCCGACCTCTCCACGAGCCTCGACGAACGGGATGAGGTTCGAACCCCTGACCCTGAACGTCGTGCCGCCGAGTAGGTTCAGGCCCGCTTTCGTGTCCGAGGCGCTCGTGGTCCCGACCGTCGCGGACGCGTGCGCGATGTTCAGGCCGCCCCCGGCGTACGGACGGAGCGAGCTGGAGCGCGGAACGGTGAAACGATAAGCGACGTCGCCGTTGATCTCCCAGTAATGCCCGCTCGTGCCGGATGGCACGCTGGGGAAGAAATAGTCGAAGGAGACGATGCCATCGAGCGGCGTCTTGGGAAACAGGGACTCGAGCGGAAACACGCCTCGCCCGCCGATCCCGAAGTCCACATCGCTACTCCAATTAAGCTCGAGCCCGAACGACGGGCGGTCCGCCGACCTGGCGGCCGGGCGGGCGGCTGCCCGCCGCTGCCCGACGGCAAGACCGGGGTACGTCGCCAGAACCGCCACGAGCAGCGCGCTGCCGATGCACTTCCGCATGTGCAAGCCTCCCTTTGCCTGTGATGATGAGAAGCGATGCGCGGACCCGTCAAGCCGCTTCGACCCGATCGGCCACCACGCGCACCGCGTCACCCACGACCTGCAGAAAGCCGCCGGCCACCTGGAATCGACTCGACGTACTCCCCTGCCGCACCCGCAGCACACCCGCACCGAGCAGCGTCAGAAACGGCGCGTGGCGCGGCAGGATTCCGACTTGGCCGTCGAACGCCGGCGCGACCACCGCGTCGGCGGCACCATCGAATACCCCCCGCTCGGGGGAAACGACTGTGACGTGCATCACTCAGGCGCTGGCCAGTCGTTTGGCCTGCTCGAGGGCTTCGTCGATCCCCGCCACCATGTAGAACGCCTGCTCGGGCAGGTGGTCGAATTCGCCCGCCACCACTCGCTCGAACGAGCTGATCGTATCCTCGAGCTTCACATACTTGCCCTCGAGCCCGGTGAACTGGGTCGCCACGAAAAACGGCTGGGACAGGAAGCGCTGCACGCGGCGGGCGCGCGCCACGAGCTGCTTGTCTTCTTCCGAGAGCTCGTCCATGCCGAGGATCGCAATGATATCCTGGAGATCCTTGTAGCGCTGCAGGATCCGCTGCACCTCGATGGCCACCTTGTAATGGCGCTCCCCCAGATACTGCGCGTCGAGAATGCGCGACGACGACGCCAGCGGGTCCACCGCGGGATAGATGCCAAGCTCGAAGATCTGGCGCGACAATACGACCGTGGCGTCGAGGTGCGAGAACGCCGTCGCGGGCGCGGGGTCGGTGAGATCGTCGGCGGGGACGTAGATCGCCTGCACCGACGTGACGGAGCCCTTCTTGGTCGAGGTGATCCGCTCCTGCAGCTCGCCCATCTCGGTGGCGAGCGTGGGCTGGTAGCCGACCGCCGACGGCATGCGGCCCAGCAGCGCCGACACCTCGGACCCCGCTTGCGTGAACCGGAAGATGTTGTCGATGAACACGAGCACATCCTGGCCTTCGACGTCGCGGAAGTACTCGGCCACGGTCAGGCCGGTGAGGCCGACGCGCAACCGCGCCCCCGGGGGCTCGTTCATCTGGCCGTAGATCAGCGCGCAGGACTTGAGGACCCCGCTTTCCTTCATCTCCAGATAGAGGTCGTTCCCCTCGCGCGTGCGCTCGCCCACACCGCAGAACACCGATCGCCCGCCGTGGCCCATGGCCACGTTGTGGATCAGCTCCTGGATGATCACCGTCTTTCCCACGCCCGCGCCGCCGAACAGGCCGATCTTGCCGCCCTTCACGAACGGGGCGATCAGGTCGATCACCTTGATCCCCGTTTCGAACACCTCGGTCTTGGGCTCCAGGTCGACGAACTTCGGGGTCTCGCGGTGGATCGGCCACCGCTCGGCCGTCGACGGGATCGGCTCGCCTTCGTCCACCGGCTCGCCTAAGACGTTCAGGATCCGGCCGAGCGACGCTGCGCCGACGGGCACCGTGATGGGCTGGCCCGTGTCGACTACCTCCATGCCGCGCACCACGCCGTCGGTCGAGCTCATGGCGACCGCCCGGATCTGATTACGCCCGATGTGCTGCTGCACTTCGGCGGTCAGACGGATCGCCGCCGCCTCATTGCCCGCATGATCGATCACCACCGCGTTGTAGAGCTCGGGGAGGTGCTCCGGCTCGAACTCCACGTCGAGCACGGGCCCGATCACTTGGACGACGCGACCGACGTTCGGTCCGCCCGCTGTCTTCTCTGTCGACTCCTTCTTCTTGGTCGCCATGTGCATTCCGTTCTGAGGGATCAGGTGTCGGGGGGTCGGGGTCTGGGGTGCCTCGCTGACCCCCGGCCCCTAACCCCCGGCCCCTAGCCTTTCAACGCTTCCGCTCCACCCACGATCTCCGCCAGCTCCTGCGTGATTTGCGCCTGGCGCGCCCGGTTGAACGTGCGCTGCAGCAGGTCGAGGATGTCGCCGGCGTTGTCGGTGGCGTTCTTCATCGCGGTGCGCTGCGCGCCCAGGAACGCCGCCGCCGTCTCCACCAGCGCCCGATACACCTGGTTCCGCACGTACAGGGGCAACAGCTGCTCGAGGATCGCCTCGGCGGAGGGTTTGAGAATGTAGTTTGCCGCCCTCGACCGCCCGCTGCCGCCCGCTGCCGCCCGGGGTGGTGCGATGGGGAGAATGCGCAGCGTCGTGGGCGGGGTGGACATCGCGCTCTTGAACTGAGAGAACACCACGTCCACGGCGTCCAGCGCGCCGGACTCGAACTGCGCCATGAGCGGTGTGACCACGTCGGCGGCCTGGGCCGCGGTCGGCTTGTCGCCGACGTCGATCCGCTGCGACGCCACGGGGCGCTTGGCGAACTTGAAGTAGGTGATCCCCTTCTTTCCGATCAGGTGCAGGTCCACCGTCGCTCCCTCGGCCTCGACCTGCTCGATGCGCCGCCGCGCTTCGCGGATCAGGTTCGCGTTGAACGCCCCGCACAGCCCCCGGTTGGCCGTGACGACCACCAGGGCCACCCGGCGCGCCGTCCCCGCCGGCCGGCGCAACAGGGGAAACCGCTCCGCCAGCTCGGGGGCGTACAGGTCGGCGATCACCTCGGCGAGCGCGGCGGCGTAGGGCCGCGCCGCGATCACCCGGTCCTGGGCGCGCTTGAGCTTCGACGTGGCCACGAGCTCCATCGTCTTGGTGATCTTGCGCGTGCTCTGGACGGACTTGATCCGCCGGCGCAGCTCGCGGGGCTTCGCCATCAGTGAGCCGCGATCTGCTTGTACTCGGCGATGGCGGCGCGCAGCCGGGCGGCGAGCTCGTCGCCCAGCACCTTGCGCGCGCGGATCTCCTCACCCACGTCCCGGTGCTGGGCGGCCATGAAGTCCCGGAAGCCCTGCTCCCAGCCCTTGATCTCGTCCACCGCCACGTCGTCGAGAAAGCCGTTGGTCACCGCGAAGATGATCATGATCTGCTGCTCGACGGGCATCGGGGTGTATTGCGGCTGCTTCAGCACCTCCACGACGCGGGCCCCGCGGGCCAGCTGCTTCTGCGTCGCCTGATCGAGCTCCGAGCCGAACTGGGCGAACGCTTCGAGCTCACGATATTGCGCCAGATCGAGCCGCAGCCGGCCCGCCACCTGCTTCATCGCCTTGATCTGCGCGTTCCCCCCCACGCGCGACACGGAGATGCCCGGGTTGATCGCCGGCCGCACGTTCGAGTAGAACATGTCGGTCTCGAGGAAGATCTGGCCGTCGGTGATGGAGATGACGTTGGTGGGAATGTAGGCCGAGATGTCCCCGGCCTGCGTCTCGATGATAGGGAGTGCGGTGAGGGAGCCGCCACCCATCTGGTTGGAGAGCTTCGCCGCCCGCTCGAGCAGGCGGCTGTGCAGGTAGAACACGTCGCCCGGGTATGCCTCGCGACCGGGCGGACGCCGCAGCACCAGCGACAGCTGGCGGTATGCCGCGGCCTGCTTCGACAGGTCGTCGTAGATGCACAACGTGGCTTTCTTCTCGTCGTACATGAAGTACTCGGCCATGGCGCAGCCGGAGAACGGTGCGATGTACTGCATGGGCGCGGGCTCGGAGGCCGAGGCCACGACCACGATGGTGTACTCCATCGCGCCGTGCTCCTTCAGCCGCTCGACCACCGCGGCCACTGTCGAATTCTTCTGGCCGATCGCTACGTAGACACAGATGACCCCTTCGCCCTTCTGGTTGATGATCGTGTCGATCGCGATGGCGGTCTTGCCGATGGCCCGATCGCCGATGATCAGCTCGCGCTGGCCCCGGCCGATCGGGATCATCGAGTCGATCGCCTTCACCCCGGTCTGGAGCGGCTCTTTCACCGGCTGCCGCTTGATGATGCCGGGCGCGACGATGTCGACCTTGCGGGTCTTGGTGGTGTGAATGGGCCCCCGCCCGTCCACCGGGCGCCCGAGCGCATCCACGACGCGCCCCACCAGCGCCGGCCCGACCGGCACCTCCAGCACACGGCCAGTGCGGCGGACCTCGTCTCCCTCGCGCAGCTCCAGGTAATTGCCGAAGATTACGGCGCCGATGTTGTCCTCCTCGAGGTTGAGCGCCTGGCCGACCACCTTGTCGCCCGTCTCCGAAGAGGTGAACTCGAGCATTTCGCCCGCCATAGCCGAGGTGAGCCCGTAGATGCGCGCGATACCGTCCTTCACCTCGAGCACCGTGCCGACCTCCCGCACGTCGAGCTCAGCCAGGTCGGCGGCCTGGATTTCCCTGAGCAGGATCTCTTTCAGCTCGCCGGGTCTCAGTATGGAATCGGTGGCCATGGGGGTACCGGTATGAGATTGTGAAAATTATCACATGGGTGCGGAATGCGAAATGGCGAGTTCAGCTTCTCGACCGCGTCCTTCCTCTAATGAATCGCGCCAGCACGCCCGCCGGCCCCACGGTGCGCAGCTCCTGTGGCGTCGCGCCCGCCACCCGCCGGGCCACTCCGGCAAGATGGCTCGGCGAGGCGTAGCCGAGAATCTTCACCACGGCCCGCACGCTGTAGCCGGGGTTGCCCAGCAGGTCGGCGGCGCAGGCGGCGCGGGCGAGGTCGATCACGCGCTTCAGGTTGGGCGCACCCCCGGCGGCGAACTCGCGCGACAAGTGCTCGCGCGTGACGCGCAGGGCGGCCGCCAGGTGAGCCGTCGTGATGGGGACCGCGACGCGGCGCAGCACTTCCTCCCACGCCGCAAGCTGTAGTCGGTCGGTGAGGCGCAGCAGCCGGGGAGCCTCGGCCAGTGCCGCCCGGCGCGCCACCTGGGCCGTGCGCGCCGCGACCCACTCCCCGGCCACGGCGTTGTCCACGCCCTCGACGAGCAGCCCGGCGAATCCGGACGTGTGACACGTGGCGAGCAGCGCCCCGTCGTCCGGGCGCAGGGCCGAGAGAACGAACATGGGAATGCGCGGGAAGCGCGCGGGCAGGGCGAGCGCGGCGTCGGGCGCGGCCTTGACGTCGAGCACGACCGCGTCCACCAGCCGGTGATACAGCAGCCGCTCCACGGCGCCGAGGCTGCGGCACAGCCACACGCTGCCGGCCTCGCGCGGATATCCCCGCTTCACGGCGCGCCGCGGCTCGGCGCGGGGGTGAAACACCGGCACTACCGCCGTCATCCCGCGTCTCCTCCGGCCTCGCCCCCACCCGCGCCCAGTCCCTCCTCCACGTGGGCGAGTGCCTGCACCATGGCAGTGGCCTGCTCCAGCACAGCGCGCGCATTGTCGTAGGAGATAGTGCGGCGGGCGGCCTCGCCGGGATGCCACGCGCAATCGGTGATGCCTTCTTCTGTCTGGGGTACCGGGTCGCCCTGCTTCGACTCGAACAGAAAGAAGTGGCAGTACTTGTGGATGGTCTTGCCGCCAAAGCGGAAGTACCAGTCGATCACGCGGATCGGTCCGTGCAGCACCAGGTTGCCGAGCCCGGTCTCCTCTCCCACCTCGCGCCGCGCCGCGACGGCCGGTGGCTCGGCGACCTCGAGGTGGCCCTTGGGAAAGCCCCAGTTGCGATAGGCGTCGCGGATCAGCAGGAAGCGCGGCTCCCCGTCCGGAGCGCGGCGAAACACGACGCCGCCGGCGGAGGTCTCTCGCTGAGCGCGGCGCTGCTTGCGCTTCACCTTCTAAAACACGCTGAACGAGAAGTACTTCCGCGGGTTCGCCTGGATGTCGGACAGGAGCTGCCGCAGCTGGATCATGGTGAGGGTGGTCTCGCGATACAGCGTCGAGTCCGACACCAGCAGGCCCAGCGTGCCGCTGCGATTGGAGATGCGCGACATCACGCTGTCGGCCGACACGAGCACGCGCACGAGACTCTCCTGGTTCTTGTGCGCGGCATCGAGCAGGTCGCGGAAGTCCTGGGACGCCGATTTGAGGTTCGCGCTGGTCGCCGAGGAGTTGTTCAGGATGGTCGCGAGCTGGCCCTGGTTGGTGGCGGAATCCACCCGGCCGAGCGTGGTCTGGAAGTTGGTCGCCGCCTTGGCGAGCACGTCGGAGCCCTGGCGCAGGTTCGATCCCACCGAGCCCAGGACGTCGGCCTGGTCGTTCGTGACCCGGACCAGCTTGTCCGCCACCTGGCCGAAGTCCTTGATCGAGCGCCGCAGCTCTATGACCGCTTCGGAATCGAAGGCAGTCTGGATGCGACTCGAGACGGTGGCGATGTCGGTCGCGATCCGGCTCGCCTGGGCCGTGAGCTGCCCGATGTCGGGCAGGGTGGCGCCGGGCCATTTGCCGCTCCCGGCGGCCTGCGCCTCCGTGATCGCCTGTTTGATGTTCGGATCGTTGGGCAATTGATCGAGCGCCACCAGCGAGGCCGCCCATTCGCCGAAGAGCGACGCCGAGGCGGCGATCACGGCGGGCCTAGGCGGAGGCTGCGTGCCGGCGTAGATCTTGAGGTCCGCCTCGACCCAGTTGCCGCTGGCGAGGCGGATCGCCTCGACCCGACCCACGCGCACGCCGCGCAGCACCACCGGATCGCCCACCCCCAGCCCGCCGACCGTGCGGAACCGCGCGGTGTAAACCGCCTCCGTGCGCCCGAGGTGCGCGCCCGAGAGCCACAGCGCGCCCGCCACGACCACGGCGAACGCGGCGATCACCACGACCCCGACGGCGAACTCGTTCTCGCGCTTCACGTCGGGCGTCCCTCGATGAACTGCCGCACCACGGGATCCTCCGTCTCCTGAATCTGGGCCACGGTTCCCACCTGCCGGATCTTGCCCTCGTACAACATGGCGATGCGGTCGCCCACGGTGTAGGCGCTGCGCATGTCGTGCGTCACGACGATTCCCGTCACCCGCAGGTGCTCGCGGGTTCGCACCATCAGCTGATCGATGACCGCCGATGTCACCGGGTCGAGCCCGGTGGTCGGCTCGTCGTACAGGATGTAGCGCGGGCGCAAGGCGATGGCGCGCGCGATCCCCACCCGCTTGCGCATCCCCCCCGACAGCTCTGCCGGGAGGCGCTCTTCGGCGCCGGTCAGGTCCACGAGGGCCAGGGCTTCCTGCACCCGTGCAGCGATCTCATCGTCCGACAGGTCGCGCCGCCGCAGACCGAGGGCCACGTTGTCGAACACCGACATCGAATCGAACAGGGCCGCGAACTGGAACACGAAGCCGATCTCGCGCCGGAGGGCGGTGAGGGCGGCCCGGTCGAGCGTCGACACCGCGCGGCCGTCAACGATGACGTCGCCCGCATCCGGCTGCAACAGCCCCACCACGTGCTTCAAGGCCACGCTCTTCCCCGTGCCCGAATAACCGATGATGACGGTGGTCTCGCCGTCCTGCACGCGCAGCGTGAATCCGTCGAGCACCGGGCGGCCATCGAACGCCTTGCGTAGGTCCTGAAACTCGATCACCGCAGCAGCACCAGGGCCCAGAAGGCATCGAGCACGAGCAAGAGCACGGCGGAATACACGACGGCGCGCGTGGTGCTCCGGCCCACCCCTTCCGCCCCGCCCCGCGTCGAGAGCCCCACCACGCAACCCACGAGGGTGATGGTGCACCCGAAGGTGGCGCTCTTGAAGAGGCCGAACCAGGTGTCCTTGAAGCGATAGAACAGCTTCAGGCCCTTGAGAAACTCCTGAGTGGAGAGATCGAGCAGCACGAGACTGGCGATCCAGCCGGTGACGATCCCGGTGAGGATCGCCAGGGCCACGATGACCGGGAACATCGTCGTCCCGGCCAGCACCCGCGGCAGCACCAGAAAGCTCTGGGGATCGTAGGCGAGGGTCTCGAGGGCGTCCACCTGCTCGGTGACCTTCATGGTGCCCAGCTCGGCGGCCATGCTCGCGCCGACGCGGCCCGCGAGCGCCAGCCCGGCGAGCACGGGTCCGAGCTCCAGCATCATCGTCTTGCCGACGAGCGTGCCGACGAAGTAGAGGGGGACCGTGCCAGTGAACGTGTAGGACGCCTGCAGGGCCAGGACGACGCCCGTGAACGCCGCGATGAACAGGGCGACGGGAAGCGAATCCACCCCGACGCGCCGCATCTGCACGAGCGTCAGGCGTCCCCACACCGCGACGTCCGGGACGGCGCGCGCCAGATCCCCTACGAAATGGCCGAAGCCGCCGACGGCCTTGATCGCGTCGACGGTCTTTCGGCCGAGTCGTTCGATCACGGGCTTAAACTACGACGCCACGTTGCACGACGCCACGTTCCAAGAAACGAAAATGGCCGGCACCGAAGCTTGCCGGCCACCTCGTGCAGCGTGGCGTCGTGGCGTCGTGGAACGTCTTACGCCGCGAAGCTCGCCAGCGCCTTGCCCACGTCGCCATCGCGCAGCCGTTTCAGCGCCCGGTCACGCAGCTGCCGGACCCGCTCGCGCGTCACGCCGAGCATGCCGCCGATCTCTTCCAGCGTGTGCTCGCGGCCTCCGTCCAGGCCGAAATACAGCCGCAGCACCTTGGCGTCGCGCCGCTGCAGCGTGCCAAGGGCCTGCTCGATCTCGTCCGACAGGAAGCGGTCCATCGCCTGATCTTCGGTGTCGGGGAGATCTTCGGCGATGAAGCGCTCGATCAGCGAGCGATCGCCGTCCGGATCGAGCGGCGCATCGAGCCGCACGTCCCCCGTGTTGAGCGCCGCGAGCGACTGCACCACTTCGAGCGACAGCTTGGTGGCGTCGGAGATCTCCTCCGGCGTGGGCTCGCGCCGCAGCGTCTGCCGCAGGTACTCGGCCGTGCGCACGATCCGGGACAAGTCGGCCGTGCGGTTCAACGGCACGCGCACGGTGCGGCCCTGGCGCGCCAGCGCCGCCAGGATCGCCTGTCGGATCCACCACACCGCGTAGGAGATGAACTTCACGCCCTGGTCCGGGTCGAACTTCCGGGCTGCGGTGAGCAGTCCCACGTTGCCCTCGCCGATCAGGTCGGTGAGGGGCAGGCCGCGGTTCTGATATTTCTTGGCGACCGAGATCACGAAGCGCAGGTTGCGCTTCACGAGCTCCTGCATCGACTCCTGATCCCCGGCGCGCACCTTGCGGGCGAGCGCGATCTCCTCCTTCTGCGTGAGGAGCGGCGTCTTGGACACCTCGTGGAGATACTGATCGAGAATATCCCGCTCGTGCTCATGGGTGCCGAGCCCGGCCAAGAGCCCCCGGCGTCGCCCGCGCTTCTTGGCGGGCTTGGCCTTCGCCGTGGCCGGCGCCGGAGCGGCCGCCGCCGTCGGGCGGGGGGCCGTTCGGGGCTTCGCCCGGGCGGGGGAGGTGGTCTTCTTCCGTCGCATGTGCTTGGCCATCGCTATGGGTCCCGGATCATCCTGTGATACCGACCACAGGAGGAAAAGTTCGTGCCTGGGCGTGACATCGCTTGACAGCACCACAACGCCCAGATAAGATGCCGTGTTCCCGCCGGAACGCGTTTTGCCGGGCCCAATATACGGGGGGCGTAGCTCAGTTGGGAGAGCGCGTGAATGGCATTCACGAGGTCAGGGGTTCGATCCCCCTCGCCTCCACTGCGGGGCGGTCGGGTGGTCAGGCGGACGGACGGTCGGTAGAAACAGCCCCACTGGGCGGTTAGATTTGAGCGGCACGCGGGAATAGCTCAGTTGGTAGAGCACAACCTTGCCAAGGTTGGGGTCGCGGGTTCGAGTCCCGTTTCCCGCTCTCACCCGGCCTGACGGCCGGGGCCATGGCGTGAGGACACAACGACGCGGGGTGGAGCAGTCTGGTAGCTCGCCGGGCTCATAACCCGGAGGTCGTGGGTTCAAATCCCACCCCCGCTACTGCTAGACGGGTAGACGTACAGACGGGTAGACGGACAGCGGCGCGTAGGGCGGAGTCGAGAGGACGGAAACCACTCTGCCCGCTCGTGAACTACGAACCGCTACCCGTCTACCCGTCTCACCGTCTACCCGCCTAGTGTTTCGGGCGGTTAGCTCAGCTGGTTAGAGCGCCACGTTGACATCGTGGAGGTCACTAGTTCGAGTCTAGTACCGCCCACTCGCGCCCATAGCTCAACTGGATAGAGCGCTTGACTACGGATCAAGAGGCTGGGGGTTCGAGTCCTCCTGGGCGCATAACGACTAGACGGCTAGACGTCGAGACGGCTAGACGCTCAGCGGGTGGCAGTGAAAGCAGTTTCTAGGCGTCTCGACGTCTACACGTCTAGCCGTCTAGCCTTTCGGGGCGTAGCGCAGCCCGGTTAGCGCGCCTGGTTCGGGACCAGGAGGTCGGTGGTTCAAATCCACTCGCCCCGACTCATCGAAGACCAAGCCTCGCAATGGATTCCTTTGCGGGGCTTCTTCTCCCCCAGTCCCAGTGGTGTGAGTTTCGGTGTCAGTTTCTCCGGCCGCTAGCGGCTCACGACCCGCTGCGTCGGGTGCAACACGACTTGCCGCACGGTTTCGGCGTCGACCTGCTGGTACGAGGTCAGCAGCGTTTGGGTATCCCGCCACCCTCCCGCCGCCGCGACGTCCCCCACGGGGTACCCCTTCCGCTCGGTCGCCCACTTCCGCCGGATCGAGTGCCACAATCCGTGCGGCGGTGGTGCTAGCTCTGCGAACTGAAAGGCCCGACGCAGCCACTTGTCCATCATCTCCCGACTGCAAGGCGTCGCCGGATTCTTCGGCGCAGGAAACACGGGCGTGTTGCCGATCGCCTTCTGCACCTTTCGAGCCGCCGAGAGCGCCTGCTTCACCGCGTCGCTCATCGGCACCACCTGCTCGTACCCCTTCTTGTCGTTCACCGCGCGCCAGCGGATCATCCCGGCCTCAAAATCAACGTCGTCCCAGAACAGACTCCGCCAGGCCGACAGCCGGCGACCCGTACCCTCCGCCACG
>Ga0209160_1002413_pt1 | contig 15552 bp, 18 predicted proteins | sample GraSoiAngelo_153_FD_186167 | JGI IMG/M metagenome (GOLD analysis project Ga0209160, IMG submission 186167) | Grasslands soil microbial communities from the Angelo Coastal Reserve, California, USA - 14_1009_12_40cm (SPAdes) (version 2) | ecosystem: Environmental > Terrestrial > Soil > Grasslands ... | reverse complement strand
CCACGCCCTTCTCGGCGCCGCCGATCGGGGCGCCGCCCACGACGGTCGTGGCGGGCGTGGAGGTGCCGATGGCCATGTCGGTGCCGACGCCGCGCCGGGACCACTGCCGCTCGGCATTCAGCTCGTGGCCGCGCCCTTCATGGAGGAGAGTCTGTTTCGGGTCGCCGCCCGTCTGGAAAACGACGGCGTCGTCGCCGCGCCGGTGGCCTAGCGCGCGCTACAGGTTCCAGTGCCCGGTCAGCTCGAGGATCTTCCGATCGAGCTTGGCGAGCCGTTCGGCGAGCACTCCGGCGATGATCACGGCGAGCTTGTAGGCGGCGATGCTATCGCCGGCGATCAGCCTCTGAAATTGCGCCTTGGTCAGGAGCTGGAGCTCGCACTCGCTGAGGGCCATGACCGTGGCGGACGTGGGACGATCGGTGATGAGGCTCATCTCGCCCAGGAGTGTCGGCGCGTCCACCTTGGCAAGCGATTGACGTTGCCCATCGGGCCCGTGCTTGAAGATCTCGACGCCGCCTTGCAGCAGGAACACCAGTCCGCTCGGACGGTCGCCCTCGTTCATGAGCGGGTGGCCGGCAACTACTTTCTGGCCGACCGAAGCCTGGGCAAGCTGCTCGACTTGCTGCGGGCTCAGCCCGCGAAGCAGCAAGTGCATTCCCTTTCGGATCTCGGATGCGTGCATGGAAGCGCGCCAGAGACGATTGTATCAGCGGGGCTTCGAATGACTCGTCGTTCAGATTTCGGTACGAGCGAGCACGCGCCGGACGCTCAGGGGGACGGAGGCGTGGGCGACCGTGGGGCCCGTGAGCAGCACGGCGGGTGACGCGACGCCGGCCCTTCGCGCTTCGTCAGCGATCTCGCCGAGCCGGCCGGCGATCACCCGCTCACCGTCCACTCCGGCGCGCTCGACCACGATCGCGGGCTCGCGTGGGTCGCGGCCCAGCACCGTGAGCGACGCGGTGATCGAGTCAAGCGCGTCGACCGCCATGTAGAAGGCGAGCGTGCCCTCGGCGCGGGCGAGCAAGTCCCAGTCGATCGAGGCCGGATAATCCTCGGTGAAGATGACCATCGCCGCGCTCCCCCGCTCGGTGAGCGAGATTCCGAGCCGTGCCGCGGCCGCCGTCGCGGCGGTCACCCCCGGGATGACCTCGAACGCGATCCCCGCCGACCGAACGGCTTCGATCTCCTCACCGAGGCGTCCGAAGATCGCTGGGTCTCCGCCCTTCAATCGCACGATGCGCTCTCGGCGGCGAGCCCACTCGACCAGCAGCCAGTTGACGTGACCCTGGCCGACCGACGCCCGGCCGGGCGCCTTGTCGACGTCGACCACGATCGCGCCCTCGCTGACTTCCTCGAGGAGCGGCGGCGGGATCAATCGATCGTGCAGCACGACCTCGGCCTCGCGAAGCCGGCGCAGCCCCTTGTGGGTGATGAGCTCGGGGTCACCGGGACCGGCGCCGACGAACGAGACGAAGCCGCGGTTCATGCGTCCTCCTTCCGGCGCTCATGGCACCCGGCGCACACGGAGACGTGGGCGAACGTGAAGCAGGGCGCGTGCCAACGCGCGGTGTACCCTCGCACTCAAGCGAATTGGCCGTTTGTCTCGCTCCGTCCCGACGGAGAGGATCGCGCGCTGCCGAAATTCGGTGCGACCGTGGTGGCGCTGCCGAAGAAAAGTGCACCGCGCCCTAGCGGTCGCAGGACAGGCGCATGCGGTTTTTGGCGATCCAGGCGTAAACGCGCCGGGCGATGGGGCGCGCTCCCGGAAGCGCGAACACCGTCGCGAGCCACCTGAGCCCGCGGATACGGCGAAGGAGCTCGGGCACCGCGTCGGCCCCGGCGAGCGTGCGGCCATCCGGCAGCACGAGCTGCATCGCGGTCATACACGCCTCGTCGCTGATATGCGGGAAACGGGCGTGACGCGGCGCCGACCGGCACGGGAGGATCTCGAGCTCGCCGCCGGACATCGCCAGGCGCATGAGCCAGAGCGCGCTCGCCCGGCACATCGCGCACTCGCCGTCGTAGATCAGGACGGCGGGCGGGAGCCCCATCCCTTGAGCGTGCGGTAGTAGAGGACGAGACCGACGGCCACCGCCAGTGAGACCACCGCCTGCACGAGCCCCAGGGTCGTGTGGTCGCGTGCGAGGATGATCGCCGCGTAGAAGACGAAGAACGCGATCCCCGCACCGATGAGGATGCGGTGGGCGGTGATCAGCTTCACGACGTATCTCGGCTAGACGCCGAGCACGACCTTGATCGCATCGCGCGTCACACCGATGAGCCGGTCGACCTCGGCCTCGGTCACGACCAGCGGCGGCGCGAAGTAGACCGAGTCGCCCGGTGCGGGATGCGGGCCCGGCGACGGCCTCGTGCGCGTCACGACCCCTCGCTTCATCATCTCGGCCTGGATGCGCTGCGCGACCTGCTTGTCGCCGGCGAAGTTCCTCTTCGTTGCGCGGTCCTCCACGAGCTCGACCGCGGCGAGCAGCCCCTTGCCGCCGCGGATATCGCCCGTGTTCTGATGATCGCCGAACGCCTGCTGCAGGCCCTTGTGCAGGCGCGTGCCCATCTTCGCCGCGTTCTCCCAGAGCCGCTCGCGCTCCATGATCTCGACGTTCCTGACGCCGACGGCGCAGCACGTCGGGTGGCCCGAGTAGGTGTAGGCGTGCATCCAGCGGTCCTCGGGCTTGACCGAATCCATCGCGTCCTTGATCGCCTTGGTGACCATGATCCCGCCGAGCGGTAGATAGCCCGAGGTCACGCCCTTCGCGAAGGACATGATGTCTGGCTTGACGTCCCAGTGTGAGAGCGCGAACCAGCGCCCTGTGCGGCAGAAGCCGGTGATGACCTCGTCGCCGATCAGCAGCACGTTATGGCGCGTGCAGATCTCACGTACCTTCGGCCAGTAGTCGTCGGTCGGGTAGATCACGCCGCCACCGCCGTGAATGGGCTCGCCGATGAACGCCGCGACCGTATCGGGGCCCTCGCGCAGGATTGCCTCCTCGAGCTCGCGCGCGGCCGCCTGCCCCACGCCCTCGCCGGGCTTGGCGCCCTGGAACCGATAGGGGTAGCACGTCTGGATGTGGACGAAGCCCGGAACGCGCGGCTCGAACATCTTCCAGTAGGCGCCCATCCCGGTCGCGCTCATCGCCTGCAAGGTGACGCCGTGATAGCCCTGCTGACGCGAGATGATCTTGACCTTGTCGGGTTTGCCCTTTGCCTTCCAGTAGAAGCGCGCAGTCTTGAACGCCGACTCGTTCGACTCGGCGCCGCCGCACGTGAAGAACACGGCCTGCATGTTGTCGTACGCGAGCTCGATGAGCTTGTTCGCCAGGGTGATGGCCGGAACGTTCGAGGAGCCGACGTAGCCAGAGAAGTACGCGAGGTCCTTCATCTGGGCGGCCGCGGCATCGGCGAGCTCGGCGCGCCCGTGGCCGACGTTGACGTTCCAGAGCCCGGAGAGCCCGTCGATGTACTCGTGGCCCCCGATCTCCTGGATCATCGCACCGCGACCGCGGACGTAGATGATCGGCTCGGCGTTGTCGATGGGGTGGTGCAGCGGGTGGATCAGGTGTTCCTGATCGGCCTTGACGAGCTCAGCGGCGGTCATCGCCATTGACGTTCTCCAATTCATTAGCGCGCCTCGGCCGGCGGGGCCCCAGCCCCGCGACGGCCTGCAGCGCGCACCCCTGTAGCGGGGCGCGGGTGCACCCGCCGGTAGTCCCCGTCCGGGATGGGGACCGCCCGATTCTGTGGACCGCGGTAGCGGTAGACCCACGCCCGCGCGCGCCGTCCGTTCGCGAGCGTGACGATCGCGCGGCGACGCTCGAAATTGTACCCCTCCTCCCGATCGAGCACCGGGAGAAGTTCGGGGTCGTCGAGCCGGTAGATCTCGCCGTGAACGCGGCCGGCACCGACGACCAGTCCGGGATAGCGGCCGAGGTCGAGCAGACGCCCGCGGACCGCGCCGTCGCCGAGCAAGGTCGACCGCGCGGCCAGCACGCGATTGAGCGCGAAGCCTCGCATCAAGGTGCCATAGGCGAACAGAAGGTCCGGCCGGCGGGGCGACCGCCCGCTACCGGTTCTGGACAAGCTGCTGGGGCGCGGCCGGCGTGCGGTTCGTCTCGATCGCGAGACCGCTCAGATAGTCTCCACCGCCTGAAGCACGGCGCCGAGAAATTCGTGCTCCGGCAAGGCGCCCTCGAACTGGACGCGATCGTTGATCACGACCTTGGGCACGCCCATCACCTGATAGGCCCGCGAGAGCTCGGGGAACTCGGTCGCCTCGATCACGGTCGATCGCACCCGGTCGGACGCAACCGACATGTGCTGCGCCAGGCGCACGGCCCGGGGGCAGTGCGGTCAGGTGGGGGTCGAGAAGACCTTGATGTCGACGTCGGAGGCGAGCGCGCGCAGCGAAGCCAGCGTGTCCTCGGACAACGTGGGCTCGCCGGTCGACGCCACGATGATCGAGTCGATCAGGTTGCTGAACTCATAGCCCAGCGGGATGCCGTAGAAGCGGATGCCCCAGTCACGGCTCCCCTCGACGACGAGGGCCGGCACCTGGTCGACGCCATACGTCTCCGCGCGCTCGCGATCGATGGCGAGGTTGAGCACCTCCACCGTGATCTGATCGGAGAGCTCCGCGACCTCGCGCACGAGCTGCTCGTTCTGCTGGCAGAGCTCCGGCGCCATCAGCTCCTGCGAGAAGACCACGAGCTTCACGGGCCCGGCGATGCGCTCGAACTCCTTGCGGACGGCGGCCTCGTCGCGTGGGGTCAGGATCGGCATGGCGTCATTATACCTGCTAGAATCGAGCGCGAGGGAGCGAGCCATGAAGCCGTTCGTCGTGAATCGCTACGGCCGGATCGTGTTCCCCTTCAACTTCTTCCCGGAGCTCGACTTCTCGATCTTCGAGACGCTCGAGCAGTTCGCCGCCGTCATCAAGCGCGACTTCGAGGAGAAGGCGCCCTCTGAGACCGACATCGTCGCCGGCGTCGACGCCCTGGCCTACACCGGACGGTACGACCTCCTGCGCGACCTCGCGCTCAACCTCTTCTGGGTGAACCGCTACGCGATGACGATGTACGAGAAGCGCCCGACGCGCTGGCGCGACGTGCCCAAGACCCGCGACGACGTGTTCCTGCCGGTCTTCAAGGGCTGGGAGGGCATGGAGCTGACGGCCGCGATCGAAGCCGGCTATCGGGCGCTGCCGTCGAGCTTCGACGAGGGCACCGAGGACAAGATCTCGCGCATCCTTCTCGACATCTTCCGTCACAAGAAGGGCGCCGGCGCCGAGCTGCCGCCGATCAAGCCGACCGTGGGCGAGATTCTCTCAAACCCGACGAACCTCACCTATCACCTGCTCGCCTACAATCCCGACTACCCGGGCTACGGCTGGGACGACATCATCGAATACACCCACCGGGTGCCCGAGGTCGAAGCGCTCATGCGCCAGGCCATGGTGCTCCACAACCAGTATCGGTGGGAGCGGGCCAAGACGCGCGTGATCGAGGTCGGCAAGCTGCACGACGACGATTTCGTCGTCGTCTTCCAGCCGCGCAGCACCGAGGTGCTCCAGTTCATCCGGCGCGTGAAGGGCGGCCACCGCGTACGGCCGCGCCGCCCGGCGCCGCTCGAGTCGCGCCCGCCGGCGTGGCCATTCGCGCCGATCGATGTGCGCGCGCGATTCTCGGTCATGCCGCGCCTGGAAGCCCTCGCCGTCTACCGCGGCGAGCGGGCCTGCACCAACGACGACCTGATCCGGAACGCGGCGTACTGCTGGTCGCCGATGACGGCGAAGGAGATCGAGCAGAAGACCGGGATCGTCGAGCGACTCTACACCGAGCTCGATCTCGACCACATCGCGCTGCTGGCGGCGCAACGGGCCCTCGAGAAATCAGGACGGCGCCCCGAGGAGATCGGCGCCGTACTCTTCTGCTCGTGCACGAGCGCGAAGATGATGCCGTCGCTCGCCACGTGGCTCTCGGGCCAGCTCGGCCTCTTCCAGACTCACGCCTCCTGCGACCTCGTCGCCGCGTGCGCCGGTCTGCCGTACGGCATCGCGGAAGCGGTCCGCCTGCTCCAGGAGGTCGAACGCCCGGTGCTCCTGGTCTGCGGCGAGAAGTTCTCGGACAAGATCGGCACCGTGCGGACCTCGCGGATGATCTTCGGTGATGGCGCCGCGGCGCTCGTCGTCGCGCCCGCACCGCCGGGCGTCGCGCCCGACATCGAGTGGGTGCAAACGTACGCGAGCGGACCGATGAGCGAGGTCGACTCGATCATTTGGCCCAATCCCGAGTTCGACAACAACATCACCGTCTACGGACCTCAAGTCATAGCGCTGGTGCGACGCTATCTCACCCAGATGATCGACGAGCTGCGCGGACTCCCCCGGCCCGACGGCGCCACGGGCTCGCTACTGGACGCCGTCGACCTGATCGTGCCTCACCAGGCCAACAAGACGATGGTGCTCGATCTCGCCACGGCCGCGGGCGTCGGACCCGAGCGGCTCTACTTCGACATCGAGAGGGTCGGCAACACGTCCTCGGCGTCGATCCCGATCGCGATCCAGGACGCGGTGCGCGAGGGCGTCATCGACCGGCCCATGCGCGTCTTCTCGCCGGGCTTCGGTGCGGGCGCGGTGGCCGGCTACGTCGTCGCGCGCATCGACCCCGCGATCGTGGCCACGTAGGAGAACGGGCTACCGGCGTTTCGCCCGCGCCGACTTCACGGGCGTACGGCAATCACGGCGGGACCGCCCGTTCGCAGAGTTCTCCCGAGCGCTTCGGCGAACTTGCCTTCGGAGTCCGCGGCGAACGCCCTTACCCCGGAGTCCCGAGCCAGCTTCATCGAATCCGGTGCGCCCGCGCCGCAGTCGTCGAAGACGACCACGACGACGGCCGCGGCGAGCCGCGCGGCGGTTTCGAGCTCTCGCGCGGCCGCGGTGACGCCCGCCGCGTCCGTGAAGCAGACGACGCACCGTTCGGAATGAACGAGGTGGGCCGCGATCGCGGCCGGCAGCGCAAAGCCTGAAGTCGCGCCCGATGTCAGGAATTCGCGCGGGGCGATCGCATGCCAGGCGCCGGTGACGCACGTCTGGTACTCGCCCGCGTCGACCGTCCCGATCGTGCCGGCGGGTGTCGCCTCGCGGGCGAGGCGCACGATACGCGCGGCGAGATCGTCACCGGTGCTCCGCGCGGTGGCCTCGCGCCGCAGCCGATCGAGCTCGGCGACGTCCCAGTCGGCGCGCGGCTTGTCGCGAAGCCGCACCGCGAGCTCCTCGATGGCCGCCGCCACGTCGCCGAGCACGTGCGCCGCGGGCACCAGGCCATGGGGCAGCGGCGCCGGACCGAAGGCCAGCACGGGCCGAGTCGACCAGCAGAGTGCCGGCACCGGCTCGAGCGCGTCGAGGCCAATCGCGACGACCAGATCGGCGCGGCTCACCAGGCGCTCCTCCACGCCGGCGAGGCCGAGCACGCCGAGCATCAGCGGATGAGGATCCGGGAGCGCGCCCTTCGCCCGCGTCGTCGCCATGAGCGGCGCCGGCAGCGCTTCGGCGAACGCCCTCAGCCACTGCGCCGCATCGTCCGATCGGCAGTGGATTCCAGCGAGCAACAGCGGGCGCGAGGCGTCGGCGAGCGCCTGGGCAGCGCGATCGAGCGCCTCGGCGTCGGGGTACGGCAACGCGTCGGGACGGCACGACGTCGCCAGCGGCACCGCCGCTCGCCCGGCGACGTCGGCCGCGATGTCGAGATGGACGGGGCCGCGCGGCATGGTCATCGAGAGCCGGGCGGCGTGAGCGATCCGGTGCGCGGCCGTCTCGGCCTCGGCTTCGAGCGTTTCCTTGCATCCGGTCACGGCGGTGGGGTGGCCGCTCGTCAGCAGAATCATCGGCGCGCGATCGCCGGTTACACCGGCCACGGCGGAAGCCGCCGCCGAAACGGCCGCGCCCGCGCCGATCACGACGGCGCCGGGCGCGTCGACGAGATCGCCGGTGACCGCGGCCATGACGCACGCGCCGATCTCACTCGCGGCGAGGGTGATGGAAAGCCCAGCCGCGCGCGCGGCATCGAGCAACGGAAGGTCCGCAGGCGCGCCCACGACCGCGAAGAGGCGCGGAGTCCCGGCGCGTCTGAGGCCATCGACGACGACGTCCGCGACAGTGCTACGGCTCACGCGCCGCGCGCGGCCGTCAATTCGCGAAGCGCTCGAACACCGGGCGCATCCGCTCGAGCGCGCGGCGCAGATTGGCCTCCGAGTTCGCGTACGAGAAGCGCAGGTAGCCCTCGCCGTGCGCGCCGAAGGCCGCGCCGGACAACGCGGCCACTCCGGCGTCGTTCAGGAGACGTTCGGCGACCTCTGCGGACGAGCGGCGAGTCCCCGTGATGTTCGGGAAGACGTAAAACGCGCCGCGCGGCCGGGCGCATTTGACTCCGGGCAGCTGGTTGAGGCCGTCCACGAACAGATCGCGCCGTCGCTTGAACTCGGCCACCATCCGGGCCACCGGCGTCTGGTCGCCCTGGAGCGCGGCGATGCCCGCAAGCTGCACGAACGACGCCGTGCACGAGTTCGAGTTCACCATGAGCCGGGCCACGTGCTCGGCCAGCGGCGGCGGCATCACCCCGTAGCCCAGACGCCAGCCGGTCATCGCGTACGACTTCGAGAAGCCGTCGAGCAGGATCGTCAGATCACGCATGCCCGGCAGGTTCGTGATCGAGGCGAACTCTCCCTCGTAGAGGAACTGCCGGTAGATCTCGTCGGTCAGCACCGGGATCTTCCGGGCGACCGCGATCGCCGCGATGCGTTCGAGCTGCGCGCGGTCGAGCACCCCGCCGGTTGGATTCTCGGGCGAATTGATCACGATCAGCTTCGTCTTCGACGACACGCGGCGCTCGAACAGATCGAGGTCGAACCCGAAGCCGCTTTCTTCGCGCAGCGGGATTGGGACCGGGACACCGCCGACGAAGTTGATGACGGACTCGTAGATCGGAAACCCGGGATTGGGGTGGATGACCTCGTCGCCCTCGCCGATCATGGCCATGATCGTGAAGAACATGATCGGCTTGGCGCCTGGCGTGACGACCACCTCTTCCGGCGCCACGGCGATGCCGCGCGTCTCGGCCACGTGCTTCGCGATCGCCTCGCGCAGCTCGGGCAGCCCCGCCGCCGGGCCGTAGTGCGTCGCGCCCGCGTCGAGCGCCTGCTTGGCGGCGTCCTTGATGTGCGCCGGCGTGTCGAAGTCGGGCTCGCCGATCTCGAGGTGAACGATCTCGCGGCCTGCGCGCTCGAGCTGCCGCGCGCGCGCCAGCACCTCGAACGCCGACTCGGTACCGAGCCGGGACATCCGTGGGGCGACGTTCATGGAGTTCTCCTCTTATATGCTGCCTCTACGAAGGTCCCTATTATAAGGCGTGCACTTCGCGCGCGTTCCAGCGGGATCGTTCCGGATGGGCTGGGGGGAGGGCCATCCGTGCGAGCGCCCGGCGCACGTCGTCTGGGTCGACAGCTTCCTGATCGCGCTCACGCCCGCGACCAACGCCGATTTCGTCGAGTTCATGGCGGCGACCGGCACCCCGCCCCCGCCCTTCTGGGCCGACGCCGCCTTCGCCGATCCGCGCCAGCCGGTCGTGGGTCTGTCGTGGACCGAGGCCGGGGCGTTCGCGGCGTGGGCCGGGGCGCGGCTGCCGACGGAGGCCGAGTGGGAGAAAGCCGCGCGCGGCGGCCTGGAAGACCGCCGTTTCCCATGGGGCGACGATCGACCGAACATCAGGTTCGACCGTCCGCCGCGCGTCGGCGAAACGCCTGTCAACGCGCTCGGGCTCGCCGACGTCTCCGGGGTCTGCCACGAGTGGTGCGCCGACTGGTTCGACGACGAGTACTACGTCCGCTCACCGGCGCGGAACCCTCGAGGGCCGGAAACCGGGACGCGGCGCGTCAGCCGCGGCGGGGCCTGGCGTCACGCCGATCCGTGGAGCCCGGTCGCGCACCGCTCGTCGCTGCCGCCGCACCTGCGCTACTCCGATTACGGCGTACGCTTCGCGCGCGACGCCGAGTGAAGGCGGAAGGCATACAATAGCCAGCACGCAGATGGCGCCTGCGGAGCGGTCGATCCTGCGAGAAGGGGTCGTGGCCGGCTTGATCGGCGCGGCCGTCGTCGCCGTCTGGTTTCTCGTCTTCGACATCCTGCGCGGCCGGCCGTTCCTGACGCCGGGCCTGCTGGGCGCGGCGGTCTTCCGAGGTGTCACGAACCCGGCCGGGGTCGAGCCCACGTTCGGCAACGTCCTCGGCTACACCATCGTCCACGGTCTGGCGTTCGTCGCCTTCGGCGTCGTGGCGGCGAGCCTCATGGCCGTCAGCGAGCGCGAGCCCGCGCTGTTTCTCGCCTTCGTCATCCTGTTCGCGAGCTTCGAGGTCTTCGTCTTCGGTCTGGTCGGCGCGCTCGGGAAATCGATGCTGGGCGCCCTGGTCTGGTGGGCGATCCTCGTCGGCAACCTCCTCGCGTCGGTCGCGATGCTCTGGTATTTCTTCCGGGCCCATCGGGCGCTCCCGCGCACCTTGATCGGGTCCTGGGGCCGGGTCCTTCGCGAAGGCGTCGTGGCCGGCTTGCTCGGCGCGGCCGTCGTCGCCCTCTGGTTCCTCGCGATCGATTGGATCCAGGGCGAGCCGCTGCGCACGCCGAAGCTCCTGGGCATCGGCCTCCTTCGGGAGGCCGACCCGGTGGCGGCGATCGTGACCTACTCGATCGTGCACGGCGTCGCGTTCGCGCTCTTCGGCATCATCGGCGCGCTGCTGATCGCGGGCGCCGAGCGGCAGCCGCTCTTCGTCTTCGCCCTGGTGATCTTCTTCACGGCCTTCGAGGTCTTCTTCATCGGCGGCGTCCTGATCGCGGCGAAGTGGGTGCTCGACGAGATCGCCGGCTGGACCGTCTTCGTCGGCAATCTCCTCGCGACCGTCGTCATGCTCGCGTACTTCTTCCAGGGACACCGTGAGCTGGCTCGGCGGCTCACGGAGGCCTGGGCGGAGGAGGATTAGGCGGCAGGCGCCGGCCTCAACGCGCTCAGCATCCTCAGGATGAGCGTCACGGTGGGTGCCCAGTCTCCCGCCATCGCGCGCGCGCCGGCCGCGGCGTAGTCATCGCGCGGTCGGGGGCGCAAGCGCATCACCGGAGGCAGCCCGAACCGCTGCAGCAGGAAGTTGGCCCACATCCTCGCCGTGCGCCCGTTCCCGTTGACGAACGGATGGATTCGGACCCATTCGGCGTGTGCCCACCCCGCCAGCTCCGCGACGGCCGCGACGGCGTCGGTGTCCAGCTCCGCGTCGGCCGGATAGTCGCGATCGAGGGCGTCGACGACCGCCTGCATGCGCCGCTCGAAGTCGTCGAGCTGAGCCCTGACGCTCTGGTGGGCCACTCCCTCCGCGGCGCCGATGATGACGTCGACCTGAGCCCCGGGCTCGCCGCGAAAGCGGCCGACGTACGCCGTGTCGGGCACCAAGAGACCATTCATGGTCTGACGATGCCACTCCCGCGCCAGATCGAGGGATGGCTTGTCCCGCCGATCCGCGCTGTCACTGATGGCCCGGGCGACCGAGGCGAGGTTGCGCCGTAGCTGGGGACTGTCCGCATCCCAGTCGGCCATCGACGCGTTCAGCGGCCGAGGATTTGGCGAACCCTGGTCTGGACCGGTCCGGCGCTCTTGACGCGGCCCTCCACCGGATCGTCCTTGCCATACCGCGCTTCGGCGTCCACGAACTCTGCCCACAGCTTCTTGTAGGTCGGGTCCGAGCGTCGATAGGCCTTGACGCTCTCGAGGACGTTCTTCAAGTCCGTCTCGACCTGAGCGGACTGACGCTCGACGTAGTTCCGTACGGCTTCGTTGATCATCCGGTTCATCGGCTTCTTCAGGATGCGCTGCAGGAGCGCCAGCCCGGCGATCAGCTCCGCCGCGAGACGAACGGTCGTCGCCTTGGGCACGGCCTTCGGAGCCGCCACGCCCGCTGCCGGCGGCTTGCGCCCCGCCCTACGCGACGGGGGTCGGCTCGGTCGAGGTGTCGGCACGACCCGAACGATACGCCGCGCCCCGGGTGATGTCAAATCTCTGTTTTGACATCACTTGGTGCGCGCGTCAGGTACGGGCCTGGCCTGGGCGGCGGAGCGTGAGGAGGTCGATTCTTTCCAGAACCGCGGTGGGCGTGGTCTCGAGGTCGGCGGCGGCGCGCAGGCGGGCGAGGCCGGCCTCGAACTCGGCGTCGCTGATCAGCTCGAAGGTGGAGAGGGCTCGGAGCTCGAGGCGCTCGTAGTGGGCGCGCAGGCTGACGTCGATCTCCTGGTCGAGCGTGTCGAGCGCCACGAGCTCGAAGCCGACCGCGGCGAACGCGTCGCGAACGCGCTCCACCGTCGGAAGCCGCGCCTCGTCGATGACCCGTGCCGAGGGAAAGAACTCGTAGTGGCGCACGCCGTCGAGCCGGCCGCTGAATACGTTGCGGATGAACACGCGCCCGCCGGGACGGACGACTCGGTGAAGCTCACCCGCACAGGCGGCGAGGTCCGGAACGTGATGGATCACCATCGACAGGAGCGCGAAGTCGAACTCGCCGTCGGCGGCGGGGATCGCGTCCGCGGCGCCCTCGCGGTAGACGACACGGGGGTGCGCGCTGCCGCGCTCGGCCTCGGCACGCATCTTTTCGGACGGCTCGACGCCGACGACGCGCGCGTCGAATGCGTCGGCCAGCATCGTGGAGAAGCGCCCGGTGCCGGCGCCGAGGTCGAGGATCGTGAGGCCCGACCGCGCGCCGCCGAGGCGGCCGGCGATCGCGTCCATCCAGAGGCGGCCGGTGTCATCCGAGAGCGTGCGGCCGGCGCGATACGCGCGGTGGAGACGCTGGTCGTAGTCGACGCGGGCTACCACAGGGCGTCGGGAAGTGGCAGTCCCTCGAACGCGTCCGTCGGCATCGGCACCGGGGGCGTGATCCCCAGGCGCTCGCACAGGACGTAGAGCTGCCGCAGGTGCTGCGCGGCGTGCCACGCGGTGCGCTCGAGCAGATCGTGGCCGGATTGGGGACCGTAGTACACCTTGATGATCCGCTCGAACTCACCGGGCGATGCCCCTTCGAACCATCCACTGATGCGGCCGCGCACGAGCGCGCCGTAGCGCGCGATCGCGGCGCCGTCGTTCAGGTCGGCGGGCGCCTGGTCGAGCAGCCACGACTCCGGGAACTCGCCCAGATCCATGCCGTCCACGAACGCGAGCGAGAGCCGGAACACGTGATAGCCCAGGTTTCGGAACGTTCGGTTGCGCTCGGGCGGACGCCAGTCGAGATGACGATCCGGAACGTTGCGGATCAGCTGCTGAGTCGTGTCGAGCACGATGTCGAGCCGCTGGGCGAGGACGGTCGGCGCCAGCTTCATCGTCGCCGAGTACGGAATGCCCAGGAGCTCCGCGTACGCCGGCGGGTTCCATCCGTGCGCGGCGCGATCGCCCACGGTCAACGCCGGGACCCGCATGATGCCCAGGCGCGCCAGCTCCTCGTAGCCTTCCGGGTGGGCTTGCACGTCGACCGGGTCGAACTCGACCCCCCAAGACGAGAGGAGCTCCTTCGTCTTGGCGCAGGACGATCAGCCCGGCCGGTAGAAGTACCTGGCTTTCGTTTCGGCAACCCGCGCGGCGCTCCTGTCGGTCATAGGACTCTCCTGAAGCGATCCGTCAACGATTGTACCCGAGGACGCCGCGGCGCAACGCGCGTCAGCGCCCGCGAAACGTCGGCGTCTGTTTTCGGGCGAAGGCGGTCACCCCGCTCCTGAAGTCCTCGGTGTGGCCGCTCGCGGCGATCGCCTGGGCCTCGAGCTCCATCTGCGTCTCGAGACTCTCCCACGTCGACTGATGAAAGAGCCGCTTGGCGCCGCCGTATGCTTTCGAGGGGCCATTGGCCAGCTCGCGTGCCAGCGTCGTGACGGCCGTGCCCAGCTCGGCGTCGGGGACCACGCGGGTCACCAATCCCCACTCGAGGGCCTCGCGGGCCGAGAGCACGCGGTTGGTGAAGTAGAGCTCCATTGCGCGACGCAGGCCGACGAGTCGCGGCAGGAAGTAGGACGACGAGCCGTCGGGCGTGGCCGCGATCTTGGAGTAGGCCATCGTGAATCGCGCGGACTCGGCGGCGACGACCAGATCGCCGGAGAGCGCGAAGCTCAGCCCACCGCCCGCGGCGACGCCGTTGACCGCCATGATGACGGGCTTGTCGCTCCGGCAGAAGCGCGACACGGTCCCGTGCAGGTAGGTCGTCAGCTCCTTGACCAGGACGCCGATGCGCTCGAGGTTGTCGACGAAGTCCTTCACGTCGCCGCCGGCGCAGAACGCCCGGCCCGCACCGGTCACGACGATGCAGCGGACGGCCGGGTCCTCGTCGACGTCGAGGGCCGCGTGGAACAGCTCGCGGCCGAGCCCGAGGCTCAGCGCGTTGAACGCGTCGGGGCGATTGAGCGTGATCGTCGCAACCCCGTCGCGGCGCTCGAGGGTCAGGAACTGGAAGTCCATGCGAATGCTCCCCTCTTTCTCATAGGCTCGCCTCGCACGGCGGGGCCCCAGCCCCGCGATGTGCGGCGGCTTCGCACTGCGGTCAGCTTCGCGCGACGCGCCGGCGGGCCGCGCGCGCCACGACATTCTGGACGTCGGCGATCTTCAACGGCTTGACCAGCACCATGTCCACCCCATGCGTCTGGCGCTCCTCGGCCGACAGCTCGACGCCGAAGCCGGTGACGAGGACGACCGGCACCAGCGGCGCGATCTCCTTGACGGCCTGGGCCACCTGCCAGCCGGACACCAGGGGCATCGCCAGATCGGTGAACACCACGTCGAACGGCTCCGCGCGCAGCTGCGCGATCGCCGCGGCCCCGTCGGTGAGCACCACGGCCCGATGCCCGCTCGTCTGGAGCACGTCGCCGAGGACCCGGCCCACCTCCGCCTCGTCGTCGACCACGAGGCAGCGCAGCGACACGCCGGGTGGCGGGGCCTCGCTCGGCGCCTTCTCCTCCACGTCGGGGACGACGCCGGGCGCGAACGTCAGACTGAATCGGGTGCCGCGCCCCTCCTGACTGTCGACGGTGATCCGCGCTCCATGGCGCGAGAGGATCCCGTACGTCATCGATAGCCCGAGGCCGGTGCCCTGCGGGCCCTTCGTGGTGAAAAACGGATCGAAGATCTTGCTCCGGATCGCCTCGGGGATCCCGATGCCGGTGTCCGCCACGGTCACCACGATCAGGTTGTTCTCGACGCTCGTGGTGAGGGTCAGGGTGCCGCCCGTCGGCATGGCGTCCACGGCGTTCAAGATCAAGTTGGTCATCGCCTCGCGCAACTCGGCGGGATCGCCGGCCACGGTCGGCAAATTCCCGAACGACGTCTGCGCCTCGACGGCGACGCCCCGGCTTCGCGTCTCCTCGCGCCAGCGCGATTGCGTGATTTCCAGCGCCCCGCGCACGACCTCGTTGAGGTCGACCGCGACGAACGGCTGGTCGCGGCGGGTGCGCGTGAATTCCTGCAGCCGGCGGACGGTCTGCGC
>Ga0209160_1002412_pt1 | contig 15553 bp, 19 predicted proteins | sample GraSoiAngelo_153_FD_186167 | JGI IMG/M metagenome (GOLD analysis project Ga0209160, IMG submission 186167) | Grasslands soil microbial communities from the Angelo Coastal Reserve, California, USA - 14_1009_12_40cm (SPAdes) (version 2) | ecosystem: Environmental > Terrestrial > Soil > Grasslands ... | reverse complement strand
GAAGGCCATCCACTCGACCTTCGGCCGCGGGTGATGGGTACTGAGGCCGAACCGAAACGGACGGGTTATTGCGGAACAGGCTCCCTCCCCTTCGTGGGGAGGTCGTCAATCTCCCTCCCCCTTGTGGGGAGGGTCAGGGACCGGGTAGGCCGTACCAGCCAGTTGAGCGCATTGACGTACGCGTTGGCCGCCGCTTCGACCACGTCGAGCGCCACCGCCCGGCCGACGACGACGTTCGAGCCCTGGCTGAGCGTCACCACGGCTTCGCCGAGCGCATCGCTGCCCTGGGTCGCCGCCGCCAGGCTGAAGTCTTCCAGCTCGGCCTGCACGCCGGTTACTTCCTGGATGGCGCGGAAGACCGCGTCGAGCGTCCCGTTCCCGGTCGCCCGGGCAGTCGAGATGGTGCCCTCATCACTGACGGAAACCTCGGCGGAGCTCGAAACACCGCTTTGTGCGTTGACCTGCACGTCGCGCAACGCAAAGCGTCCGGGTGTACTCCGGCCGAGTGCTTCCTCCGCGGCGAGCTTCAAGTCTTCGGCGTAAAGCGCGCGCTTGCGCTCGGCCAGGCTGAGGACCAGAGGGTAGACCGACCCGAGCTGTTCTTCGTCCAGCTGGATTCCCATCGAGGAGAGTTCTTCGGCCAGGCGGCGCCGGCCCGCCGTGGTGCCGACCTGACCGAACTGCGGCGCGTAGCCCAGATCTGCGGGGTCGATGAACGCCGGCACGATCGACTTCGGACGGCGCGGCGGACTGAAGACCGTAGTGGGAAAGACGGCCCGGACTTCTTCGATCCACCGCTCCCAGCCGGAATAATCCATGGTGGCGAGCATCGCGACGTAGGCGTCGAAGCGAACCAGCAATGCCGCCGGCTGCTCGTGATGTTTGATGATGAGTGTGGTGCCGCTTTCCTCCAACGCTTGCAGGATGGGATCGAGATTACGCGCCAGTTCGGGAGCCGAAATGACTTTGAGCACGACGTCATCGTAGACCCGCGCTCGACTATGGTCAAACGCCTTCGTTGGTGGATCGTGGTCGGATTCCTGGCGATCACGAGCGCCTGTCAGTCGACGCCCACGGCGCCCTCACCCACGCCCAGTCCCAGTCCGTCCGCATCACCGCTAGCCGCCTGCCCAGCCATACCCGCACCGACCGCGCCACAGTTCCTGCTCCAGAATCAGCCGGCGCCCGATGATCTGGCGTTCGACAGCCACGGCCGTCTGCTGATCAGCGACATCACAGCCGGCACCGTTTCGGCCCTGAATCCGGACGGATCGGTCGAGCGGATCGCCGGCGGTCTCTCCGCCCCGGAGGGTATCGTGCTCGCCGCCGACGGGCGCATCCTGATCGCGGAGCAGGGCCGTAATCGCATCGTCGCCATCGACGCGCAAACGCATGCCGTCACCCAGTGGCGTACGTTTCCAAACCGGACAGGACAAGACGGGATTGACGGCATCGGCCCTGTGCTTCCGGCTAAAGACTCCCTGGGCAATCTTCTCCCGACCGGTGACAACGTGATCGTGCCGGACAGTCCAAACGGTGTGGTCTGGCGGGTCAGCGCCGACGGAAAGAGCGCGACCCAGATTGCAAGTGGGATGGTGCGTCCGGTGGGAGCGGCCGTCGACCGCAATGGGCGGACCTTCGTGGCCGACGAAGGTGGAACGCTCTGGGTCCTCGATCCGTCGAAGCGTCGGTTCGCCACGCTGCCAACCCCCGACGACGTCTTAGTCGGGCGAGGCGGGCACATCTTCGTCAACACCCTTGGCGACAACGCGATCCATGAGCTCGATGGCCAGGGCCACCAGGTCAGCGTCATGTCCGGAATCCAGCAGCCGCAGGGGATTGCGCTCGACGACGCGGACAACCTCTACTACACCGAATTCCTGAAAGGTCGGGTTGCGCGCGTGGTGCGGACTTTCGTCCTCGACCCGGCGAAGGTAACGCGTACCGCGCCGGGGCGATACCTGATCTGTCCGGTGATCCGGCGAGCGCAGAGCTTCACCAGTCCACTCAGCCTCCAAGCCGGCTCGGGTCTCACCACATCGATCCTTCGCCTCGTGCAGCCAGGTACGGGCTCATCGGGCGCACTGGAGGTGGAGACACCCGATCGATCGATCGGGATCTTGGTCAGCGATGGTGGCCTCTTATCGCAATCGCAGAGCGTTCCCCTGTCGCCGTGACTTATTCAGTTCCCTTGATCGACGCCAGGGGCACCAGCTCGTGCTCGATGGTTGCCAGACCCGCTCGGGTTACGGCTTCGACGACCTCGCGCGACGATTTGTAGCAATCCTTCGATTCATCGATCGGAACCACGCCATCGGTGTTCACGATGATGCCCGCGTCTCTGTAAGCGGCATTCACCTCGTCTTGTTTGAGGCCTCTCTTCGCTGCGTTGCGCGACATCCGGCGGCCAGACCCATGGTTGACGCTGTAGCCGCTGACGTGAGCGTGCTCGGCCGCACGGAGGATGAAACTCGAGTCACGGTTACTACCGGGGATGAGGATGGGATGCCCCGCTTGCGGGTCATCGTAGCCGGCCGGGAATGCCCGCGTCGCCCCTTTGCGATGGACGTGGACCCAACCATACTCGGGATGATGTTCTCGCTGGACCAGGTTGTGGCTGATCTCGTAGACCAGGGATAGCGGCTTAGCGAAGACCTCTTCGAAGGCAATCGCGATCTGCTCGCCACCGCGTTGAGATAGTCGCGATAGTGCGTTGACTCGGGGGTGAAGTAACCAAGGTCGAGCACCTTGATGGCCGGATTCTCAGCCTTCGCCAGGTGGAAATAGTTGGTGGCGAGCCCGTGGCCGAAGCCACGGCTGCCAGAGTGCAGCTGCACATAGAGCGTGTCGCTACCCAGGTTGCCCTGGAGTTCGATGAAGTGATTGCCGCCGCCCAGCGTGCCCAGCTGCGGTATTCCGCGCTCCGGTCGTCCCGGACCACCCCATGGGGGCTGCCAGGAGTCATCGACCGGGAGGCGGTCGCGTTCCGCGCGTGTCCGGTCCACCCGCTCGCCATAGTGCTGGGCGTAGTAGGCAGCGCCGCCCCGGATGATCGCCTCGAACTGGTTCTGTGTCAGAGTCTTCAACCGCGTGCGGCTCACCTTGCCCGGTCCCAGTGCCACTCGGCGCGTCACTTCGCGGTTGAACCGCAAACGGTTCTCGGGCGTCGCCGCACTCACCGGCACATCGCTGGAGGCGGACATCATCCCGCAGCCCTCGTCAAAACCTACGGGACCCATGGCCACGGCACCGGTTTCCGCATCTGTAAGGAGAACCGTGCCGATGGGAACGCCGTAGCCGTGATGAACGTCGGGTGTGATCGCCACCAGCTTGACGCCGGGAAAGCTCGCCGCGTTCACGATCTGTGGATAGATGGATTCCTCGACCTGGTCGAGCAGGTTGGGCGTGAGGAACAGGCGCACCGGGACCGCGCCAATCTCCTGGGTGTGCAGCGTGTAGTAACCCTCTCCCGAGTCCTTAACCGCGAGCTTCCAACTCATCTGCCCACCTGCTCCATTTGCGCGCGGTAAGTCTAGGAGCGATTCCTATACTTGGCTCGTATGCCGATGACCAAGGGCGGCCTCGAGGATGTCATCGCGGCGAACTCGGCGATTTCGGACATCATCGGTCCCCAGGGCAAGCTCACCTACCGCGGCATCGACATCCACGACCTCGCTCGCCACTCGTCCTTCGAAGAGACGACCTACCTTCTCTGGTTCGGCACGCTGCCAACCCGCGAGGCGCTGGCCGAATTCAGCGCCGAGCTCGCCTCCCATCGAGCGCTGCCGCCCCCGGTTCTCACCCTGATGAAGGATTTTCCGCGGAGTGCGACCCCGATGGACGCGCTGCGGACGGCGTTGTCGGCGCTGGCTTTCTACGACCTGCAGGCGCACGATGCCTCGCGTGACGCGAACGTGGCCAAGGCCATGAGCGTCACCGCGCAGACGGCGACCATCGTTGCCGCCTACGAACAGATCCGGCGCGGCCGAGAACCGGTCGAGCCGGACGACGCGGGCGGCCACGCCGAGAACTTTCTGCGGATGCTGTTCGGGGCCGAGCCCGATCCGCTATACGTGCGGGCGATGGATCTCGCCCTGATCCTGCACGCCGACCACGAGCTCAACGCCTCGACCTTTGCGGCTCGAGTGACCGCCGCGACCCTGGCCGACATGTACTCCGCGGTAGTCTCGGCGATCGGGGCGCTGGCTGGTCCGCTCCACGGTGGCGCCAATGAGCAGGTGATCAAGATGCTGCAGAAGATCGGCGAGCCGGCGCGTGTCGAGGCCTATGTCACCGAGCGGCTGCAGGCGCATCAAAAGATCTCCGGATTCGGGCATCGCGTCTATCGCACCGAGGACCCGCGCGCCACCCACCTGCGGGAGATGTCCCGGCAGCTGGGGGAGCACGTCGGCAACCTTCGCTGGTATGAGATGTCCCGAAAAGTCGAGGAGGTGGTGATGGAGCAGAAGCACCTGTATGCCAATGTCGACTTCTACTCAGCCTCCTGCTACTTCACCATGGGCATTCCAATCGACATGTTCACGCCGGTGTTCGCGGTCAGCCGGGTTTCCGGCTGGACGGCCCACATCCTGGAGCAGTACGCCGACAACCGGCTGATCCGGCCCCGGGCCGAATACGTCGGCCTAAAGGACGTGGCGTACGTCCCGATGGACCGCCGGGTCAAGGCCGCCAGCTAGCAGGGCGAAAACTGCCGGAACAAACTCCGTTATATTTATGGCGCTCTCGGAGCCGATACCAGACAGAGGAGGTCGTTCGAACTCGTCCTACTGCTAAACGCCTCACTTCAGCCGCTGAACGTTATCAGTAAGCGGCGGCTCGTCGTTCTGCTCACCAAGCAGCGCGTCACCTTTATCGACGACGTTGCCCGGCAGGCGGTCGAGCAAGCAATGGCACGGCGTTGCTTTGGTCAAGACGTGGTCATCGTCCGGCTCCTCTCCAACATCGTGATCCCTCGCCGGCTGCTCCGCGCCAACCGCCGCAACCTGCTGCTGCGCGATGACGGCACCTGCCAGTACTGCGGCAAGGGCATGCCCTCGTCGCAGCTCTCGGTTGACCACGTGGTGCCGACCTCCCGCGGCGGGGCCGCCAACAGCTGGGAGAACCAGGTGATCGCCTGCCGCCGCTGCAACGGCCGCAAGGGGAGCCGGCTGCTGAGCGAGGCCGGCATGCGGCTGATCCGGCCGCCACGAGCGCTCACCCAGGAATTCGCCCACCTGATCTTCCTGCGCTACCCGCAGCTCAAGCACGCCTACGACCGGCTGCTGTCGAGCGCGCGCTCCGCCATCTAATTTTCTCCCCGCTTTTTCACGCCGGAGCGGGGCCCCTGTTACTTTCTCCCCGCTTTTTCACGCCGGAGCGGGGCCCCTTCGAAAGAAATCGGCAACGGCGGTCGATTATTCGATGTGCCCTTTCGGCTGCTGGGTCTGGCCGCGGATCCCGATCACGTCGGCGACCTCTGCGGGCAAGCCTTCCCCCGTTACGCGGCGTCGGGCGCGGAAATCACGCTGGTCTGCGCTGCGTCACGCGGCGAACGTGCCACCGACCTCCGGCCGGCCGTCCGCGCCCTGGGCGTTCGTGATCTCGTTCTGCTGGACTACGACCTGAGCGAGCTGGCGCCGGCCGTGCTTCACGCGGTCTTCACCGATCTCATGGCCAGCGTCCGCCCGCACGTGGTGGTCGCCGATGGTCAGCAGCAGGCGGTTCGGGACGCGGCGGCCACGGCCTTCTCGCAATCCCGCAGTGCAGACCCCGGGTCCGCCGCCCTCCCGGCCAAGCTCTACTACCGCGCCTTCGGCGCAACTCCCGCCGTCGAGCTCACGACGGCGGTGGCGGTGCCCCGGCCGCCCTCACCGGAGCTTTTTGTTCGCGTCTTCCCCAGCCCCTGGGTGACCGGGGTGCTCGAACGGGACCTGTTCGCCGGCATCCCGGCCGAGCGGCAGCCGGCGACCGTCCGCGAGCGGCTGGCCAGCTAGACAATCCTGATACCGGCGTTGACGCGTTTCGCGGAAACAGGTACAAAGGAATTGCGGCATCTTTGTTCCTGGAGGACAGCATGGAAGGAATCGGTTGGTTGGGAGCGATCATTGTCGGCGGCATCGCGGGCGCCCTTGCCGGGCGTTTTGTGAGCGGTCATGGGTACGGCATCATCCTGGATGTGATCGTCGGCATCATCGGCGGCGTGGTCGGCGGCTGGCTGGTGACGAATCTGTTCCACATCACCGGCAGTGGCTACATCTTCAGCTTCATCGTCTCCTTGATCGGGGCGGTGATCCTGCTGATGCTGCTGCGGCTGGTGACCGGTAATCGGGCTCGCGCCTGATCCGGATCCGGCAAGACTAAGGCGGGCGCGGTGCGCGCCCGCTTTTTGCTAGTTGCGGTCCTGGCGGTGATCGCGGCCGCCGGCTACACGGCATACGCCGGCGGGTCCGTCTACCGTGGTCTCGACAGCGGGCGACAGGAGCTGGTTGCCGCCCAGCTCACGATCAAGAACGCCGGTCAGTCCGGCGACGTGAGTCAGCTGCAAACCGCCATGGACCAGCTGAGACGCGCCGAGCGGGACTTCGAGGACGCAAAGGCTCGGGCGCGGGATGATCCGGCATTGCGCCTGGCCGGCGGCGTCCCGGCGGCCGGCCACGAGGTCGATGCCAGCGTTCGCCTGGCGGCGATCGGCGCCGACCTGAGCCGGGCCGGCCAGGCGGCGGCCGCGGTCGCGATCCAGGTCGCCGCTCTCAAGCAGAAATACACCGGACGCGCCTTGACCGCCGACGACCTCGATGCCATCTTGCAGCAGGCGCAGGCGATCGCCAAGACCTACAGTGGCTCGATCCAGGCCATCGGCCAGCAGCTCCGGGCCGCACACCGGGAGCGAGCCGAGGTGACGACCACCGACCTGGTGGCGCCGATGCGGAACGCCTATGACGCGGTCGACCGGGCGCTGGCCGAGGCTGACACCGCCTTTACCCGCTACCAGGACGTCAGGCAGGTGCTGTCAGATTTACTCGGGGTGCGGCTCCCCCCGTAATCTCCTCAGCCACGTGCCATGGAAGCGACCGCTTTGTAACGCTTTCCGTCACAGAGCCGCCGGATAATTTCGGCAATGGCCGCCGCCCGCAATGCGACGCGCAAGGGCCGGCAGCGCTCCCAGGACCCGGCCGAGAGTCTGATCAACCTCAGCAATGAGCGGCTCACCGGTCTGTTTCGCTGGACGCTGCTGATTTTCGCCGTCATCCTCAACAACCTCAATCCGACCCCGGGCTACAACCTCGCACGGGTCAACGGCATCCTGGCCGCCTGGGGCCTGGTCTGCTTGAGCACCCTGCTACTCCTCTTCCTTCACCAGCGGCCGGGCAAGGCTTTCAGCTACGCGACTACAGCGGTCGACATGCTGGTGGCGACCATGATCACCTGGGCCTCGGGCGGATACACGAGTCCCTTTGCCTCGCTGTTCTTCCTGGTGATCACGGTCTCTGCCCTCCGCTTCGGGGCGATCGGGTCGGTGCTCTGCGCCGTGGTCGTCGCGCTGCTCTACCTGGTCGCGGGCGCCGTGGCGCCGCTGCAGGAGGGGACCTACCTCGCCACCTTCGCCGGCGAGCGGATCGTCATCCTGCAGCGGATGTTCCTGTTCGTCGTCGTGGCGGTGCTCGGCTCGGTGATGGCGCGCGCGGTCTCGGCCCACCAGGAGCTGGTGACCCGCCGCGACGTCGAAGCCAAGCTGATGACCGAAGTGAACATGGCGCTCGCCAACGCCATCGAGGCGAAAGACAGCTATACCCGCGGGCATTCCGAGCGGCTGGCTAAGCTGGCCGGCGCCTGTGCCGATCGGATGGGCCTCTCGCGCGACGAGGTGGCGGCCGTCCGGTTGGGCGCGATTCTCCACGACGTCGGCAAGATCGGCATCCCCGACCGCATCCTCCGGCAATCGATGGCGCTGACCGAAGACGAGATGGCCTGGATGCGCCGCCATCCGCAGATCGGCGCCGACATCATCGGCCCGGTCGAGGGCCTCCACCATGTCGCTCCCCTGATCCGTCATCACCATGAAAAGTGGGACGGATCCGGTTATCCCAAAGGCCTCAAGGGCGAAGAGATCCCACTGGGTTCTCGCATCATCTCGGTGGCGGACGCCTTCGAGGCGATGGTGGCGGACCGCATCTACCGGCCGTCCCTGGGTTTGAGCAAGGCGCTGGAAGAGATCAAGGGCGGGCGCGGCAGCCACTTCGATCCTCGGGTCGTCGATACCTTCCTTGACCTGATCGCCAACGACACCGTCCACCTGCCGTTGCCGACCAAAGACCAGGGTCAGAAGGCCCTGCCCACTCGTCCCGAAGAGCTCGCCCAACCCGCCGCCTGATACTTTTCGCCTGTGGAAGTCGCCGCAGGCATCTTCAGGCTCGAGCTGCCGATGCCGTTCGAGCTGCGGCACGTAAACGTGTACCTGCTGCGGGACGGAGACCACTTCAGCCTGATCGATACTGGCCTGCAGACCCAGGAATCGCGGGAAACGCTAAATCGAAAACTCGACGAGATGTCCCTCCCGGTGGAGCGGATCAACCGGATCCTGATCACCCACATCCACCCCGATCACTTCGGCCTGGCGGGCGAGTTGCGCGACCGCGCCCGGGCCGAGCTCGTCATCCACCGGCTCGAGGTCGCGCTGATGGAGCCGCGCTATGCGCGGGCCGAGGACCTCGTGCATGACGTCGCCGCGTGGCTGAGCAAGAACGGGGTCCCCGCGGCGGAGGCGGAGTTCATCAAGTCGGCCTCGATGGCGGCTCGCGAATTCGTGTCGGTGGTCGAGCCCGACACGCTCCTCGAAGGTGCCGAGCGACTGTCGATCGACGACAGCGAGCTCGCGGTCGTCTGGACACCGGGTCACTCGCCCGGCCATTGCTGCTTCTATTGGCCGGCTCGCCGTGTGCTCTTCTCCGGCGATCACCTGCTGCCGAAGATCAGTCCGAACATCGGGCTCCACCCGCAGTCGGGCGCGGACCCGCTCGACGATTACCTTGCGTCACTCGATCGCGTTCGGCGGCTCGACGTCGACCTGGTTCTACCGGCCCACGGCGATCCGTTTCGCGACCACCGGGAGCGGATCGACGCCATCGTCCATCATCACGACGAGCGCAAGGCCGCCCTGGTCGACCTGGCGCGCGATGGCGCCCGGTCCGGCTGGCAGCTGGCGGGAGAACTCTTTCACGGCATCCGGGATCGCAACGTGTTTCAACAGCGCCTCGCGTTGCAGGAAACGCTGGCGCATTGCCAATCGCTGGCCGTGGAAGGCCGGCTGCGCAAGCAGGTCAGCCGAGAGCTGGTAACCTGGCGCGCCGCGTAGCCTCGACGCCTTCCACAAAATCCACGACCATCGGCAGCACCGTGGAGAACTGCTCCGAGTGGAGCTGATGACCGGCGCCCTGAATGACCTCCAGGCGCGCCTTCCGCAACCGACGTTGTAGCTCCTTACCCCGCGAGAGGGGCACGGTGCGGTCCTCCGTGCCGTGAAGGATCAATACCGGCTGACGAATTTCTCCCAGACGGTCGCAGGCGTTGTGCTGATTTCCAGCCTGATCCTGGCGGACGATCGCGTGCAGCGGCATCCTGCCGAAGTGCTTCGCATCCTCGGCCACCCAGTCCGCTTGATCCCGGATGAACTGGGGGGCGTAGAGGTTCGCATACCGGCGAAGCGGGCTATCGGCCAATGCCGGGTCCTTCACCGCCGCAGGTGGCGGTTGGTTGCCGCGGCAGTGGGTGGCGGCCAGGATGAGGCTGCGCACGGCGTCGGGATGGTCGAGTGCCAGCCGTTGCAGGATCATCCCGCCGAGCGAGATGCCGAACCAGTGGGCCGAGGTCTCGCCGGCTGCGCGCAACACGCTGAGCGCGTCGTTGGCCATTAGCTCGGTGCTGTAGGGAACATCGGGCTTGTCTGACTCGCCGGCGCCGCGATTGTCGAGCGCAATCACCTTGAATCGCTCCGCCAGTGGAGGGATGTAGCGCCACCAGGCCCCATCGATGCTGGAGGTCTTGCCACCGACGAGCACGATGGGCGGGCCATGGCCTTCGACGATGAAGTGCAGCCGGGTGCCATCGTCGGCGGTTGTGATCACGGCCGCATTAGCATGGGGTCGACATGGCAGGCGCCTCGTCGACCGGTGGCAGCGCGGTCCCCGAGCCGGCCTGGCGGGCGCTGCGCAGCCTGGATCCGGAGATCGAAGCGCAGGTGGTCACCCTGGCGACCTGCCTGGCGTTGGCGGAGCAGCGATTCCAGATGCTGTTCGAGGATGTGCTGCCGCGTTTTGCCGAAACGCCGGACGACCTCAGCGGCGAAGCCGACGTGCTGGCCGACGCGCATCACGCGCTGACCCTGCTGCAGGAGAGCCTCCACGCCACCTCGCGCCGAATGCTCGACGTGCTGGACCGCGTCAGCCGAGAACTCGGCGAATAAGCGCTAGAGTCCCTGGCGGTCGAGCCGTTCCCAGGGCGGATGTTCACTGCCAAGCTCCCGCTTGATATCGGTGGCGCGGTCCACGTTTTCCAGGCTGTGCTCGTCGGAGCGGGGCGGCTGCACCTGCCAGGGGGCGGGGTCGTAGCGGGAGTGATGAACCGGCGGGCGGAACCCCCAGGCGCGTCGGGGCATGACACCCGAGGCCTGGCGCAGCCGGAGCGGTTCGCTGATCGGCGTATCGTATTCGAGTTCTCCGGCGCCCGGCCGGAGGGCCATCACCAGGGCAGCCGCCACGACGACGACCACCCACCCGCCCATGATCAGCACGGACCAATCGACCAGGTTCATCGATTCGCCATTGTAGGCTGCGCCACGAGCGTCCCCGGCGCCTGCAACATGCGAAATCCGGTGAAGGCCAGGTAGGTTCCGAAGACGGCGCGCAGCAGCTCGTCAGAACTCGCCAGCGCCAGCGCCGCACCGGCGACCGCACCCAGGACGCCGCCCACCGCGAGCCAGGCTGCCGTTGGGAGCCGGATATTACCCATCCGGTAGTGGGTGATCGACCCGGAAATCGCCGTGGGGATGATGACGAGCAGCGAGGTTCCCTGGGCGACGTGCTGGCTCAGTCCCATCAGCAGCGTCATCGCCGGGACCATCACGGCGCCGCCGCCGATGCCGAGCAGTCCGCTCAACACGCCGGCCACGATTCCCACGAGGAGCGCCATCGCCCAGAGGGAGAGGCCGCTGGGTCGGAGGCCGGATCCGGCGTGTGGGCTGACCCCAACCGCGTGCAGCAGCGCGTCACCGATGATCAGCACCCCAACGATCACCGCCAGGACACCAAAGGTGCGCCGCAATACCATGTCCGAGAGCCGCCGGGTCAATCGCGCCCCGGCGACCGCGCCCCCGACCGAGCCGATGGCCAGGATGATGCCGACCTGGAAGTCGATCTGGTGACCGCCGCCCAGGATGGTGGCGCCGACGATCGCCACCGGAATGATCACCGCGAGCGAGGTGCCGTTGGCCTCGCGCTGGGGGACTTTCAGCAGGTACACCAACGCCGGCACCATCACGAAGCCGCCCCCCACGCCAAGCAGGCCGCTGGCAACCCCGGTGATGGCGCCGATGACCAGGAGACGGGCGGTGCGCCCGTTCACAGCGCCATCATGAAACTCATCTTAGGGCCGGGTCGAAGCGCCTACACTGGATAACAGATCTCATCTAAGGAGGAGCCCGATGGCTACTGCGACGGCAACTTCGCTGAGCAAGCTCGAGTCGATCCTCGGAAACGACGCCGAGAGCTTGTTGCGGCACAAGTGCGAGACCATCCCCAAGTCGCAGTTGCACCTGCCGGGGCCGGATTTCGTGAACCGGATCTGGTCAAACAGTGACCGGCCGACCCGCGTCCTGCGTAGCCTCGAATCGCTGTTCGACCACGGTCGGCTGGCCGGGACGGGGTATCTTTCCATCCTGCCGGTTGACCAGGGTATCGAGCACTCCGCCGGCGCCTCATTCTCGACGAATCCGGCCTATTTCGACGGCGAGAAGATCGTCGAGCTCGCCATCGAGGGCGGCTGCAACGCGGTCGCCTCTACCTTCGGAGTGCTCGGATCCGTCGCCCGCAAGTACGGGCACAAGATTCCCTTCATCTGCAAGATCAACCACAACGAGCTGCTGACCTATCCCAACAAGTACGACCAGATCGAGTTCGGGACGGTCAAGGAGGCCTGGGAGCTAGGCGCCGTCGCGCTGGGCGCAACGATCTATTTCGGCTCGCCGGAATCGGATCGGCAGATCCAGGAGATTTCCCGGGCGTTCCATCAGGCGCACGAGCTGGGGATGGCGACGGTGCTCTGGTGCTACGTGCGCAACCCGGCCTTCATCAAGGACGGCGTCAACTACGAGGTGGCCGCCGACCTGACCGGTCAGGCCAACCACATGGGCGTCACCATCGAAGCCGACATCATCAAGCAGAAGCTGCCGGAGACCAATCATGGTTATGAAGTCCTGAAGTTTGGCAAAACGTCTTCCAAGGTCTACGACAAGCTCACGACGGACCATCCCATCGATTTGTGTCGCTACCAGGTGGCGAATTGCTACATGGGGCGCAGTGGGCTCATCAACTCCGGCGGGGCCTCGTCCGGCGAGAGCGACCTGAAGGAAGCGGTGAAGACCGCGGTGATCAACAAGCGGGCCGGCGGGACCGGCCTGATCACGGGGCGCAAGGCCTTCATGCGGCCGATGAGCGAAGGCATTCAGCTGCTGAACGCGGTCCAGGACGTCTACCTGATGGACGAGGTCACGGTCGCCTAGGAGGCCAACCGCGGGGATAGAATCCGCCCATGGCAGCCCCCCGCCTTCGTGCGACCGAATCCGGCCAGGTCTACAACATCGATCTGCCGGATCTCAAGGTGACGCGCGACGATGTCGATGGCATATACGTGCTGCACGGGCGCGGCCACTTCCAGGTATTTACGACCCGAGAAGAAGCATTCGACCGGAAGAAGGAAATCGAGTACAGCACCTTTCGCTAGGAACGTAGGGAGGGCGAGGCCTGATGGGAGCGTCGAGCGCAAATCCGAGCAAACCGTGCGTCTGCGGGCTCAAGAAGACGGGGTGGCCATGGAAGGCGACGGGAGTCGTCAGAGAAGACAAGCAGGTTGAGTACAAATGCCGCATCTGCGGCAAGACCCACTGGGTTCCTGCCTAGGGATCACCCATCCAGTCGGCGGCGTGGGGGAGGGGAGAGGCGCCGCGCGTCGGGTGCAGGTCGACCAGCTGCTGGACGTCGCGCCGGCGGTATAGCCTCTGCCGTTTGATCCCCTGGCGATAGCTCTTGAGCGCGCCGCGGCTGACGTAGGCGTAGAGCGTCGCGAGCTTGATGCCCAGCTGGTCGCTGGCCTCGGCCGCGCTCAGGTACTGCTCGCCGTGGATCTCGATCATTTCGGTCACAGCGTACCGAACTGAACCGTCTCAGTCAATCTATTGCAAGTCAAATCAATGTATGTATAGAATGAGAGTCGTGGTCGATCCGGCCGCGCCCAACCTGCTTCGCGAGGATTTCCCGTACTCGCGCATCCCACCGATCCGCTTCGAGGGCGATGGCGTTCCCCAGGCATTGCCCCGGAAGATCTGGATCACCGATACAACCTTTCGCGACGGGCAGCAGGCCCGCGCCCCCTACACCGTCGAGCAGATCGTTCACCTCTACGACCTGCTGGCCGAGCTGGGCGGACCGGTGATCCGCCAGACCGAGCTCTTTGCCTACACGCCGGTCGACCGCGAAGCGATTGCGGCCTGCCAGCAACGCCCCGGCCCTGAAGTGACGACCTGGATGCGCGCGTCACTCGACGACCTGCGGGCGGTCCGCGAGACCGGGGTGAGCGAGACCGGCATCCTGGTCTCAGCCTCCGACTACCACATCTACCTCAAGATGAACCGCACCCGGCGGCAGGCGGCCGAGGACTACGCCAACGTCGTTCGGGCGGTGATCGATGCCGGGCTGCGGCCTCGCTGTCATCTCGAAGACCTGACCCGCGCCGACCTGGATGGCTTCGTCGCGCCACTGGTGACGTCCTTGCAAGAGCTCGGCCGCAAGGCGAGGGTGCCGGTGAAGTTCCGGCTGTGCGACACGATGGGCTTCGGTCTGCCCTGGCCGGAAGCGTCGCTGCCACGCGGGGTGCCGCGCCTCGTGCGGTTCTTCACCCACACCCTTGGCGTTAAGCCCGAGCACCTCGAATGGCATGGTCACAATGACTTCCACCGGGGCGAGGTCAACACGGTGGCGGCCTGGCTCTATGGGTGTGCCGCCGCCAACGGTTCCCTCTTCGGTTTCGGCGAACGGACCGGCAACCCGCCGCTGGAGGCGCTGGTGATCGACTACGTCGGGTTGACCGGTGAGAGTACGGGCCTCGACACGACGGCGATCACGCGAGCGGCGACCTATTTCCGCGATGTGCTCGGCACGCCGCTCCCGGCTAACTATCCCTTTGCCGGCGCCGGCTTCAACGTGACCAGCGCGGGCATCCACGCCGACGGCCTGCTGAAGAATGAAGAGATCTACAACATCTTCGACACCGCCCGCATCCTCGACCGGCCGCTCGGAATCACCGTCAACGACCGGTCCGGCCTGGCCGGAATCGCCTACTGGCTCAACACCAGGATGGGGTGGCGGGGAGCGCTCCAGGTCCGCAAGGACGACCCTCGGGTGGTGGCCATCCACCGCGAGGTGGAACGGCAGTATGCGGCCGGTCGGACCACCGGCTTCTCCCCCGACGAGATGGAGGCCCTCACCCGGTTCCATTTCGGCAACGCCCTCGCAACGACCGGTCGCAGCTAACAAGTTGCCCTGATCGCCGGAGTTGATGCTGCTGAGGCATCCCGGCGATGAACCACGAAGACGACCTGACGCTACCGCAACCAGATCCGACGCCTGGGGCCTCGCCGCAACCATCGACGACGCCGATTGCGTCCCCGTCGTGGTTTGCCCGCTACCGGATCGCCGTGGTTTCAGCCGCCGGCGCCGTGGTGGTGGGCGCGGTAGCGGTCGCGGCCGTCCTGCTGCTGTCGCAGCCGAACCCCACCGTCGAGAAACTGGTCCCGGCAACACACGACGTCCTGGTCATCGCCAACCTCAATCCATCGCTCGCCCAGAAAGTCAACCTGTTGCGCGCGGTGCACAGTTTCCCCGACACCACCACGGACTCCGCCATCTCGAAGAAACTCGAGGAGGCCTTCAAGGACACCGGCCTTTCGTTCAGCAGCGACGTGCAGTCGTGGCTCGCTGGAGAGGTTGGGGTCAGCGGCAAAATGAACCTTGCGAATGGTGGCGACTCTCCATTCGCCCTGTTCGCGACCTCACGCGATGACGCGAAAGCGAAGGCGGCGCTGGCGAAGCTACGGTCCGGCACGGTCGGCAAGAAGTACACCTGGCGCGACGAAACCTACAACGGGATCAGCATCGCATCGGGCACGCCGACCGCGACCGCATCGGAAAAGCCGGTCGCCTACAGCTATGTCGACCATGTCGTCGTGGTGGCAAGCTCGGTGGCCGTGATCCACGAAGTCATCGATACCGACCAGGGCCGCGGCGCC
>Ga0209160_1002410_pt1 | contig 15561 bp, 22 predicted proteins | sample GraSoiAngelo_153_FD_186167 | JGI IMG/M metagenome (GOLD analysis project Ga0209160, IMG submission 186167) | Grasslands soil microbial communities from the Angelo Coastal Reserve, California, USA - 14_1009_12_40cm (SPAdes) (version 2) | ecosystem: Environmental > Terrestrial > Soil > Grasslands ... | reverse complement strand
GGCCCGCCACTCCGCCTTGTTCGTCGAGGCCGCCGGCACGGACTTGAACACGAGGAGGTCGGGACTCGCCATCTCCGCGAGGACGCGCGTGCCCGTCACGTTGAAGGAGCCGGAACCGAGGAACAGGCGCGCCTCCTCGCCTTCGATCGTGAAGGACACAGTCGATGCGCGCGCTTGTCCGGATGCCGAGAGGAGCGAGATGTTCGTCGCCGAGGCCGGGAGTTCGATCGTCACGGCGCGAGCCATCTCGGAACGGATTTCGATGAGGCCTGTCGGGTCGTCGTGGGCCGTCAGCGTGACGAGGTAGCCGTTCGCCTCGAAGATCGGCCCGTGCGCCATGGCGGACCGCGCGGGAGGGAAGTCATCGATCGCGATCGAGTTGAGGTAGGGCACCGGCGTCTCGCCGACGACGCCGCCGAAGAGGTACGTGACGCCGCCCGAAGTGGAGTTGTACGCGAACCGTACGTAGGTTCCGAGGACGAGGCCGTGATCGTAGGTGAACGCCGCGAAGAGGGCGGTCGGCCAGGGAATGTCTCCGACGGGCACGCCGCCCAGATCCGAATCCGAAATAGGTCGGAGGACGGGGGACGCGCGAGAGGGGGCAGATCCGCTCAGGGCGACGGGAAGAAGCGAAAGCACCGTTAAGGTCGCCGCCGCCTTCGCGAGAAATGCGCGCGCGTCCGTGCCGTCCTCCCTCCACCAACTAGTGTCGCTTCCCCGATAAGGGGATTTTGGTCCAGACGGGGAACTCGTTAGGACGCATCTCGAACCCTCACTTTCCCGGCCTCGGAGGCCATCCTTCGACCGGCGTACGCAAAGTATCTTACCGAGGAAGCCTCATTGCGCGGACAAATGGGCCCTCTGGACGTGTTCCTCAGGGTTTCGTTCGCCGGGTTCGCCGCGATCCTGGCGACCGTCTCCGTGCAGTCGTACACACGTCACCGCGAGCGACGCTTCCTCCTGTTGACGGCGGCGTTCGGGATCTTCCTCGCGCAGGGCCTGTGGTTGCTGATCGAGATGGCGACGATGGCCGTGTCGTCCGTTGGATCGGGATGGCTCGCGCTGAACCTCGCCGTCCTCATCTCGTTGTATCTCGCCCTGCTGCGGTGATCGAATGTCGGAAGGCCTCGAACTGGAAAGCCGCCGCCGAATCTACGATTTCCTGGTCGCGAACCCGGGCACGCATCTGCGGCGGATCGGACATGCGCTCGGAATGTCGACCGGCATGCTGTCGTATCACCTCGGGTACCTCGAGCGCAACGGCGTCTTGAAGGCGGAAGAGGACGGCCATCGGAAACGATACTTCATCGCCCGCGCGTTCGTCGAGGCGCAGCGTCGGATCCTGGCCGTGCTTCGCCAAGATGTGCCGCGGAAGATCCTCGTCGAGCTCCTGACCTACGAAGGCCGCACGTTCGCGGAGCTCCAGGCGTCCGTCGGCGTCTCGAAGTCCACCTTGTCGTATCATCTCCAGAAGCTGATGCATCGAGACCTCCTCGTACGGACGAAACGGGAGCGGGAGAGCGTCTTCACGATCAAGGACCTGGAAGAGGTCCGGAAGCTCCTCCTCGCGAACCAGTCCAGTTTCCACGACGATGCGGTCGACCGATTCGCGGACCTCTGGACGAAGCTCCGCACCTGACGAGGCCGCCGCTACTCGACCTTCGTGAATTCGCGGACGAGACACGTCGCGTAGCTTCCCCGACTCGATGCGAACGACAAATTCAGCCCATGGTCGTCCGGGCGGATGGCGAAATCATGGAGGGGGGCGAGGATCTCGCGCCGAGAGCCTTTCGAGGAAATGCGCGGGATGTCCGGGATGATGAAGTCCTCCGGGCGGAGGCCCTCGGTTGCAACAATCTCCTTCTCGATTTGGCCCACTTCCCCGCCTGCGAACTCGGATTCGGAACCGAACAGGATCGCGCTGACCCAAGCTTTGCCTTCGCGGCAGCGCTCGGCCACCCGCTCCAGGTTATCGCACGTCACGTCGATCGTCCGATCTCGGTCCGGAAGCCCTCGCTTGTCCGCCGGGAGCACGATGTCGCCGGGCACGGGCTCGTGGATGGGCAGCCCGCGACGCATCCGCTCGCTCATCACTCGGTTGAAGAGGTACGACTGGTACCCGTGGACGAACATCAGGAGGAGATTGAACGGAAGCTGCTGCAGCGCGCCGACGTAATCATCCGGACGGGACGCCAGATGATTGAGGATCGCCTTCTCGAAGCCGTATGACTTCGGATACGACCGCAGGGCCGCGCGGACATCCCCCGTGTCTCGCAGCGCGGCGCGGACCTCGTACGATTCCGAGCCCTCGCCCTCCAGCGGATTCGCGACGTACGTCCCGACGGCCTCCTTGAATTCTCCACGGACGATGTGCCGGCCGACGACGTGTGTGATCGGGCGAACGGAGCCGAACCGTTGCACCCCGAAGAAATTGGGGAAGCCGCCGAACGAACGGATCTGGCGGGCGGTCTCTTCCGCGATTGGGATTGAACGATCCGCCGCGACCGCGAGATCCCGCAGGACAATCCGGAACCGGTTGCCCACGAGGTCTCCCATCTCGAGGGGTCGGTCGGAACGAAAGAGATCGAGGACCTCGATGTCCTTGATCCGCAGGGCCTTGATCGCCTCGGGCGGGACGTTCTCAAAGGAGAAGAGCTGCGTCGTGAGGGCGCGCTTGTCTTTGGTCCCCGCGAATCCGATCCGGCGGCGGCTGATGTGCAAGGCCCGCGCCAGCTCCCGCACCAGGCGGTTCGTCTCCCAGTTGCGAACGCGGAGCGAGGCAATCGTGTACGAGCCGTCAATGGCGAGTGGGGGCGGGGAGGAAATCTCCTCGACCACAAAGTCTTCCGCGGTAGCCTTGAGGGTGCCCCCGAGGCCGGGGGTCGACGTCAGGTAGCCTTCGATCCCGACGTCCCGTTCCATGGGCCTACGCGAGCTCCTTCTCCAGGAGGGCCTTCGCCCCGCCGAACTCCCCCGCGAGGCCCTCGGCAACCCGCTTGAGGGCGGCCTGCGGGCTGCCCTTCTTCACCTTGACCGTCAGCACGGGCTTGTCGAGCTGCGGGTGGCCCGTGTAGTACAACGCATCCTCGACGTCCGGGTCTTTCAAGAGGGCTGTGATCAAGGGATAAATGACCGTGTCGTCAGCGTTCACGATCTCAAGACGAACGGAATCCTTCTGTTTCTCGAGCAGGCGAATCTGCATTGGAAAGCGCGAGTGGGTCCCGCCACTTAAGTCTTTGCGGTCCTGTGCGCCGTCACGACTTTAGTCGGATCGAAATGTCGATGAAACAACGCGCCGGTTTGCCCCAGACATACACGGCCTGGGCGCGATGAGCGGAGGTCTGAGGAATCAAGTGGACCTTACTAATCTTCCGTCCGACTGCGACCAGTTTCTCCCCCGCGACGGCGTCGCCCGGATCATGGAGTTCGGTCAACGATTCCCTCCTCCATCAGGCGGCGGACGACCCGAAAACCGAGCTCGAAGTCGATCCCCAGGGCCTCGCAGATCTCCGATACGAACGCGGATGGTTTCCGCCGCAAGTACTTCACGATGGCCGCCCGCGCTTTGGGCTCCGTCCAGGGCTTGACGACGACTACCTTGGAGTCCCGGAGGTCCTGAACGTACGCTTCGATCGCCCGCTCCAGGAGTTCCGTTCGAGACTTCATATGCGCCCGGCCGACCAAATCGTCAACCTCCCCGAGAAGTTTGGGCGGAAGACGGAGCGAAATGGTCGGCTTTCGCACCTTGCGGTTTTGCATGTATTGCATGTATTGCAGCGCATCTACTTAACCCCATGCGCTACGGTCAGCCCACATGGCTCGAGCAGCCTCTGGACCGAAGGGGCCATGTGCCGGGTTCACTATCCGGATCCGGTGGAATTCGGAATGGTGCAGAAGATCATCGATGTGGCCGGCTCTTCGCCGACGAGCTTTGCGAAAGCGGCGGACAATGCAGTCGCGACCGCGGCGGAGACAGTCCGGAACCTGAAATGGGCCCGCGTGTCCGAGCTCGAGATGGAGCTCGACGGAAAGAAAGTGAAGTCGTACCGGGTCACGGTGCGGATCTACTTCGACGTCGAGCGATGAACCTCACTCGACGTGGTCGTGTACTCGCAGGACGTTCCCGAACGGATCCCAAATCGTTCCGGCATGGGCTTCGTTGCGTCGAACGCGGATCCCCTTTGACTCCAGGTGAGCCGCGGCGGCCTCGAAGTTCTCCACATGGAATTCGAACGGGCTCGAATCGCCTTTCGGGCCCAGGGCCACTTTCGGAATCTCGGTTGTCCGCCAAAGGGTGAGCTGGCCTCCCTTCGTCTCGATCACCGTCCAGACCGGACTCCCTTTACCGACCACGCGGAACCCGAGGAGATCGCGGTAAAAGGCAAGGGCCTTGTCCATGTCATCCACCGGGAGGAGGATGTGACCGATGTCCTGGACGACTCCCACGGAACCGCGATGGTCTTCCGGAGATATATGAAATCGCCGTGCAGGGAGGTTTCGATAGCCGTACGAAGGAATCTAAATAGGTCCGAGGTTCCATCGCGTCACTCTCATGCCTCCCGGCGACGAGCCGACCGCGGAGTCCTTCGAGTCGGAGGCCGCGGAGCTCCTCGAGTCGATCGGGCGGGCGCGGAAGAAAGTCGAGGGAATCGCGGGCGTCCTCGACGGCACCCTGGATCGGTATCGCGAGCGGATCGATCGCCTCATCCGTGAGAGCGAAGTGGACAACTGGCGCCAGGTGAGGATCTTCACGCGGGACGTCGAGACGATCGCGGCGGACCTCGGGAAAGCGTCGAAGGAGAAGCGTCTCTCGCCGCGGCTCGTCGCTTGGCTCGATGCGGCCCTTCGGAAGGCCCGCCGTCGGGATTTCTACGGGGCGCGGAAGGCATGGCGGCGTCTCGACCGGATCGCCGAGCAGGGCGCGGAAGTCCGACGGTTGCAGGGCCGATACCGCGAAGCGTACCGCTCGATTGAGTCCCGGATCCGGCAGCTGAGGACGCAGGTCGAGCGCCTGGAGAAAATCCCGAAGCCGCCGACATCCCCCGAGGCGGCCCGCGCGTTCAACGAATCGGTCGACCGATTCAACGAGGCATCGACCGCGGCGTACCTGGACTTCCTGTCGCGGGCCCGGGCGGACCTGGCGATCCCGCTCCTCCTCGACGCCGGCCAGGGCGGGGGGATCGGCGTGCCCGCGCCGCCTCCCGGCTCCGATCCCGATCCGCTCATGCGCCTGCTGAGCAACGCGAGCCCTCAGGTCGACACGTTCCGAGGCCGCACGTTCTACGGCCTGCTCGAGCTCCCCGGATATTCGGATGCGAAGCTCACGCACATCTACGGGGACTCCCGCTTGATCCGAGGCGCCTTGGATGAGGCATGGTCGTGGCTCAAGGCAATCCGCGAGGACGAGCGGCGCTCCCTGCAGATCCAGTGGAGCGAGGACGCCCTGATGCTCCGGAGGCGAGTTCCATCGGTCGTCGCGTTCCTCGAGCGGCTCGGGAAGATGAACGACGCGGCGGACCGCGGACGCGAACTCGTCGCTTCGCTGAACGACGGCCGATTCGAGTCGCTCCAAGCCGCGGCCCGTTTGTACGCGACCCATGGGGAAGCCGCGGAGCGGAAGTGGCGAGGGGCCCTCGAAAAGGACATCGATGGGATGCGCAAAGAGGCCGCGGAACTGAGCGCGGTTCTGAAGAAGTTCACGGATCCGGCCAAGGTGGAAAGCGGGTAGCGATTCGGCCGCGTCCACCACAATCTCTTAGCCGTCGTCCCGCAATCCGAGGCCGGGTGGACGCATGGGAGTCTTCGTCATCGCGGCGTATCGACCGAAAATGGGGAAGGAGCGGTTGCTTCCGGACGTCCTCAAGGATCACCTGCCGATCCTGCGGAAGGAGCGCCTGGTCACGGACCGCCCTCCGTATCTGATGCGCGCCGCCGACGGCACGTTCGTCGAGGTCTTCGAGTGGAAGTCCGCCGCCGCGATCGAGGCGGCCCATGGCAATTCCTCGGTCCAATCGATGTGGGCCCGATTTGAGGAAGCGTGCACCTACGAGTCGCTCCTCAATCTGAAAGAAACGAAGGACATGTTCGCGCATTTCGAGGCCGTCGACCTCTGAATCTCGTCACGCCTTCTGACGGAACTCCATCTGCTGGAACACGAACGCGGACAGGACCACCATCGCGATCGAAAAGGCGATGAGGACCCCGGCCGCCGCTCCTGCGCCGAGATCCGACGAATACCCGCCGAGCGGCCCGATCGCGACGACGTCCTTCAGGATCGTCTTCAGGTAGTGGATCACGCTGAGCTTCGGCACGTCCCCGGGAATCGAGTCCACGACCGATTCCCAGACGAAGCCGATCAACAAGCCGACCGCGAGCGGCCGCCGGACCAGGACGGAGATGAAGAGGAACAACGCGCCGTAGGCCGCCGTGCCGAGGATGGTGACGGCCAGGAAACCCCACAGCACATCGGCGTCTGCGGTGAATCCAAGGCCTCCGTACGCCTCCGTCACCCCATACGCGACGACGACGGGTGGCAGGACCAGCACCAGGACGGCGACGAGGTAGCCGACGTACTTGTAGGCCACCAAGGCGGGCTTCGAAATCGGACGCGTCAGGAGGAACGGAAGCGTGTTGTCGTCGATCTCCTCCCGGATCAGGGCCGTTGCGTTCACCAGGGCGACGAAAATCAGGACGATCTGGAGGAAAACCGGGATCATGACGTCCTGGAACAGGAGGATGTTGAACCTCTCGACACGGGCGGCGGCAAGCGAGACTGTCAAGATGATCGGGACGACCGCCAGGAGTGCGGTTGCGATGACGCGGCGGGTCCCGAGGAGGTAGCGGAACGTCAGGTCGGTGACGACCCAGGCCTTCCGGAACGATTCCGTCCAATCCATTCGATCACCCGACGAGATACCGGAAGACGGCGTCGAGACTGTCGTCCGGGCTCTCGAGCCCTTGGACCTCGAGCTTCGTGTCCGAGACGATCTGGGGAAGCTCTCGGTAGAACGCGTCCGGCTTGCGGGTGCGCACGAGGAGCGTATCGGTCGCAGGGAACTCGAACGAGACCACGTGTTCCATCCGGGCAAGGGCCTGGGCGAGCTGCCGGGGTTTCGACGTTTCAATTCGAACCGCGTGCGGATGTTCGTCGATGAGCGCGCGGATCGCGTGGATGTCGCCTGCCGCGATCGCCTTGCCGTTGTGAATCAGGACGATGTTGTTCGTGATCCGCTCGATCTCATAGAGGACGTGGGTCGACATGAGCACGTGGCCGCCGTCGCGGGCGAACTCGGAAATCGTCCGGAGGATGTGGACACGGCCCGCGGGGTCGGCCCCTGACAGGGGCTCGTCCAGGATCAGGATCTCCGGGTGGTGGGCGAGGGCCTGGGCCAGTTTCGCGCGCTGGCGCATCCCGCGGCTGTATCCTCTCGTCGGACGCTGCGCCGCGCCGGATAGGCCGACGACCTTCAGGGCCGCGGTGGCTTCCTGGCGGGCTTTCGCCGGAGACATCCCATCGAGCCGCAAGAGGGTCTCGACGAATTGCTGTCCCGTGAGCCATCCGTAGAGCTGATTCTGTTCCGGACAGTAGCCGAGGCGCCGCTTCAGGGAGACGTTGTTCCACGGGTCCTCGCCGAGCAGCGTGATCTTGCCTTGGTCCGAGTGGAGTTGCCCGATGAGGAGCTTGAACAAGGTGCTCTTGCCCGCGCCGTTCGGCCCCACGAGGCCGGTGATTCCCTTGCCGAAGGACGCGGTGAAGGCATTGAGGCCGAGCACCTCGCCATACCACTTCGAGACGGCCGCGGCCTCGACGACGCCGTTCACCCGGTGATCACCTCGACGGCTCTCATCCGGAGGTATGTTACGAGTGCTGCAAGGACCGTCACGCCGAGCAACACCGCGAGCGCCGCCAGCCAGTCGATTGCGGTCGGGGTCGCCCCGAACGCGACGCTCGCAACGGCCACGTAGTCGTCCCAGGGCGACAGATATAGAATGGATGGGTTCCCGATTCGCCCAGCCAAAACCCCGGCCGGGACCGTCAACCCGAAATTCACCGCGAAGACGCCGGCCGCGGCGATGCCCTTCCGGCGGGTGAGGCTCGAAAGGAACAGCGTGACGGCGGTGTAGAACGCGGTCAGAAGCCCGCCAATCACCAGCGAGATGCCCATCGCCTCCACTGCGATCGCCCAGGAGACCCGGCCGAGCAACGCGGCGACCAAGGCCGTCAGGAGGAGCGGCACGATCGTCACCATCGCCACGAGGGGCGCGAGGATCGCCGCTTTCGCGAGCAGGTAATCCGTCTGCGTGATCGGCCGGCTCATGTAGAGTGTGAAGGCCATCGACTGCATGTCGTCCGCGATCAGGCCCGCGCCGATGACGGCCGCCATCAACGAGACGAAGAACAGGACGAGCCCGTTCGAAGCGGGCAAGGCGAAGAAGGTGAGGTCGGCAGCCTGACCCGGAATGAGGATCTGTGCGAAGATCAGGAGCACGATCGAGGTGATCGTCGTGAAGGCGGCTCCGAGGACGGTGACGACGATCGCTGCGGGACGCCGGAACTCGCGACGAAGTCCGGTCGCGATGATGGCCCGGACCCGTTCCCGGCGGCCGAGGAGAGGGAGCTCGAGACGCGAGTAGGTCGGAAGGGAGATCGACATCTACGCACCCCTCTTCTCTGTCCGGGCCACGAGCTCCAAGAACAGCTCCTCGAGGCTCCGGATCTCTTTGCCCATGTATCGGACCTCGGCTCCGAGGGCCTTCGCGGTGTCGAAAACGGCGGACTCGAGCCCCGGCTTCCGGGTCACATGCAATCCGGTGGGCCCCGCGTCCGCCTCGAAGCCCGCCTCCTTCAGCAGCCGCGCGAACGCAGCTTGATCGCCGCGGACGTCGATCCGCAGGCGGTCCGTGGAACCCGTGAGGAGTTGACTCAGCTCCCCGGCGGCGATCTGATGGCCGCCGTCCAGGATCACGACGTACTTGCAGATCGTCTCGACGTCCGGGAGGAGGTGGCTCGACAGGATCACGTTGCGGCCGGGCGACTTCGCGATAGTCCTCACGAGATCCAGCATCTCCGTCCGGCCTCGCGGGTCCAGTCCGGTCGTGGGCTCATCGAAGATGTAGAGCTGCGGGTCGTGGACCATCGATTGCGCGAGCTTGATCTTCTGCTTCATGCCGGTCGAGTACTCCGCGATCTTCCGGTACCGTTCCTCCTCGACGCCCACGAATTGAAGGACATCGTGGGAACGGCTCATCGCGGTGTCCCGGTCCAATCCGCTGATCCGACCCATGTACGAGACGAGTCCGACCCCGGTCATGTCGGGGACGAGGCAGTCGTGCTCCGGCATGTATCCGATCCGCTCCCGAACGGGCACACCGTCCCCGATGTCGCGTCCGAGGACCTTCGCGGTCCCGGCCGTGGGCTGCAACAGACTGAGGAGGAGCCGCAAGAACGTCGTCTTCCCGGCCCCGTTCGGTCCGACGAGCCCGATCGCGCCGTCCGGGATCTTGACGGTCAGATCGTCGACCGCGCGCACGTCGCCGAAGACCTTCGTCAGCCCGGCGGTCTCAACGAGCACCTTGGTTCCCTCCTCTCTCGTGGCCTTCCGTGGCGGGCGGAGTGCCCGGCGATGTCCCTCCTTGGATTCGAGCTTTGCGGCGGCGCCATAGGAGGAATGCCAAGAGGAGGATGATTGCAGCAGGCACCGCGATGATGAGAAGGAGCTGAACCGCGCTGAGACCAGAAGGCGGACCTGCGCCATACGAGTACGACCGAAGACGCATCTCGGCCGCGGGGGTGCCGTTCTCGTAGGCGACGCGCTTCACATAGAATCCGACATCGTTCGAGAAGTAGGCGGTCTCGTTGCCCCCGCCCGAGAGGCCTGCGGGAATCCCGGGGAACCCCGCAAGGGTCTGGTTGAGCTTGTATGCGGAGAACGTGCCCGCTTCGACCGTGACGTTCTCCAGGGAGAGGACGTCCCGATGCCAGATGGAGGAGAGATTCGTCTCGTTTTGCGAACTCATGGTCCGGCCGAAGACGCTGAACGTCGAATTCAGCTCCACATGGCTGGTGAGATTCGCCGTCGCGCTCTGGCCGACCTCCAGATCGAACGGTGGGATGGCCGACACGGACGTCGTCGCGTTGACTCGGAGGTCCGCCACGAGCTTCGTCGTGAAGATGTACGTCACGTCGGCGTCATACGATGAGGTGCCGTGCGATTGGATCGACAGGTACGATTGATCCTCCCAGTATTCAGTCGACGATGTTTCGAAGGAGCCGGTGAGTTGCGCGGTCCCGACACCACCCGGCCCCGGGAAGGTCCCGTTGAGGTACCCGGTCGCCCGGCTGTCGACCCGAATGGCAGGGATCGACCCGTTTCCCGCGAGGACGTTGACCGCTCCGATCACGTTGACGTAGACGAATCCGATGAGCCCGAATTGAAACGTCCCTTGGCTCGCGTTGAATCCGGGGAAGGTGCTCAGCGAGGCGTCGAGGACATAGACCCAGTGATCGCCCGCCGCGTACGTCGGCTTGTGCAACGCGCCTCGGGACGGCGCGGAGGCAAAGACCGCCGCAATTAGCACGAACAGGACGACGATGCTCGAAACGCCACGACTCAGCCGAGTCACCGCCTTCCTTCCGGCCTCTCGAAAGGACCCGCCCGATAAATCGTTTGCCGGGGTAACCCAACGCCTGGACGAAGGAGGCTATGACGTCAGTTTCCCTTTTGCGACTTCCCGGCATGGGCACGTCGGGATGACCTTCATCATTTCTTCCGAAACACACTTTCGGGCACCTCTCTCCCGTACGCAACTCTAATACGCATCCCGCCAAACGGGAGGCCGTGGCCTACGACGATGTCAAAGAATTCGAGGGCGAGACCTATTCCGGGATGGCCGTCGGCGGGGAGCACACGTGGCTTTACCCGAACGGCCTCTGGAAGGAGACAAAAGTCGCGCCGGACCGCTGGGACTTCACCTTCAGCGCCATCAAAGAGCGGGAGCGGAGCGCGCCGCCGGGATCCGGAGTGCCGGTCGGGACCCAATATCATTGGTACATCCTGGCGGACCAACACGTGCGGAAGATCGACGCGGACAGCTACACGACGCTCATGTCGGGCGTGAAGTACAAGATCGCCCACAAACGGCCGCACTGGCGGAAATGGAGCTCGGAATATCCCGAGCAAGCATCGGAGACCGAGAAGCTCATCGACATCCTAGAGGGAACGTTGGCCCGCCTCGGCGAATCGACCTCGAGTCGTCCGCCAAGTGTTGGGAAAATGTTGATAACCGAACGGAAGGCTCCGAGCGACGAGGGGGAGAGAGCACGGAGCGTGGGGAGCGAGTCGTTGTCGTCGTCTTGGTGATCGCGGGAGCGTACTTCCTGATCTTCCACCGGGGTCCGCTGCCCCTGAATCACGAATCGGTCGGCCTCGGCACGTTCCACGCGCTCCACGACGTCATTGGAGTCATCCTGCTGGGCCTCGCTGGATTCATCTGGTGGCGTTCGAGGCGATCGACGAGGACCGCCCGCATGCGCGGGACCACGTGAACCGAACACCGAAGCCATCGACGCCGTTCGGGCCCTAGCGGATGGCGGGCGGTGCATCTACTACGGGAGCGGGCTTCGTCCGGAGAACCTCGACCACGTCCTGTCGTTCGCGCAGACGCCACAGACGCTCGAGATCCCGCTTGACGTCGACCAGGCGGTCCGTGTCGCCGTCCCAATTCCCCAGCACGCTGGCATGGTGACGCTCGAGCTCCTTCACGTCGCGGGCCACCCGGCGTTCCAGCCGGTTCGATTCTCGACCATGGTAGAGCAGGAACATCAAGATGTGATGTCCGCGGCCGAACACGACCTGGTAGTCCTCGAGCTCGATGCTCCGCACGTCCGCGTGGCCCATCGAGTGAAACGACTGGTTCATGAAGGCGACGATCGCGGTGAACATCGACGCGATGAGGTCGGGATCCGCGCCGGTCGGGAGGCCGCGGGAAAGGTGCACCATCGGGACGCCCCCTCGGTCGACGAGGAAGATGTGGTCCACGACGGGGCGGATCCAAGCCATCGGTACGGAGACCTTCATCCCGAGGGCCTAAATCCTTCGGAAGCGGTTATCCGGGTTGATAGCCGAATGGCGACTTTCGGTGCCTCTGGCCGGTGAGAGAGTCAGCGAGGTCGTGGACGTTCAGTTTCCGAGCGCATCGGGGATTGCGGAACTCCGTGGAATCGTCCACGCCCCCGACCGTCCAAACGCAGGCCTCGTGATCGCGCACGGCCGGTCCAACGACCTGCGAAATCCGCTCGTCCGGCGGGTCGCGGAGGCCGTCGCATCCGAGGGCATCTGGGCGTTGCGGTTCAACTTCCGGTACGTCGAGGCGAAAGGGCAGGCATCGAGGGATCTGTCGCGGGAGGAAGACGATCTTCACGGAGCCATTCGGTTCGCGCGCGAAGCGGTGGCGTCCCAGAAGATCTTCCTTGCGGGCAAGTCGATGGGGGCGAGGGTGTGCGCTCGGGCGTCCGCGGATCCGGAGGTCGCCGGCGTCATCGCGTTGGGATATCCGCTCCATCCGCGGTTCCGACCCGAGGTCCTGAATCCGCCCGAGTGGCCGTACCTCGTGAAACCCGCATTGTTCGTGCAGGGGGACCGCGACCCCTTCTGTGACCTGGAACGTCTTCGCTCGGAGCTCCCGAAGCTGAAGGAACCGGCGAACCTCGTCGTGGTGGAACATGCCGGGCACTCCTTTGAGCCGATCGGCGCGAAACGCGACACGTTCCCCCAGGTCCGCGCGGCCATTCTGCGCTGGATCAGTAGACGGATCGGCTAGAATTCACCCAGGCTCGGCGGGAATCCGCACGGAAGCACCGAAGGCTCCTTCGCTCGGAGTCGGCGACGCCTGCGCTTGAGGACGAACGCGGATCAGTCCCCCGGACGGGACTCGTAGGACGAGGTCCTCCATGTCTTCCCCTTTGAACGCGGACAGTTCGTTGTCCGGGACGCCGAGTCGCATCCGCCTCCCCGCGACCCTCCCGTTCCCGAGCGCCCCAAACCGATACCGTATCGGACGTCCCGCCGCCGTCGTTCGGGCTACCTCCGCCACACCGTTGGCGATGAGGTACTGGACCATGAAACGTCGGCTCTCATTCGACCACTCCGGGAACCGGCCCTGCGCCAGCTTGGACAGCTCAAGAGTCGAGAGCTCCCGTCCCGCGAGGTCACGCCCGAATTCGTACGCGTCGTACGCGTCATAGGGTTGGAAGGGCGAGGACCGACTCGGCGCGGGCGGGCCGGCGGCTTCGTCGAGGAAGCTATCCAGCTCGTCGATTTTCTGCCGGAGTTCGGCGAATTTCCTTACCCTCGGATCGCGACTGAGGACTTCGAGCTCCGCCATCCACGCCTTAAGCTGAGACCGGACGACCGACACGGGATTCTCCGGAGAATCAGACTTCATATCCCATCCTCGGATCCGCGCCTATGACATAGTGGGTATATAATAGTGTCTGACCACTGTCCAATCAGCACTATTGCCTAGCGACCGCTATTTGCCGAACAGGTCCGGCCACATAGGTTCATGTACCTCGAATTTATCCGGGGCCCTCGCGGTGTTTCTTTGTATCGGGTCGTCACCGTGTTTGGGAAGAAGGAATTCGCGACGATACGGCTCTACTGCAGGCGCAACCGGCTCAGCCTCTATGCCCTGGCGAAGACAGCCATCCGGGAATATGTACAACGCCATCCTTGATCCCGGGGCATGGCCAGGGGAGGTCGGCGATCCGAATCCCTTCTTCTGAGTGCGGACGAATTGCCGCGCGCCCTGAACCAACTATGTAATAGTGTGTGACCAACAGGCAATACACACTAGTGTCCATCGGATGCGTCGATCGGCATACCTTCATCTACCCTGAACGTATCTTAGAGTAAGGAGGAGATCAGCCTTGAATCGGATCGTCACCGTGTTTGGCCAGAAAGAGTTCGCGTCGCTGCAGGCCTTTTGCAAACGCAACCGGCTCAGTCTCTACTCCCTCGCGAAGGCGTCGATCCGGGAGTATGTCGTGCGCCACGCGTGATCCGGGTGTCACCACCTGGCGGGGTGGGGTTCCGTAAATCAGTCGCGTCATCTCACGATTCGAAAATCCGTCGCCGAACCTGCCTCTCGTCCACCGCCTCGATGGCCTCGCGGAACCACGCAATGGCCTGCGGGTACTTCGCCGCCAGGTCATCCGGATCCTTGACGAACGCGAGGTGCTCGAGTCGTCGCAGGATCTCCGGCGGCAACTCGCGATAGAGGTAGCGCATGCGGAAGTCGTAGTGGAGCGGGCCGTATTGCATGCGGAGGAGTTCGACGAGGGCCTGGAGGACGAGGCCGCGATAGAACTCAAGGGCCTCGAGCCAGTTGCGTCGGTGGATCTCCTTCGGAACGAATGGGCCGAACAGCTCCATCCGCTCAGCGAGGCGTCGACGGCGTTCGAGAAGCGCACGAACAAATGCCTCAGCGTCGAGTGGAGGAATACGAACCGTGTCCCCTTTCTTGAACAAGAACACGGCGTCGCCGTGGATCTCCCGCGCGAGAAATTTGTCCGGGGCGGACAAGGTCATCACCGCCAAGTCGACGAGCAGGAATTCGCTCGTTCCCGCCAGGCGATAGAACTTCTGGTAAATCCCGGAGGCGGGAGGCCAGGACACTTCGTGCCGGAGGCGAATCGGGGACAGAGCTGTCAAGGCCTTCTCGACGATGACAAACGTCTCGGAGACCGCCGGCGCGTCGTCCACGACGATGTATAGGTCGATGTCGGACCATTCATCGATCCGGTTGAATGCAGCCGCGCCGGCTTCCCAGAACGCATGGACGAACCGACGGGGCTGGAGTTCCGCGGTCAAGGCGCGAATGATTGAGGCCCGAGACAACGTTGTCTTCTTGGTCATTTCCAAGTCGCCCAAGTCGGCAACGCTCTTATACATCACCTCCCTGCCGTCATCGAAATCAATAGACAGGAGGGTTTTCGTGCCGTCCGCCTCAGCAGAATCCGATCGACAGCAACTGATGCAAGCGGCGCATGGGTTCCGGATCAGTCAAGCGCTCTACGTCGTGGCGAAACTGGGCATCGTGGATCTCCTGGAGGACGGACCGAGGACGAGCGACGAACTTGCAAAGCGGGCGGACGCCCACCCGCGGGCCCTCCTCCGCGTGCTCCGCGTCCTCGCTTCTCTCGGATACTTCACCCAAGATGCGTCGAATCGATTCGGACTGACTCCAAAGACCCGGCCGCTGTTGAGCGATGACCCGGATTCGGTTCGGCCAATGATCATCTTCCTCGGAGAGGGCCAGTATCAGGCCACGGGGGAGCTGCTCCACTCCGTCCGAACGGGAGAGACCTCGTTCGATCACCTGCATGGGATGGGGCATTTCGAGTTCCTGGCGCAGAACCCGGAGGCGAGTGCCGTGTTCAATGCCGCCATGGCCTCCGGCCTCCGTCAAACGGAGAATCCATTCGACCGGTACGATTTCTCCGGCCGCCATCTCGTCGTGGATGTCGGCGGAGGCCGGGGTGATCAGATCGTGTCGATCCTC
>Ga0209160_1002409_pt1 | contig 15567 bp, 9 predicted proteins | sample GraSoiAngelo_153_FD_186167 | JGI IMG/M metagenome (GOLD analysis project Ga0209160, IMG submission 186167) | Grasslands soil microbial communities from the Angelo Coastal Reserve, California, USA - 14_1009_12_40cm (SPAdes) (version 2) | ecosystem: Environmental > Terrestrial > Soil > Grasslands ... | reverse complement strand
AAGCTGCAGCAGAGTTTCAGAAAATCCTCGACCATCGCGGCATTGTTCTGAATGAACCTATCGGCGCACTGGCCCATCTCCAACTGGGACGTGCCTACGCGATGCAGAGAGACACAACCAAAGCACGTGCCGCGTACCAGGATTTCCTCACACTTTGGGAAGACGCCGATCCTGACATTCCCGTCTTTAAGCAGGCCAAGACGGAGTACGCCAAGCTGCAATAATCGCCAGGCTCTCGGTTTCAAACTCTCATTTCCTTCAATACATGCACAGGGTAGAATGACGCGTTTTTGGAGGAGGAAGACATGCGCTCACCGCGCTTCAGTCGCTGGATGACTTCTCTTACTTTTTGCTTGCTGTTGTGCGTCGCGGGTTCGCCGGCGCAGGCACAGAACGCCGCTTCTGGAAAGACGCTGACAGTCGAGCGCATTTATTCGCAGCCGAGCCTGAGCGGGCAGTTGACGCGGGGGCTGGCATGGACGCCCGACGGCAAAGAGATCAGCTATTTCGAAACGAAAGGAAAGGGGAAGGAAGCCAAGACGGAGCTCTGGGTGATGGACGCTGTTACGGGAGAACGGCGCGTTCTGGTCGCCACCGAGAAGCTTGAATCCGTACTGCCCGCGGAACCCGAGCGAGCTACGCAGGCAACCGGACTCGGACGCCGGCCTCCTTCGCAATATCAATGGTCGCCGGACGGCCGAGCTTTGCTGTTTCAGGGACCGACGGCGCTGGTTTGGTTTGATCTTCAATCGCAAACGGCCCGAACGCTGGTTTCCGGCAAAGCCGAGCTTGCCGACCCCAAGATTTCTCCCGATGGGAAGTTTGTGAGCTTTGTCCGCGAACACAACGTGTGGCTGGTGAATGTGGCGGACGGGCTTGAGAGAGCGCTATCGCAAGGAGGGACGGAAGAGACTCGCAAAGGCGAACTCGACTGGGTGTATCCGGAAGAACTCGACATCAAGACGGCGTACTGGTGGGCGCCGGACTCGTCGGCAATCGCGTATCTGGAGATGGACGAGCGCAAGGTCTCGCAATATCCGATCGTGGATTTTGCTTCGCCGAGTGGGAAAGCGGACATGGAACGGTATCCCGTGGCGGGCGGAACGAATCCCATCGTGCGTGTGTTCGTGGCGCTGCTGAGCGGAGGCGAACCGCGCGCGATGGATATTGGTGCCGAAACGGACATTTACATTCCGCGAGTGAACTGGCTGCGCGATTCGAAGCGCGTTGCCATTCAGCGGCTGAATCGAACGCAGACGCAGCTCGACCTGCTGGTTGCGGATGCGACGAATGGGAAGAGCCGCGTGATCTTAAGCGAGAAGGATCCTTACTGGATTAACGTCAGCGACGATTTGTATTTCTTGAAAGATGGAAAACGATTCGTGTGGTCAAGCGAGCGCAGCGGGTACCGACACCTTTATGTTTTTGACTTGGAAGGCAGGCAGCTCGCGCAAATGACCAAAGGCGAGTGGGAAGTGACCGGACTGGACGCCGTGGATGAAACGAAAGGCGTGGCGTACTTTACGGCAACGGAAAAGTCGCCGCTGGAACGGCATCTGTATCGAGCGGGATTGGATGGCGCGGGTTTTGCGCGCGTGACCAAGGAAGAGGGCACACACGCTGTTGTTGTTTCGTCGAATAAAGCGGCGTTCGTGGATACGTATTCGAACGCCGCTGCTCCGCCGCGACAGGACTTGTGCCGGACCGACGCAGCGCGCATTGCGGTGACTAACGAGAATAAAGTCGCCGAGCTTGCGGATTACCACCTCTCGCCGATGGAATTTCTGACCGTCGAATCGCGGGATGGAGCGCTGCTGAACGCCATCATGATCAAGCCGCCGGATTTTAATTCGCAAAAAAAGTATCCCGTGCTGGTCTATACGTACGGAGGACCGCACGCGCAGGTGATTCGCAACGCTTGGGGTGGAGCGAATTTTCTGTGGCACGAACTCATGGCGCAGAAGGGCTACATTATTTTCTCCTTAGACAATCGAGGCTCTTCGGGGCGCGGCCACGCGTTCGAGACGCCGCTGCACTTTCGAATGGGCAAACAGGAACTGGAGGACCAGCGAGACGGCGTGGCCTGGCTGAAATCGCTTCCCTACGTCGATGGCAATCGTATTGGGATATGGGGATGGAGCTACGGCGGCCACATGACGTTGCACGCGATGTTCGAAGCGGGCGATGATTTCAAGGTGGGTTTCGCGGGCGGGCCGGTGACGGACTGGCACTACTATGACTCGATCTACACGGAGCGATACTTGGGCCTGCCGCAACAGAATGAGAAGGGCTACGAAGACTCTTCTCCGGTGAAGTACGCCAGCCAGCTAAAAGGGAAGCTGCTCATCGCGCATGGCGCGGGCGACGACAACGTACATTATGCAAACACGCTGTCCGTCATCAACGCGCTCGTCGAGGCCGGGAAATATGTCGAGGTGCTTGCGTTTCCGGGGCGCGGCCACGGCGTGAGCGACCCGCCCGCCCGGCGCCTGCTGATGCAGAGGGTGACGCAGTTCTTCCTCGACAATTTGTGATTTCCTGCGGTGGCCGCGTATCCTTGCAGGTCAAAAGAAAAGGCAGAGTAATTGACTCTGCCCTTCCGTCCAAACGAAATAGCTCATTGCCAATGGATTGCGAAATAGCTTCTCTAGTGCAAGCCAAAATATTCGACGTGGACGTAGCGGCCTAAGCGGGCATTAAAGAGCAAATACCAGCCGGGATGATGATCGTCGTCGTAGACGTAGACGCGATCGCGATCCCATTCCCAATCGCGGCAGCGGTCGAGGTCGTAGGGAGCCACAACCCAGTTCGAGTTATCGTAGAGCACGACGCGACGGGTGCGGTAGTCGATGCGCGTGGCAATGAAGACGTCTCTCACATGAGCATAGCGGCCGTAAGGATAGGCGCGGCCGGGGCGGATGCGATCATGATCGTCATCCCAATCGCGATGGTCATCGCGGTCGCCATGCTTGTACCAGCCTTTGTGCTTGCCGTTATCGTGGCGGTCGTCATCACGGGCTTCGTGTTTGTCCCAGCCTTTGTGCTTTCCGTTGTCATGACGATCATCGCGATCATCGCGGTCGCGCTGTGGCGCAGCAAGCGCCAGCGAGCCTGTCAATGCCATGAAAACGATACCAGCAAAGAATTTGCGCATAAGTTTTCTCTCCAAAAATTGCGAAGCCGGCCGGGATAGAATTGCCCGATTGCCTTGAGTTTGCCGGATCGGCGTTTCGCAGGCGATTCAGTGCCTTCTTCTATCTGTAACACATTTCTCGGGAAATGGTTTCGGAGTTGTTCATTCAGTACGTGTTCGCAGGGACAGGCAAGCCATTGCGCCATTGTTGGTCGGATTTTTCCATTTCACCAAGGTGGCTTTATAATCCTCTCCGCCTGGAGGTCTCGCCTTGCTTAAACGGAGTTTTGTTCTCGCATCGCTCATCATGATCGGTTTTGCGGCGCCATCAATGACCAGCGCGCAACAGAATCCACAGGAGAAAGAGCAAATCCTGTGGCAAAAGCTGGCAACCACCGTCAATGAAGTGGACCGCAACCTCGACGGCGTTCTTGCGGTAGCCATTCTGGACCTGTCCACCGAGCAGAAGTACCTGCTACACGCCGATGAAGTGATGCCCACGGCGAGCTCGATCAAGATCGCGATTCTCGCGGAGCTCTATCGGCAGGCGCAGCAGGGCAAACTTAAGCTCACGGATTTTTATACCCTGCAATCGTCCGATCTTGTTGGCGGAAGCGGAATCTCAAGCGTGCTCACTCCGGGCGCGACGCGGCTCACGCTGCGCGACGTTGCGGGCCTGATGATTTCTGTGAGCGACAATTCAGCCACCAACGTCATCATTGACCGCGTTGGCATGGAAAACGTAAACGCACTGTTGGACTCACTGGGACTGACGCACACCCGGCTGCGGCGCAAGATGATGGATCTGAAGGCCGCCGGGGAAGGAAGAGAAAATATCGCCACGCCACGCGAGATGATGCTACTGCTCGAAAGTCTCTATCGCGGCAAGGTATTGAACAAGCAGATGACGGAAGACTTTTTTAATCTGCTCAGTGTGCACAAGGAAAGCTACATCCCGCGGGAATTGCCGGAGGATTTGAAAGTAGCGAACAAGCCCGGCGAGCTAGAGGGCGTGCGCAACGATTCCGGAATCGTTTTTACTGGCAAGCGGCCTTATGTGATCAGCGTCATGACCACGTATCTGCGGCGTGAGCGGGACGGCGGGGAGGCCATTATTAAGATCTCCAACGCAGCTTACCAAATGTTTGACCGGCTAAGCCGCGCGTCCGAATATGGCCGAGTCGTTTCACCTCACGACACCGGAAATCCGTAACGAATCCTCACCCGGTGCAACCTGCCCCGAACTGGTACAGTTCCAGACGATGTGAAACAGTACGTTGGCACCTTCGAATTCGCCGCTCCGGTACACCATCTTGACGCGCAGTAAATAATCGCGGCGCAAGTAAAGCAAAACAGACAACTTCGATGAAGAGTGCTCGCAGAAATTTTTACGCAGGCATCACCTGAACCGTTGGAAGGAGGATTGCGAACTCATTTGGGGCTGTGTTTGAGCAGCTCGAGAGAGAGTTCTTGAATTATCGATCTTTTCTTTGCGCGATGATTTTTCAGGTGTTCTTGTTCGTACCGCGGAGCAAGGGACAATCTACGCCAGTACTGTTCGACGCAGGAACGGCGCTCCGTCCGGCGGAAACGAAAACAATAGGCCCGAGTCCAGTGGTCCCTGATAGGTTCCGGAAGAGTGAGGGCGTGAAAGCAAGCGAGTTGCCGCCAGTGCGCTTCCACAAGAAACTGTTCATCGCATTGAGTGTGTCCGTTTACGGAGCCAGCGTCGCCGACATGCATCAAACCATGCATGTGAGGAATTATTCGTGGTGGTATGAGACAGACCCGCTTGCGAAACCCATCGTGAGATTACCCGCACCCGCTTATTATGCAACTGGCCTAGCGCTCGCAGCGGGAGTGAATTGGTTGAGCTGGAAAATGGGGCACTCAAGACGGTGGCACAGGCTCGCTCCCCTCCCTCAAGTGCTCTCGATAGTGGGGAACACGTACGGATTCAAGAGCAACTGTTTTTCGAACTACTGAAGGCGATGTAACAGCACTGCCGGCGTGGCCGAGGCGCTCTATTTTATTACTAGGGTGCCACGACGTCTCTGAGCTTGGTCTTAACCTGAACGGCGGCGAGGCTGGAGGCATCCCATCCGCCACCAAGCGCTTTGATCAGCAGAACGCTGCTGACCAGGCGCTGGCCGCGAATCACAGCAAGCTCCTGCTCATTGTTCAATAAATTCTGCTGGGCGTTGACGACATCAAGGTAGCTGACGAGGCCGCCGACGTAACGGCTGGTGGCAATATCCAGTGTGCGGCGGGCGGCATCGACGGCCTGCTGCTGCGAGCGGATGGCCTGATCGAGCACCGTCAGGCCGGTGACATCGTCTTGCACTTCGCGGAAAGCGTTGAGAACGGTATCGCGATACGCTGCCACACTGGCGTCGTAACCCGCTTTGGCAAACTGAGTTTGCGCGCGTCGAGCACCTCCGGTAAAGATGCTTTCCGCGACATTCGCCCCGACAGCCCAGAAGGTGCTCTGCACATTCAAGAGTTTGGCGATGTCCGACGCCTGCCATCCGCCATTGGCAAAGAGATTCAGCGAAGGGTAGTAAGCCGCGCGCGCAATCCCAATTTGTGCGTTGGCCACAGCCATCTGGCGTTCGGCTTCGGCGATGTCCGGGCGGCGCTCCAGGAGATCCGAGGGCAATCCGGCATCCAGCGCCGGGGGCTCCGCGTTTAGTTCTTTTTGCGGAAAGTGAAAGTCCGGGGCAGGTTTTCCCACCAAAACGGCAATCGCGTCTTCAGCCTGCTTTCTTTGCTGATAAAGCAAAACTGCCTGCGTCCGTGTGGTGTTCAAGAGCGTCTCTTCTTCAGCGACGTCCAGCCCAGAGGCCAGGCCACCCTTGTGGCGCGAATCCACCAATTGCAGACCTTTTTGCAGCGTCTCGACAGTGCGGTTCAGGATACTCAACTCGGTGTCGAGCTGGCGTAGAGTGAAATAATCGCCGGCAAGCTCCGCGGTGATGACCAGTCGGACGCTTTCCAGATCCGCAGCCGTGGCCTGGTAAGAAGCCTGCGCGGCCTCAATGCTGCGCCGGCGCCGCCCAAACAGATCCGCCTCGTAACCCACCGTAAACGGCAGTACGACATTGGTTTGCGACACCGGCGACCTTACCGGGAAGTTGCTATTCGCAGGCCGATTCCCTGAGAGGCGCTGGCGCTGCGCGCTGGGAGTGGTGGAGAGAGTTGGAAATTGCGTCGCGACCTGAAGCGCGGCGGAGGCACGCGCCTGTTCCAAATGCGCAACGGCAATTTTGATGGTTTGGTTGGCGTCAAGAGCTTGTTTTTCGAGAGCGCTGAGTTCCCCGTCCTGGAAAACGCTCCACCATTCGCCTTTGGCCACGCCATCCTTTGGCGCGCTTTCGCGCCAGGGCTCAGCGACGTCCCATTTCGCCGGCACGGGGACGGATGCGCGCTGGTACTTCGGCCCGACCGTGCAACCGGCCGCGAAGACGAAGACAGCAAGACCACTCAAAGCAGCGAAATGCTTCGCACTTAGCATTATTGTTTCTTGGATCCCTGCGCGGGTGCTCCCTGTTGGCCGCGTCCCGAAGCGGCGTTCATGGCAATTTCCTTCACGCGAACTTCCTGGCCTTCCTCAAGGGAATCAGCGGGGTTAAGGACAAGCCAATCGTTCTGGTCGAGACCCTGCAAGACTTCGAGGGTTGTTCCATAATCGCGCCCGACGGTGATTTGGCGCAGGTGGATCTTGTGATTGGCATCCACGACCACCGCACGAAGCCCTTCTGAACGGAACAGCAGCGCGTTCACGGGAACTTGCAGCCGGGTGCCGGTAACTTTGACTTCCAAGTGCACCTGGGCGTAGCCGCCGGGCAAAAGCGCACCGTCTCGGTTCGGAACGTCCACTTCGGTGTTTAGCGTGCGCGTGGCAGCATCGATGGCTTCCGCCGTGCGCACGACTTTCCCTTCAAATCTCCGCCCGGGGTATTGCGTCAGTTCAAGATGCGCCCCCAAGCCCGCGCGAGTGTTGTTGGCGTAAATTTCCGGGACGTGTACGAAAACACGCAAGGGACTCGTCTGCGCCAGGAAGAATAATTGCTGTGTTGTCCCGCCGTTTCCGGCGTTGATCAGCATCCCGATGTCGACGTTCCGTCGCGTGATCACGCCGGAAAACGGGGCGTAAATGTGCTGGAAGGATTTCATCTCTTCCAGGCGGCGCACATTGGCTTCCGCGGACTGCACGATAGCGCGCTTGGCCGCGAGGTCACCCGCGGCGTTATCGACTTCCTGTTTGGAGACCCCGTCGGTTTTCAGAAGTTCTGCATAACGGGAGGAAGTGATTTCAGAAAGATGAGCATTGGCCTGCGCGGTTGAGAGGTCGGCGCGCGCTTGCGAGAGCTGCTGATCCACTTCCGGCGTGTCAATGTCTGCAAGCAAATCGCCTTTCTGAACCCGGCTGCCGATGTCGTGATACCACTTTTTCAAGTAGCCGTTAGTGCGGGCGTAGATCGGAGCCTCGACAAAAGCTTCCATGGTTCCCGGTAGGACCAGATCCTCCTGGCCCGATTCCGGAGATGCGTGAATCACGCCCACGGTTTGAATCGCCAGCGTTTCCGTCTCTTCTGCCAGCGTGCGGTATTCCGAACGGCGCTGCAGCATCGTCAATGCACCCAGAACTACAAGAATCAGTGCTCCGCCCATCAGCACCTTGAAGAACCCGCCCCCTTTGCCGGTGGCCTGACTGTCGTCTTGAGACTTCATCTCAACTCCGTCTTCCTTAATCGCTTACCATCCCGCATCTGCCACGCATTCTCATCTGCTCAGGGTATTACGGGAGCGGTGCGGGTTTCCAGAGCCCTTCTGCGTTCCCGATGTCCGTGAATGATCGAGAAAACCGTGGGCACGAAGAACAGTGTGGCGAAAGTGGCGAAAATCAAGCCGCCAATCACGGCGCGGCCCAGCGGCGCATTTTGCTCACCACCCTCACCAAGGCCGATGGCCAGAGGAACCATGCCGATGATCATCGCCAGGGCCGTCATGATCACCGGGCGAATGCGCACGAATCCGGCTTCGAGCGCGGCCTGCTGCGCATTTTTTCCTTCCTGCAACTGTTCGCGCGCAAAAGAAACCACCAGGATGCTGTTGGACGTTGCCACACCCATGCACATGATCGCGCCGATCATCGAAGGCACATTCAGCGTCGTATGCGTAAAGAACAGCATCCAACAGATGCCGGCCAGAGCGCCCGGCAGGGCGGTGATAATGATGAACGGATCGAGCCAGGATTGGAAATTCACGACGATGAGCAAGTAAGCCAGAACGATGGCGCCAACCAGTCCAATCGCCAGGCCCTCGAAAGAATACTTCATGGTTTGCACTTGGCCGCGGATGGTGATGTGGCTGCCGCGGGGCAAATCCTTCTCGATATTGTGTACGCGAGCCGCGATTTCGTCGGAAACCGCGCCCAAATCACGGCCGTCCACCGAGGCATAAACGTTGATGAGCGGCTGGATGTTGTAGTGGGATACCACCGCGGGCCGCATGGCCGCGGACATATTCACCAGGTTGCCCAGAATCTGAGGAGTTGTATCGGGCACGTTGCTGGTGACCGGCGTGTTGGCCAGCGCCTGGATCGAATCAATCCTGTATTGCGGAGTTTGCACGGCCACTTGATAGGTGGCGCCGTTTTTGGGGTCCAGCCAGAGGACCGGGGCTGTCTGGAAGCTGGAACTTAGGGAGACCAGCAGGTTCTGCGCGATATCCCGTGCCTGCAAACCCACCGACTGAGCGCGCGCGCGGTCGATCTCCATGCGGATGGTGGGATCGTCGAAGGACTGCTGCACGTGGACGTCGACGGCGCCGGGAACGTGCTGGATCTGGGACGCGAGCCTTTCGGCAATTTGATAATTGCCGGGCTGATTTTGTCCCATAACTTCTATATCGATGGGTGCGGGCATGCCGAAATTCAGGATCTGAGAAACAATGTCGGGCGGCTGGAAGAAAAATTGCGTCGCCGGGAATCGCCGTGGCAGCATCTCGCGGAGTTCTTTGATGTAAGTAGCGGTGGAATTTCCCCGCTCTTTTTTCAACTGCACGAGAATCTCCGCGTCGGAGGTGCCGATGGTGCCGGCGTTGCTGTAGGTCATGTTGATACTGCTGTAGGGAAGGCCGATATTGTCAAGGACGGTGACCAAATCCCTCTTAGGGATAACTTCCTGAATCGTGCTTTCCACCTGGTCCGCCAGCCGCGCGGTTTCTTCGATGCGCAGCCCGGAGCGGGCGCGCATGTGCAGGCGAATCTGGCCGGCGTCCACGGTGGGAAAATAATCGCGGCCGACCACGAAAACCAGCCCGCCGGAAAGGACGCAGAAGCCGAGAAAGCATGGGATAAATAGCCAGGGGTGATGCAAGGCAGTCATCAATGCGCGGCGGTAACCTTCGCGAAATGCTTCAAACCGCCGCTCGAATCCCTGCTGATAGCGGCGAAAAAATCCCATGTTTTCGCCGATGTGTTCCTCAGTGTGGTATTCGTCTTCGGAACTCAGGAGATACATGGCCAAGGTTGGCACAATGGTGCGCGACCAGAAATACGAGGCGAGCATGGCGAAGATCACGGCTTCGGCGAGAGGCACGAAGAGAAATTTTGCGACGCCGGACAAGAAGAACATGGGAATGAACACAATGCAAATGCAGATCGTGGAAACGAAGGCCGGGACGGCAATTTGCTGAGCGCCATCGAGGATTGCCTGCATGGTCTCTTTGCCCATGGCCAGGTTGCGGTTAATGTTTTCAATTTCAACGGTGGCGTCGTCGACAAGGATACCGACGGCGAGCGCGAGCCCACCCAGCGTCATGATGTTGATGGTCTCTCCCAGGGCGCTGAGTGCGATGACACTCACCAGAATGGACAAGGGAATGGAAATGGCGATGATCAAGGTGCTCTTCCAGTTGCCGAGGAACAGCAAAATCATGACCGCGGTCAGGCAAGCGGCGATGAGGGCTTCACGGATTACGCCTTGGATGGCAGCGCGCACAAAGAGCGACTGATCGAAAAACGTGGTGAGGTGCAGGCCTTCGGGCAAGGCCGAGGAGTAATACTTCAGAATTTCCTTAACGCGGGACACGACCTCCAGAGTCGAAGTCCCGCCCGTCTTGAGAATACTCAAGATCACGCCGCGCTGGCCATTGGCGCGCACGATGTTGGTCTGTGGAGCGAAGCCGTCGCGAACGTGGGCCACTTCCTTCATGTAAATCGTGCTGCCATTGGTTGTCTTGACCGGCAGATCGTTGAGCTCGGCCACCGTCCGTGGGCTCCCGTTCATCTCCACGTTGTACTCGAGCTGGCCCAGTTTTGCCGTTCCCGTGGGCAAGATGAGATTTTGTGAGTTCATGGCGTTGACGATATCCACGGGGGAGAGGCCTTTGGCCTGCAAGGCTGCGGAATCGATATCCACAGAGATAAAGCGCTGCTTTCCGCCGTAGGGCCAGGGAATCGCTGCGCCCGGGACAGTGGTCAGCTGGGGACGAAGAAACGTGGTGCCGAAGTCAAAGAGTTGCTGCTCGCTCATGGAATCGCTGGTGAGCCCGATCTGGATGACCGGAACCGTCGAAGCCGAGTAGATGATGACCAGCGGTGGAGTCGCCCCCGGCGGGAGCCACCTCATCATGGTTTCCGTAGCAGCCGCCGTCTGCGCCAACGCCGTCGAAATGTTCGCTCTTGGCTGAAAGTACAGCTTGATGATGGACATCCCTGGAAGGGACTGCGACTCGAGGTGCTCGATGTCGTTGACCATGGTCGTGGCGCCGCGCTCGATGGTGGAGGTAACGCGCTGCTCCATCTCGAGCGGCGAGAGGCCGCCGTAGGTCCACGCGATGCTCACCACCGGAATGTTAATTTCCGGGAAAATGTCCGTGGGCGTGCGCAGAAGCACTACTGGCGTGAGCAGAATAATCGCCAGCGCCAGAACGATGAACGTATACGGTCTTGCCAGCGCTAATCGGACAATCCACATAACCTGTTACTCTTTCGCGGTAGGCACTTCCTAAATCTAGTTAGATTCGTCGAGTACCTGGTTTGGGTACGGGCCCACCTTGCCTTGACCGCCCGTCCCCTGCGTCATTCGATGCCGACATTTTGACACACGGCACAGGCAAGGCTCCATCCAATTTGGACCCCAATCAGGAGAGGAGAAGTCCTCCAAAGAGGAAAGATTAGCCCGGCAGAAGCTATTTGTGGGTCATGGTGAAGACGCCGTCCCAGCCGGAGGGAGGCTCATCGAAGAGATATTCCTGGCAGCGCTTCCAGTAGGCCCGTGAGGGGCCGTCGTTGGGCCACCGGTCAAGGATGGTCTGAAAAGCGTTTTGCGCGGCTTGCCATTGGCGCTGGCGGAAGAGAGCGCGGGCCTGCTGGAAGAGTTCTAGCCGCGAAGACGTTTCTTCCGATGTGCCGTAGACGGAATTTTCGCCCATCCGGCCGATAAGTTCATAAATCGTGACTGGTTGAAGCTTGCCCTTGACGCGAATGAGATCGAGCTCGCGAAAAACCAAACCGTCATTCTTGACGGCCGCGAAGGTCGTTTCATTGACGAGGATGTGCGTACCGTAATCTTTGTTGAGCCCTTCCAGGCGCGAGGAGAGATTCACGGTGTCGCCGAGGGCGGTGTAGCCATAACGCAGCGCGGAGCCCATGTTGCCGACGCTCGCCATGCCGGTGTTCACGCCTATCCCGATGTCGAGGTGTGGCTTGCCTTCGGCTTCCCATACTTTTTGCAGTTCGCGAACGTGCTCCATCATCTTCAGTGCCGTGTTGCAGGCCTTTGCGGCGTGGCCGACTTCTTCGAAGGGCGCGCCCCAGAAGGCCATGACGGCATCGCCGATGTACTTGTCGAGCGTACCCTGGTGATCAAAGACCAGACTGGTCATGTCCGAAAGATACTGGTTCAGGAAAAGCGCCAGGTCCTGCGCGTCGAGTTTTTCGGAAATCGTGGTAAAGCCGCGAATGTCGCTGAACATCACGGTGATTTCGGTCTTCTTTGGCTCGACGAGTTGCGGATTCACCAGCAGGCGGCGGATGACTTCCGGGCTGAGATATTGGCCGAACGCCGAGCGCACGCGGCGCTTCTCTTTTTCCTCGAAGAGTGAACGGTAGAGCGAGACGAGTAAGACATTGGAACTCAGAGTCAGGGCCGGCACAGTGAAGTTGAGCCACCAGCCCCGCAGAAACGCTGCATAGTCCACAGCGACAAGAGGCAGCAGCAGGCCAGCGCCAAGCCACATCCACCGTGGCGTGACTAGGGCCATCCATATCCCCAATGGAAATCCGAAACACAGAATCAGCAGAACATCTGTGAGCGTCTGTTTCGCGCCGCGAATCAAAAACGATTGGTGCAGGATGTCATCGATGACATTGGCATGAATTTCCACGCCGGGATAATCCAGGCCGCCGTAGGGTGTGGTTCGCAGATCGCCGATGCCCGTGGCCGTCGCTCCGATGAGCACAATCTTGCCTCGGAAGGTCTCGGGCGAGAATTTTCTCTCGGTCACATCAGCCAGGGAATAATGAGGGTAGGTGTAGCCTGGACCGTGAAAATTAATGACCACACGCCCTAAATCGTCCGTGCGAATCTGAGCCGCTTGCCCGAAGACGATGCGGAAAGCGCCGACGGGGCCATATTCCAGAACGACTTGTTCGTTGGGCAGACGGAAATACGACCGGACGGCTTGCACATCAAGCGAAGCAAAAATGTCCCAATCGCTATAGTCTTTGGAGCGTCCGTAAGGAATGATGAGATTGGATTCGCGCACAACGCCATCCACGTCCGGGTAAACGTTGAAAAAACCGGTCGAGGAGGCTTCCTCGCTCAGAGCGCTGGTAAGGACTTCGAGATTCGCCTCAGTGCCCTTCGGGAGAAGATTGTCTGGCGCAAATTTTTCCATGAGACCGATGCGGTCCTGCTTGCCGGTTTCAGGATGCAGCGGCCGCACGCTGGGGAAAGAATAAAAAGCAATCTGATTGGCGTAGGCGTCCAGAGTCTTGTCGTCCAGTCCACGTAGATCGGCTTCGGTGTGAAGAAAGAAATTGCCAAGCACAACCGCGCCGAAATGCTGAATCGCGGAGGCAAATTGTTTGTCTGCGTCGTACGCTGCGGCGAGTTTTTGCACTTCGGAGACGAGGGCCGGATCAATCCGTTCGCCGAGCTTTCTCCTGGCTTCCATTTCAGCCCACAGCGCGCGTATGGGCGCCGCGCTCTGATCCGGCTTGCTGAAAGTGATATCAAACCCGGCTACCCTTGCGCCATCCTCGCGAAGCACGTCCAGCATCTTTGCGAAGTGAGTCCTGGAGAAGGGCCACTTGCCCAGCACTTCCTGGGAATGCTGATCGATATCCACGATTACAATTCGCGAATCAACCGGCGTGGCGCTCCGCGGGCGGTAGCGAAATCGCGTGTCCAGCGAGGCGTATTCCAGCCGCTGGATGAAATTAAAAATGGGAGTGGGGCGTTCGCCGAAAAAAGTGAAGTAATACAGCGTGAATGCACCGAACGTAATAACCAGGCTGATGATGAATGAGACGCGATGGCGCCACCACGATTGGAGCAGTTCGTAGAGGGCGAACAAGCCCCGCCGCTGCCAAAAACCTTCTGACGGAGCTGCCATCGCGCCCCGAGGGCTACTCGCGGAAAATGAAGTTCAACTTGACGCCCGAGACTTCGATCATATCGCCGTTGTTGAGCCGCACCGGCCCGGGAATCGGCGTGCCATTAACGGTGGGCACTTTGTCGCCCGGGCCGAGGTAGTAACCGTCGTCGCGCTGATTGATTTGCGCCGCCATTTGCGGCTTGAACCAGCCCTTCAGGCGGATCGTGGCCATGGCGGACTTTCCGATGACCGTGAGTTTGTTGGTCAGAACATATTCCTTTTGATCCGATTTTCCGCCAAGAACAACCAGGGTCGGGACTTTCATGCGCGTGGAGGCAAACTGCATGGATTCGCCCATGGCGGCGGCCTGCTGGAGCATCTGGCGGCGTTCCTTGGTGTCCAGCACCATGGTTTCATTGATGCGTGGCGCGGCGGCCTTGCGGCCTGTTTGCCATGGCAGTGGGGCGTCGCCGCTGGTGTCGACCTTGATCGTATGCTTGCCGATGTGCACGTTGTCTCCATCGTGCAGCGTGGAGCGCTCGATGCGCAGGTCGTTGACAAAAGTGCCATTGAGGCTGTTCAGATCCTCAATGACCATGCGTCCTGCCTCGTAATAAACCTTGGCGTGGTAATTGGACACGGCGAGGTTATCCACTGGCAAATCGTTATCCGGTGCCCGTCCGATGGTGACCGGGCGGCTGCCCACCGACACCTCTTTGACGATTTTGTTATCAAACATGAGGCTGAGCTTCGGCATCTCAATTCCCTCCAGCGTTGCCATTAGCGCCTAGATTCTTTCGTTCTCCACGGCGCAACCAGGAAAACCACCCTTTGGAATCCTTGAGCAGCCGCACCACCACGACCGTGATGTTGTCCGGACCGCCGCGCTCATTGGCGAGCGCGACGAGTTCTTCCGCCCCGCGCACCGGATCGGGTTCCGCCTGCAGCACTCCGGCAATCTCCGGCTCGGTGACCACCCGTGTCAGTCCATCGGAGCAGAGCAGCAAAACATCGCGCGGGAAGAGTGTGTGTTCCTCGGCGTCTACCTCGATTTCCGGCTGTGCGCCAAGCGCGCGCAACAGGACGCTCTGCATTTCGCTCTCTTCCGCTTCGGCGATCGTCAAAATGCCCCGGCGAACTTGTTCAGCGACGAGAGAATGATCCCGCGTGAGCTGCAGCAGGTTGCCTCCGCGAAGCAGATACGCGCGGCTATCACCGACGTGGGCGATGCTGAGTTTCGTGCCGTCAATCCAGGCCGCCGTCAGCGTGGCACCCATGCCATGTTGCTCCATGTGTTCTTGGGCGGACTTGAAGATGCTCCTGTTGGCGAGATGCACCGCCGTCGAAAGGCGTTTTGTGTTGGCGCTCCAATTCGGCTCAACCTTGCCGAGGACTCGGGCGGCGGGGTTGGTCTCGGCGTCGAGACAATGCTTCATCACGGTTTCCACGGCCAAGGCGCTGGCGATTTCACCATGCGCTTCACCTCCCATGCCGTCGGCCAGCACAAACAGGTTCAGCGGCGCAACGATGCGGAAGCAATCCTCGTTGTTGGTACGCACGCGACCGACGTCGGTCACGCCTCCACTGACAATTCGCACACTCGCTCCCTGTAGCACGGTGAAATCACACCCTGCCCACACGTAGCCGATGATCCTGTTCCCAAGCTAGCAGAGCCCCAGGCCCTGCGAAAGGCTTTGAACCCTACTAATTACTCGCTCTTAAGCCCCAATCGGCAAATGAGAATTGGCTTATCTTGTGTATTTCAATGGGCTTAACGGGCACCTCGCGCGTGCATCACACGCGCCTCTCCGCGCGGCTTTCTC
>Ga0209160_1002408_pt1 | contig 15570 bp, 12 predicted proteins | sample GraSoiAngelo_153_FD_186167 | JGI IMG/M metagenome (GOLD analysis project Ga0209160, IMG submission 186167) | Grasslands soil microbial communities from the Angelo Coastal Reserve, California, USA - 14_1009_12_40cm (SPAdes) (version 2) | ecosystem: Environmental > Terrestrial > Soil > Grasslands ... | reverse complement strand
CTCCACGACGTCGATCAGTCTCGTCCGCGAGCACACCGAGAAGGTGAAGCCGCCGCGAGCTCTCTTCGTGCCGTTTCCGTTCGGGATGGCGTTCGGGCGGCCCGACGATCCCGAGCTGCAGCATCGCGTCCTGCGCGCCGCCCTCGATCTCCTGGGGGAGCCCGCGGGACCGGTGCTCCGCGATTTCCCGGCGGAGCTCGAGCCCGGCGATCAGCCCGCGGCGCCGCCTCAAGCATCGAGCATCACGCGGAGCGACCAGATGCCCGACGACGTGGCGATGGAGACGATGCAGATGCGCCGCTATCACGAGCGCTGGCTCGAGAAGAATAACGGCCGTACTCATCTGGGCCTCACCGGGATTCCAGCGACGCGGTTTCGTGGCCTCGTGCGTTTCCTGGAAGGATTCGCCGACGGTCAGGACGTGGACATGGCCGAGCGCCCGCCGGACGTGCCGTTGCCGAACTTCATCCGCTACGGCGCCGACGACCTCAAAGCCCTCTATTTCGAGGGCCACCTGGTGATGAAGCCGACTGCGGGGGGCGAGGAGATCGCGCGCTGGTTCTGGGGCGAGACCGCCGCGGGCGGGCTGCTGCGACGCGTGCGCGACAGGCTCGACGCGTCGAGTGATCCGCGATGGAAAGCGGCCGCCTTCGGCATCGCTCGGTAGCGCGCGACTTCTGAGTCATTACGGGGTAAGGAGGCAACCGCGCATCACGAGACTCGGCGTGACGCGGAGTGTAGCATTGGGGGCGCCATGAGGCGGATCGGCCGGCGACAGCTCCTCCACGGGACCCTGGCCACCGCGGTGCTGGGCGCCGCGCGGCCCGCGCGGGCCCAGGTCGGCGACGCCGGGCGCGCGGCCATGGCGCGGGCGGCATCGGCGTTTGTCGGGGCGCTCGACTCGGGTCAGCGGCGTGCCGCCATGTTTCCGTTCGCCCAGGACGAGCGGATGAACTGGCACTACGTGCCGCGCTCGCGCTCGGGGGTCGCGTTCAAGGAGATGTCGGCCGCCGGTCGCGCCGCCGCGCACGAGCTCATCAAGGTCTCGCTCTCCGAAGTCGGCTATACGAAGGCCGTCAACGTGATGAAGCTCGAGGATACGTTGCGCCAGCTCGAGACCTTCGGCGGGCTCCTGCGCGATCCGGACAAGTATTACGTGAGCGTCTTCGGCACGCCGGACGCGGTGGCGCCGTGGGGCTGGCGCCTCGAGGGACATCACCTTTCGCTCAACTTCACGCTCGCTCCGGGCCGCGCGGTCTCGGTGACCCCCGCGTTCTTTGGCGCGAATCCGGCCGAGGTGCCCTCGGGCCCGCAGCGCGGCCAGCGGACTCTCCCCGACGAGCAGGATCTCGCGTTCGCGCTCGCCCGCGGCGTCGATCCCAAACTGCGCGGCCGTTTCGTCGTCGCCGCCGAGTCGCCGGGTGACATCGTGAGCGGGCCGGGTCGTGCCGATAGCCTGAAGTCGCCGGCCGGCATCGGCCTCGGCGAGCTGGGCGCCGAGCAGCGGAACCTGGCGCTCCGCCTCGTCGAGGTCTACGCCCGGAACATGCGCGCGGACATCGCCGACGAGGAGCTGCGGCGGATGCGCGAGGCGGGCGCCGAGAACGTGCGCTTCGCGTGGGCTGGGGCCATCGATCCCAAGCAGCCGCACTATTACCGGCTGCACGGCCCGACGCTCCTGATCGAGTACGACAACTCGCAAAACCGCGCCAATCACATCCACTCGGTCTGGCACGATCCGCGAAACGACTTCGGCGTCGACTTGCTTCGCGCCCACTACGAAGGTCGTCGTCACCGTCACGCGTGAGGACTCGCGCTACCGCACACGCTAGATCGGAGCAACCAATGGCCATCGAGAACGTCAAGGCGCTCACGTTCGATGTCTTCGGTACCGTCGTCGACTGGAGGTCGAGCCTCATCCGCGAAGGCGAGGCGCTCGGCAAGAAGAAGGGGCTCAACGTCGACTGGCCCAAGTTCGCCGACGCCTGGCGCGGGCTCTATCAGCCCGCGATGGACGAGGTGCGCCACAGCCGGCGCCCGTGGGCGAAGCTCGACGATCTACACCGCGAGAGCCTCGACAAGCTGCTCGTCCAGTTCGCGATCAAGAGCCTCTCCGAGCCCGAGATCGATCATCTGAACCGGGCGTGGCATCGTCTGGACCCATGGCCGGATTCCGTGCCCGGCCTCACACGCCTCAAGAAGAAGTTCGTCCTCGCGACGCTCTCCAACGGCAACGTCGCCCTGATCGTGAACATGGCCAAGTACGGAGGGCTCCCGTGGGACGCGGTTCTCGGCGCGGAGGTCGCGCGTCACTACAAGCCGCAGCCCGAGGCGTACCTGACGACCGCCGCGCTGCTCGGTCTGGCGCCGGGCGAGTGCATGATGGTCGCGGCTCACAATGGCGACCTCGCGGCGGCGAGCTCGGTCGGTCTGCGCACGGCCTTCGTGCCGCGACCCGCGGAGCACGGCCCGGGACAGGCGAAGGACGTGAAACCCGCGCGCGAGTGGGACGTCGTCGCGAGCGACTTCGTCGATCTCGCGGCCCGGCTGGGCTGCTGAGCCCAGCGGAGTCGTTCCCGAGTATCATAGCCGCCACTTTCGATCGAGCGTGGTTGTGCGAGCCGAGTGGCGGTCGCGCCACGAGGTGAGCCCTTCAAGCGCTCGGAGGACCAGCACATGGCGAAGGTCACCCAGTCCGTAGATCTCGGCACCCGCGGCCGCGTGGCCGTGCTCACCGTGGACAACCCGCCCGTCAACGCGCTGAGTCAGCACGTGCGCAAGGGGCTGCACGACGGGACCCAGCAGGCGATCGCCGACGGCGCGGTGCAGGCGATCGTCATCGTCTGCTCCGGGCGCACGTTCATCGCCGGCGCCGACATCACCGAGTTCGGCAAGCCCCCGATGGAACCCTCGCTCCACTCCGTGCTCGACATGATCGAGAGCTCGCCCAAGCCCGTTATCTCCGCCATCCACGGCACCGCGCTCGGCGGCGGGCTGGAGGTCACCCTGGCCTGCCACTATCGTGTCGGCGCGAAGGGCGCCCGGTTCGGTCTGCCCGAGGTGAAGCTCGGAATCTTGCCGGGCGCGGGAGGCACCCAGCGGCTGCCGCGGGTCGTGGGCCCGCAGAAGGCGCTCCAGATGATCGTGAGCGGAGACCCGATCGGCGCCGACGAGGCGCTCAAGGAGGGTCTCATCGACGAGATCGTGGACGGCGACCTCGCCGCGGCCGGCGTCGCGTTCGCGGAGAAGGCGCTGAACGAGAAGCGGCCGCTCAAGAAGATCCGCGACCTCGACGACAAGATCGCGCCGGCACGCGGCAAGCCGGAGATCTTCGCCGAGTTTCGCAAGAGCGTGGCGCGCCAGACGCGCGGCTTCCGCGCGCCGGAGAACTGCATCAAGGCGGTCGAAGCGGCCGTGAATCTCCCGTTCGCTGAGGGCATCAAGCGCGAGCGCGAGCTCTTCGTCGAGCTCCTCAACTCGCCGGAGTCGAAGGCCCAGCGCTATTTCTTCTTCGCCGAGCGCGAGGCGGCCAAGATCCCTGACGTCGCGGCCGACACGCCCGCCAAGGAAATCAAGAAGGCGGCGGTGATCGGCGCCGGCACCATGGGCGGCGGCATCGCGATGAACTTCGCCAACGCCGGGATTCCCGTCACCGTCGTCGAGGTGGCTCAGGACGCGCTCGACCGCGGGCTCGGTATCGTCCGGAAGAACTACGAGGCGACCGCCTCCCGCGGCCGGCTCACCCAGGCGGACGTCGAGAAGCGCATGGGGCTGATCACCGGCAGCGTCGACTTCAAGGCGGCGGTGGACGCGGACATCGTCATCGAGGCCGTGTTCGAGGAGATGCCGATCAAGAAGGACGTCTTCGCCAAGCTCGATGCCATCTGCAAGCCCGACGCCGTCCTGGCGACCAACACGTCCACCCTCGACGTCGATGAGATCGCCTCGGCCACGAAGCGCCCCGAGAGCGTGATCGGCACGCACTTCTTCAGCCCGGCCAACGTGATGCGGCTGCTCGAGAACGTGCGCGGCAAGAAGTCGTCGAAGACCACGATCGCCACGGCGATGACGGTCGGGCGGCGGATCGGCAAGGTGCCGGTGCTGGTCGGCGTCTGCTACGGGTTCGTCGGCAACCGCATGCTCCATCAGCGCGGCCTGCAGGCCGAGAAGCTCATTCTCGAAGGGGCCGCGCCGCACCAGGTCGATCGGGTACTCACGGACTTCGGCTTCCCGATGGGCCCCTTCGCGATGGGCGACCTGGCGGGCCTCGACGTGGGCTGGCGCATCCGCAAGGGCCGGGGAGTGAAGGCCCCCGTGGCCGATCGCATCTGCGAGCTCGGTCGATACGGGCAAAAGACGGGCGCGGGCTACTTCAAGTACGAGAAGGGCGACCGGACGCCGATCCCGGACCCCGAGGTGGAGAAGATCATCGTGGACGTGGCGACGTCGATGGGCATCACTCGGCGCCCCATCGGCGATGACGAGATCTTGCAGCGCCTCCTCTATCCCATGGTCAACGAGGGCGCCAAGATCCTCGAGGAGAAGATCGCGATCCGAGCGAGCGACATCGACGTGATCTGGGTCTATGGGTATGGCTGGCCCGTCTACCGTGGAGGCCCCATGTTCTGGGCCGACTCGATCGGGCTCAAGTCGCTGCGCGATCGGCTGCTCGAGTTCAAGAAGCAGAGCGGCGACGCCTTCTGGACCCCGGCGCCCCTGCTCGATCGGCTCGTGAACGAAGGCAAAGGCTTCACGAGCTAGTCCGGCCCGCGCGCGACAACGTCGCGATATTCCAGGGGGCTCGTCTCGCAGGGCCCCCTGGATCTCGTCGGTTCTCGTCGTCTGATCCGCTAATCTGCCAAAAAGATCAATTTGGCGAACATCTGGGGTCTGTTACAACTGTATTTGGTCCATTTTGTCGGGAATTGTGCAGTTTTGAGGAGCTATGCGTTATCTGACGACGGGTGACGTCGCAAGCCGGTGTCAGGTGTCCGTGGGCACCGTGAAGAACTGGATCGAGGCGGGGAACGTCGATTCCAGGCCGCCTTCGGATTCGGTGCCGAGGGCGACGTGAGGCCGAAGATCCTGGTGGTCGACGACCAGCACGACTTCGTCGATCTGGCCCTGGACTCGCTCCGTGACCTCATGCCTCGCGCGCGCCTCGAGGGCGCATGCGGCGGCTACGAGGCGCTCTTGAGGATCGGCTCGTTCCAGCCCCATCTCCTCGTGCTCAATCTGCGCATGCCCGGGCTCGATGGCTTCGAGGTGTGCCGCCGGGTGAAGGAAGCTCCGGCGACCAAGGGCACCAGGATCGTCGCGATGACCGGCTTCGATGACGATCAGGCCGAGCAGCTGGCGCTGACCTGCGGCGCGGACGCCTTCGTCAGCAAGCGTGCGGGCCTCGCGACGCTCGGCCGTCGGATCACGGCGCTCATCGATGGCGACGCCGCTTCCGCGGAAGTTCCCGTGTCGCCGACGCGGCGCGCGGGCACCGGGCGGACGCGGCCGGCGCATCCGGGGAAGTCGGCGCGAAGAGCGCGCCAGTGACGTCGCACGATCGCGGCGTCTTCCTCTCGACCTTGCCGGCCGGCCGCCGCGAGCGCCGGCTCGCGCTCACGGTCCTGCTCGTGTCCGGAGCGATCTTCCTCGCGTTGGCGCCGTTCGCCAGGCGGCCGCTCGGCCAGGTCTGGGCCTTCATCCCGATCTACGAGTCGGCGCTCGTGGTCAACGATCTGGTCACGGCGGTCCTGCTGTTCGGTCAATTCAGCATCCTGCGATCACGAGCCCTTCGGATGCTGGCGAGCGCGTACCTGTTCACGGCGTTCATGACGATCGCGCACGCGCTCACGTTCCCCGGGCTCTTCGCGCCGACCGGTTTGCTCGGCGCCGGACCTCAAAGCACAGCCTGGCTCTACATGTTCTGGCACAGCGGCTTTCCGCTCCTGGTCATCGGGTACGCCCTACTGAAGAGTCCGGACGTCGAGGCTGGCCGTCAGCCGGGCCGGCCCATCTTTGCGGTCCTCGGTAGCGCCGCGGCGGCGCTGGTCGTCGCCGGCGCGTTCACGCTCCTGGCGACCGCCGGCCAGAGCTGGCTGCCCGCGATCATGCGGGACAACCACTACACACCGGCGATGACCACGGTCATCGCGCTCATCTGGGGCCTCAGCCTCCTCGCCCTCGGCATCCTCTGGCGGCGACGGCCGCACTCGGTTCTCGACGTGTGGCTGATGGTCGTACTGTGCGCGTGGCTCTTCGACATCGGCCTGGCCGTCGTGCTGAACGCCGGCCGGTTCGACCTCGGCTTCTACGCCGGCCGGATCTACGGGCTACTGGCGGCCAGCTTCGTGCTCGTGGTGCTGCTGCTCGAGAACGGGATGCTCTACGCGCGGCTGGTCGAGACGCACGACAGCGAGCGGCGAGAGCGTCAGCGTGCGCAGCGCGCCGAGGAAGCCGCCACGACCGCCAACCGGGCCAAGAGCGAGTTCTTGTCGCGCATGAGCCACGAGCTTCGGACACCGCTCAACGGCATCCTCGGCTTCGCCCAGCTCCTGGAGCTCGACGTCGAGACGCCGGAGCAGCGCGACGGCGTCGCGCACATCCTCAAAGGAGGTCGGCATCTGCTGGGGCTCATCAACGAGATCCTCGACATCGCGCGCATCGAGGCCGGGAAATTCTCGATCTCGCTCGAGCCGGTCGAGACCGGCGAGGTCATCGGGAGCGCGCTCGATCTCGTCCGGCCCCAGGCAGCCGCCCGCGGCATCACCCTCTCGAGGGCCGTCGGGTGGCACGGGCACGTCATGGCTGACCGTCAGCGCTTGCAACAGGTGCTGCTGAACCTGCTCTCCAATGCGGTCAAGTACAACCGCCCGGAGGGCGCGGTGACCGTCTCGTGCGACGCGGCCCCGCCGGGCCGATGCCGTCTGACCGTTACCGACACGGGCCCCGGAATCGCCCCGGAGCGGATGCACCGGCTCTTCACGCCGTTCGATCGCCTCGACGTGCCGGAAGGATCGATCGAGGGCACCGGACTCGGCCTGGCGCTGTCGAAGGGCCTGGTCGAACTCATGGGCGGCACGCTGCGGGCCGAGAGCACGCCCGGCACCGGCTCGGCGTTCTCGCTGGAGCTGCCGCTTGCCGAGGCGCCGTCGCATGAGCCTGTCGTGCATCAGACGAGTGCGCCCGGCTCCGACGCGCAGATCGTGCCGGGAACGGTGCTGTATATCGAGGACAACCCGTCGAATCTTCGCCTCGTCGAGCGCATCGTGACCCGACGCCCCGGCGTGAAGCTTCTCTCCGCGGTGCAAGGACGCCGCGGGCTCGAGCTCGCGAGGGCCCATCGGCCGGATGCGATCGTTCTGGACCTGCACCTGCCGGACATCGGCGGCCAGGAGGTACTCGCGCGGCTGCAGGCCGATCCGGAGACGCGCGGGATCCCGGTCGTCATCCTGAGCGCGGACGCAACGCCGAGCCAGACGACTCGGCTGCTCCAGGCCGGTGCGCACGCCTATCTGACGAAACCCCTGTCGGTCACGCAGTTCCTCGGCGTGCTCGATGAACTTCTGGCGAGAGCCGTGAGGTAACGATGGGAAAAACGGACCCGATTCAGGCGCGAATCCTTGTCGTCGACGATGAGCCCGCGAACGTCCGGCTCCTCGAGCGCATGCTGGCGGAGGGAGGCTACCGCCAGGTCAAGAGCACCACGGATTCGCGGCAGGTCCTCGCCCTGGCCGGCGAGTTCCAGCCCGACCTGATCCTGCTCGACCTGATGATGCCTCACCTGGATGGGATCGCCGTCATCCAGCAGCTGCAGATTCCCGACGACGTCTTCCTGCCGATCCTCGTCCTCACGGCCGACGCGACCAGCGAGGCGAAGAAGCGCGCCCTCGAGGCCGGCGCCAAGGATTTCCTGACGAAGCCCTTCGACCGCCTCGAGGTCATGCTGCGCATCCGGAACCTCCTCGATACGCGCAGCCTCTACCTCGACCTGGAGCGCCACAATCGCTCGCTCGAGCAGGTGATCGCCGAGCGGACGCAGCGCTTGATCCAGAGCGAGAAGGTGGCCACGATGGGCTCGCTGCTCGCGGGCGTGGCCCACGAGCTCAACAATCCGCTCGCGATCGTGATGGGGCAGGCCCACCTCTTGCGCGGCGGCGCGCGAGAGCCCGCGCTGATCCAGCGCGCCGAGAAGATCCTCGCCGGCGCCGACCGGTGCGCGCGTATCGTCCGGAATTTTCTCGCGCTGGCCCGCCAGCGCCCTCCCGAGCGGAGCGACGTGTGGTTGAACCAGATCGTCCAGGAGACCATCGAGCTGCTCGGCTACGATCTGCGCACCAGCAACGTCGACGTCGTGCTGGACCTGGCGGACGACGTGTCGTCCACGTGGGCCGACGGTCACCAGATCCAGCAGGTCGTCGTGAATCTGGTCGCCAACGCCATTCAGGCCATGCGCCCGATCGAAACGCCGCGGCGGCTCGCGCTCACGACTCGGCTCGAGCGCGGACCCGCCCGGATCTCGCTCGAGGTCGCGGACAGCGGGCCCGGGATACCCCTCGACGTTCAGGGGCGGATCTTCGAGCCCTTCTTCACGACGAAGCCTCAAGGTGAGGGGACTGGGCTCGGGCTCTCGCTCTGCCGGCGCACGCTCGAGGAGCACGGCGGCACCATCACGGTCGATAGCGAGGTCGGACACGGGGCCACGTTCCGCCTCGAGTTGCCCGTGGTCGAGCGCCCGGCGCCGACCGCGGAGGTCCCCGCGCCCCCATCGCTGCCGCCGGTCGCCGGCAAGGCGATCTTGGTCGTCGACGACGAGGTCGACCTCGCCGCCACCCTGTCCGAGGCGCTTCAGGAGGACGGCTATCAGGTCGGGGTCGCGGACAACGGCGAGGCGGCCCTCGAGATGCTCGGGAAGCGGTCCTACGACATGATCCTCAGCGACACCAAGATGCCCAAGCTCGACGGCGAGCACTTCTACGCCGAGATCGAACGACGGTTCCCGAGACTGCGCCACCGAATCGTCTTCGTCACCGGCGACATTCTGAGCCGACAGAAGCGCGAGTTCCTCCAGCGGACCGGCGCACCCCACCTCCTGAAACCGTTCGACCTGCGCGAGGTGCGGCAACTCGTTCACCGCATGCTGGCCGCCGCCGGCCCCGAGGGCGCATCTGGGCTTCACTAGGCCGATCACGCCGAGCGGGACGCCGCCCGAATTCTCAATTCTGGTCATCGACGATGACGAGCTCGTCCTGAGCACGCTGACCGACCTCCTTCGTGCCCATGGCCACCGCGTCCTCGCGGCCACGAAGGGGCGTGACGGGCTCGAGCTGACGCGAGCTCAGCCTCCCGACCTGATCCTGGTCGACTACCACATGCCCGAGATGGACGGCCTGGCGGTCGTCGAGGCATTGAAGTCCGACGCCGTGACCCGCGCGATCCCCGTGGTCGCGTTCACATCCGGGACAGCCGCCGAGGCGAACCGGCTCGTGAGGGCCGGGTGCATCGGATTCATCCCAAAGCCGTTCGATCCCGGGAGCTTGCCCGGGCTCGTCGCCGGGTTCCTGCGGGCGACCGTCGCGCGCGATCGGCCAGTCGCGCCGCCACCGCGAAGTCGCCCCGCCACCGCTCGCTGATCCACGACGCCCGTCCCAAAATGTCAGCGGTTGCCAATCAGGCCTGGGAACCATTCGCGCGTGATCCACAAGTTCCCGAGAACCTTCGCTCGCGTGCCGCAAAGAAATCCGGAAGCCCGTGGCATTCGCCATGCTTAGGATTTTCTGAGATGAGAGTGACCTGCGCCTGGTGCCAGCACGAGGGGAGGCCCGCCACACTGGGAGAGCGCGCGCCCCTCGACAATCCGGCTGAGACTCACGGAATCTGCCGGCGTCACACCCTCGACCTCATCAGCCGGATGCCCTCGCGCTCGTTCCCCGGGGTCCGCCTCCTCCTCGTGGTCAGCGCGACGGAGACAGCCCTGTACGAGCATCTCCAGCGTGAGCTCGCGGGCGTCGACGGGGTGAAGGTGATGCTCGATCGCCGCCGCGGTGACCGCCGGGCCGAGGAGCAAGTGGTGGCCGACGAGCACCACGGACTCGATCGGCGGATCCGCCAGGGCGAGATGTCCGCCCTGGGCTACACGATCATCCGCTTCGGCAAGTGACTAGAGTTTCCGACGCTCCAGCACGCGCCGGACCAGCACGTGGCGCTGGATCTTTCCGGTCGGCGTGAACGGGAGCTCATCGAAGACCTCGATCGTCTCCGGCAGCTTGTAGGTCGCGATCCCATCCCTCAAATAACCAACCACCTCGTCCAGGGTGAGCGTCTGACCGGGGCGGGGAATCACGCAGAGGCAGTTCCGCTCGCCCAACCTCGGATCGGGCACGCCCACGATGGCGGCGTGGAGGATTTTGGGGTGTGTGTAGAGAATTTCCTCGATCTCCCTCGGGAAGAACTTCTTGCCGCCGCGGTTGATCATCTCCTTGAGCCGCCCGACGATCTTCACGTTTCCGGCCGAATCGAACTGCCCGAGGTCGCCCGTGCGGAACCAGCCGTCGACGGTGAAGAGCTCGGCGTTCGCCGTCGGGTTCTTGTGATAGCCGAGGTGGACCGACGGCCCCTGGGCCGCGATCTCGCCCTCGGCGCCCGCCGCGACGTCGCGTCCCGACTCGTCGATCAGCCTGAGGCCGAGGCCCGCGGAGACGGTCCCGACCGTTCCCGTGACCGCCTCGGGATCGTCGTCGAGGCGTGTGTAGGTGTGAAAGCCCGTCTCGAGCATCCCGTAGAGCTCGATCAGGTGGCCGTGCATCCGCGCGCGGAACTCGCGGATCGTCTCGATCGGGCACGAGGCGCCGCCGGTGATGACCACGCGCAGCGACGCGAGATCGAACCGCCCCAGGTCGGGCTCGTTCAGCATCGCGATGATCGACGCGGGCGCCGTGGGGATGTAGGTCACGCGCTCCCGCTGGATCAGCTCGAGCGCAGCCCTGGCGCTGAACTGGTCGAGAAGGACGGCCCGCGCTCCCGCCGTCACCGCCTGGACCAGCGTGAGGTAGCCCCAGTTGAGGCCGAGCGGCAGATAGATCAGGAAGACCTCATCAGGGGTGACGCGCATGTCAGTGTTCAAGGTCCGGCACGTCGAGAGCGTGGTGTTGTGGCTGTGGATCACGCCCTTCGGGTTCCCGGTCGTGCCCGAAGTGAAGGCCATCCGCATGACGTCGTTCGCCCGCTGGCCGGCACCGGAAGGCGGGGCGGCGCTGGCGTCCTCGACGAGAGCGTCGAGCGACACGAGCCCCGCGCCGCTCGACGCCGGCCGCCCGAGAACACAGACGGCCTCGAGGTCGGGAAGACCCGGCCGCAGCGCGCTGATCATCTTCACGTAGTCGAAGCTCTTGAAGCTCGAGGGACAGACGAAGGCGCGGCTCTCCGAGAAGCGCAGGATGTAGTCCACCTCGCGGCTGCGGAAGTCCGGCCCGATCTGGTTCGCGACCGCGCCCAGCCGTTCCAGGGCGAAGAACACGTACGCGAACTCCACCCAGTTCGGGAGCTGGATCGTGACGACGTCTCCCGAGCCGATGCCGAGCGCCTTGAATCCCGCCGCCACGCGGTCGACCCGCGTCTTGAGCTCGCCGTAGGTGATGCGGCGCCCGCGATCGACGATCGCGACCCGATCGGGATGCGACGCGGCTCGAGCCGCCAGGACCGAATAGAAGGTCTCGGAGCCCCAGTGCCCCAACTTCTCATGGCGCGCGATCAGCTCGTCGGTCAGCCGGGTCTCAAACTTCATCGTGATGCCTCCACATCAGTCCCATCCGGAGTCCTCATCCGCCCAGGTACGCCGCCTTGACGTGCGGGCTCTCGCGCAGCTCGGCGGCGGGGCCGCTCAGCACGATCCGGCCGGTCTCCATGACGTACGCGCGGGCGGCGACGGCCAGCGCCATCCGCGCGTTCTGCTCGACGAGCAACACCGCCACCTTCCGATCGCGGTTGATCGACTCCACGATCGTCCGGATCTCGCGCACGATCAAGGGGGCCAGCCCGAAGGACGGCTCGTCCAGCACCAGCATGGTCGGGCTCGACATGAGCGCGCGGCCGATCGTGAGCATTTGCTGCTCGCCGCCACTGAGAGTTCCCGCGAGCTGGCGACGACGCTCGCCGAGCCTCGGGAATCGCTCGAGCACCTCGGCCAAGGTGCGCTCGATGGCCTCGCGGTCGCGCCGCCGGTAGGCGCCCATCCGGAGGTTGTCGAGCACCGTCATCTGAGGAAAGAGGCGCCGCCCTTCCGGAGCGTGCGAGAGCCCGAGGGTCACGATACGATGCGCGCGCCAGCGCGAGATGTCGACGCCGCGAAACACGATGCGGCCCCCGCTCGGCCGCACGAGGCCCGAGAGCGCGCGAAGGGTCGAGGTCTTCCCGGCGCCGTTGGGGCCGATGATCGCGACGATCTCGCCTTCCTCCACCCTGACCGAGACGCCGGCGACGGCGGCGACGTTTCCGTAGTGGACGGAGAGGTCGGTCAGCTCAAGCACCCGGCTCCTCCGCGCCCAGATAGGCTTCGATCACCGCGGGATTCGCCTGGATCTCGCGCGGCGTCCCCTCGGCGATACGAACCCCGTGATCGAGCACGGTCACGGTGTCGCAGACACCCATGACCGCCTTCATGTCGTGCTCGACCAGGAGCACCGTGGTGCCCTGCTCGCGCAGCCGCCGGAGGACCGCGATCGTCTTCGCCCTTTCCTGAGCGGTGAGCCCGGCCAGCGGCTCGTCCAGGATCACGAGCTCGGCTCCGGTGGCGAGCGCCATCGCGAGGGCGAGGGCCTTCTGGTCGCGATGGGGGAGCTGGGCCGCCACCTGGTTCGCGACCGCGCCGAGCCCGAGCGACTCGAGCAGCGCCCGCCCCCGCCTGCGCGCTCGCCGCTCGCGCTCGCGATAGGAGCGTGACCGGAACAGCGCCGGCGCGAGCCCGGGAGCCGCCAGGAGGTGGGCGCCGATGAGCACGTTCTGGAGCACCGTGTACTCGCGGAACAGCGCCGTCGCCTGGAACGTCCGCGCCACGCCCCGCCGGCAGATCTCCGAGGGACGGAGCCCGGAGATTCGCTCACGCTTGAAAAGGATCTCGCCGGCGGTGAGCGGGACGACGCCGGTGATCAGGTTGAAGACCGTGCTCTTGCCGGCGCCGTTGGGGCCGATGAGGCCGTGGATCGAACCCGGCTCGATCGTCATCGAGAGGTCCACGACAGCCAGCAGCCCACCGAATCGCCGGGTGACGGAGGAGAGCTCAAGGAGCAAGGCCGACTCCCGCGGGCTCGGAGGCCCGTCCGCGCACCTTTCGGACGAGGCGGCGGGCGGCGCCCGGCAGCGCCACGAGGCCCTCGGGCGCGAAAAGCATCGTGAGGATGAGGACAGCACCGAAGACCAGGATCTCGTAGTGGTGCAGCTCGCGCAGGAGCTCCGAGGCGATCGTCATGAGGATCGTCCCCACCACCGGTCCCCACACGCTGCCCGTGCCGCCGATGACGGTGAAGACCACCAGTAGCACCATCGGCTCCAGGCCGAAGTCGCTCGAGTGCAGGACCTGGCGGTAGTGAGCGAAGAAGACTCCGGCGAGCCCGGCCACGAAGCTCCCGAGGACGAACGTCGTCAGCTTGAAGCGGAAGACGTTCACGCCGAGGGTCTCGACCACGAGGTCGGCCTGGCGGATCGCGCCGGCCGTGAGGCCGAACCGCGAGTAGTCCAGGCGGACCAGCGCCACGACCACGACGACGCAGAGAACCGCCATCAGCCAGTAGAGCGCGAGCTTTCCGTCGAAGGTCAACCCGAGGAGCCGCCCCGGTTTGGGAATCCCGACCAGCCCCGAGGGCCCGCCGAACAGCCCCTCGAAGAAATTATTGAAGAACAGGCGAACGACTTCGGAGAACGCAAAGGTGATCAGGAAGTAGTAGGGCCCGCTCACCCTGAGCGCGACGCTGCCGATGGGCACCGCCAGCAAGGCCGCCACGAGAGCGCCGATCCAGAGCGTGGCCCAGAACGACCACCCGAGCCGCGTCACCAGGAGGGCCGAGGCGTAGGCCCCGATCCCCATGAAGGAGATGTGAGCCATGTTGATCTGCCCCGTGCTTACTTGTAATCGGAAGCTCATCGTCAAGGTGAGGTTCATCAGGATCGTGGTGGCGACGTCGAGGTAATAGGAATCGCGCGTCACTAGCGGCAGCGCGACCGCCGCGAGCGCGATCAGCGCGATCCCGACTGCCGGAGAGACGGCCTCGGCCTTTCTAAGCCCCACCGACGAGCCCCCGCGGCCGCACGAGCAGCACGACGATCACCATGACGAACCCGAGGATGTTCACGGCGGCGCTTCCCATGAAGAGCGCGCCGAGCCCCTCGACCCCGCCCAGGAGAAGACCGCCGAGGACGGCGCCGGGGAGGCTCCCCATGCCGCCGACGATAATAATGATGAAGGCCTTGACGACCGGCAGTGCGCCCATCGCCGGGCTCACCGCGAAGACCGGCGCCAGGAGGCCGCCGGCGCCGCCGGCCAGCGCGCAGCCGACGCCAAAGCCGAGAGCCGAGACCGCGTCGATGTTGACGCCCTGGAGCGCGGCGGCCTCGGGGTCCTGCGCCACCGCCCGCATCGCCCGGCCGGGCCGGCTCAGACGCAGGAACAGATAGAGCGCCACGATGAGGACGATGGCGGAGAGGCTCACCACCAGCCGCTCGACCGAGATCACCAGTCCGCCCAGGCGCACGACTCCCGAGAACGCGGACGGTACGGGCTTGTCGAGCACGCCGAATGCGAGCTGCGCGCTCGCCTGCATGACCCAGAGGAGTCCGAGCGACACGATGAACGCGTTGAGGGCGCGCCCGCGCAGGTCGTGGAAGATTAGCCGCTCGGCGACGACGCCCGCGAGCCCGACGGTGAGGATGGCCAGGACGAGGGTCGCGAAGTAGTTCAGGCCGAAGAGCGCGTAGGCGTAGTAGGTGACGTAGCCCCCGAGCATGTAGAACTCGCCGTGGGCGAAGTTGATGATCTCGAGGATCGAGAAGATGAGCGTGAGGCCGAGGGCGACCAGCACATAGACCATCGCCAGGCCGAAGCCGTTGAGCAGCGCCTGGACGAGGAGCTCGATCGACACGGTCGCCCGCGGCCTCTAGTCGAGCCGCCGCCCGAGCCTCACTTCTTCAGCGCCGTCGGCAGCACCTGGGCGATGTCGACCACCTTGCCGTCGCGGATCTCGCTGATGACTATCGGGTACAGGAACTGCCGGTCGATGCCGTAGGTGTCCTTGCCGCCGAGGACCAGCTTGCCCCACACCGTGTCGAAGGGCTTCTGGGTCAGCGCCGTCAGCACCTTGTCGGTCTCGAGCGAGCGCGCGTCCTGCATGGCCTTGGTGATCACGTCGAAGGCCGCGTAGTTGGCGACGGCGATGACGCCGGGCACTTCCTTGTAGCGCTTCTCGTATTCCTCGCCGAAGCGGCGCACGGTCGCGCTGACGAAATCGCTCTTCACGTTGATGTTGGTGGGGCTCCAGACGCCCTCGGCCGCTTCCTTGCCGGCGACGCCGATGATCGTGAACGGATTGG